>Ga0214228_1000213_pt1 | contig 19470 bp, 13 predicted proteins | sample TroBogypolimnion_21_FD_153066 | JGI IMG/M metagenome (GOLD analysis project Ga0214228, IMG submission 153066) | Freshwater microbial communities from Trout Bog Lake, WI - 05NOV2007 hypolimnion | ecosystem: Environmental > Aquatic > Freshwater > Lake > Hypolimnion/Profundal zone | place: Trout... | reverse complement strand
GTACTTCATCGAGTCCTACAGTAACATTAGCCACAAAAACGACTGATGGATCAGGAACTGGAAGTTTTAGCAGTAGTCTTTCGGGGCTTTCACCTTCAACAACCTATTATGTACGAGCTTATGCAACAAATGCAATTGGCACTGCTTATGGATCAGAATTAATTTTCACTACATTACCCCAAGCGACAATTCCAACATTAACAACGACATCAATTTCCGCAATCGCAATTACAACTGCGACTTCAGGAGGTAATATTAGTAGTGATGGAGGGTCAACAGTAACTGCACGAGGCGTTTGTTGGAGCACAAACTCAGGACCAACGACAGCATTAAGCACTAAAACTGTTGACGGAATCGGTACGGGAAGTTTTAGCAGCAGTATTACAGGTTTAACAGGATCAACAACTTATTATGTTCGGGCTTATGCAACAAATGCAATAGGAACAGCTTATGGAAATGAAGTGTCATTTACAACTTCGGCTGCTCCAACATATACTGCAGGAACATTAACGGTTAGCGTTTTAACGGTAGCACCCGGTGGTGGATATCAACCTAAAAATGTTGTTGCAATTTGGATTGAGACAAATGCAGGAGTTTTTGTAAAATCATTATTAGTATATGCTGCTGCACGAAAATCGGATTTAACTACGTGGTATCCAAATTCATCTGGAAGTGTTGTAAATGCAATAACCAGTGCGACTCAAAGCAGCCATGCAACTCGAACTTGCACCTGGGATGGTACAAATGTAAGTGGAACTGTCGTTTTGGACGCAATATATAAAGTATGCATGAATACGGCTGACGGAAAAACGACTTCAGCTACATTTTCATTTACGAAAGGTCCGACGGCTGTTACATTAGCACCGGCAAACGTAACAGGATACTCCAATATTTCAATAAAATGGACTCCTAAATAATGAAAATTAACAGTTAATCTATTTATTATTCTTAATTCAAATATTGTCAGTTAAAATTCTCACATGAAAAAGCTAAAGAACATTATATTTTCAATGCCAACCACAGTTATCCTGCTTCTTATTTTCGGAGTAAGCATAGGATATGCTACTTTTGCAGAAAACACTTCAGGAACCGAACACGCTAAAAATGTGGTATACAATGCAAAATGGTTCGAACTCCTATTTCTGCTTTTAATTGTAAATTTAATCGGAAGTATTTTTCGCTATAATCTTATTAATCGCCGTAAATGGAGTGTTTTGCTTTTTCATCTCGCATTTATTTGCATGATTATTGGAGCTGCTGTAACCCGATATATTGGATACGAAGGCATTATGCACATACGACAGGGAGAAACGAGCAACGAAATTTCATCTGATAAAAATTCAGTTCGGATAATTGCTGAATATAAAAATGAACACATTGAAAAAAATGTAGAAACCACTTTTTCGGAGACTACTTCCAATGCGTTTTCAGAACAAATAAAACTTGCCGGAAAGACAATTACTGTTGAAAATGAGTTATTTGTACCAAATTCAATTGAAACTTTGATTCCGGACGAACATGGTGAACCTGCCCTATCGATGTTTGTGATGAACGCTCAGAATCAAGGCTCTGAAATTATTTTAATGCAAAATGAAAGCGTCCAAGTAAATGGTCTGAATTTTTCATTCGGAGACAACTCTTCCGTTGCAGATATTCATTTTTCAATTGAGAACAATCAGGTTTATTTCAAAAGTAAAATGCCCGTTTCAACCTCGCAGATGATGCAAAAAAACGAATCAGTTTTACGTGCTAATGAATCTCAAATTCTTTTGGAAAGAACGATTTACAAAGTAAATAACGTGATTTTTGTTTTGAAATCATATTTACCAAAAGCCTCTAAAAGTCTGACTCAAGCACCAGCCGAAAAAGGTAAAATGAGCATGGGAAAGTTGGGAAAAGATGCTGTAATTTTCAAAGTTAGTGATGGTACAGTTACAAAAAAAATAAATGTTTTATCGGCTGTAGGGCAATCCTGTCAACCAGCTATTTGTGAGCTCAATGGGCTAAAAGTTTCAGTTTCGTATGGTATGTTACAACGCAAACTTCCTTTTAGCATAACACTTCGGGCATTTGAACTGGAACGATATTCAGGTTCAAACAGTCCGTCATCATATGCCAGCGAAATTACAGTCACCGACAATGAAATGAAAACCATTCGTCCATTCCGTATTTATATGAATAATATTTTAAACTATCGCGGTTATCGTTTCTATCAGTCATCATACGATCAAGACGAACAAGGTACTGTTTTATCGGTCAATCATGATTTTTGGGGAACAATGATTTCGTACCTCGGTTATTTGCTCATGACAATTGGAATGATTTGGACATTGCTTAACAAAAACAGCCGATTCCGCACCGTTTTAAGATTGAGTAATGAATTACAATTAAAACGAAAAGCCGGCAAATTTATCTCAATCATCCTTCTGCTTGCAATTACAGCTTCGGCATTTGCAGCTTCAGGAGTGTCTAAAAAAGATCATATTGAGATTTTAAACTCCCTATTGATTCAAGATGCTGCACAAGGAAGAATTGAGCCATTCAGTACCTACTCATCCGATTTGCTTCGAAAAATTTATAAAAAAACATCGTACTATTCGCTTTCGGCAACCGAAGTAATATTGGGTATGAGTTCCGATCCAAGAAAATGGCAAAATGAACCCATTATTAAAGTTGCAAATACACAATTGGCAAATGAATTAGGTATAGTGACCGAGTACATTTCATATATTCAACTTTTTGACAATCAAAATAGTGGAGCTTATAAATTAAAAGATTTGGTAGAAAAAATCTATCAGAAAGAACAATCAACCCAAAGCAAGTACGACAAAGAAGTTATTAATGTTGACGAACGTGTCAACATCTGCTCTCAGATTTTTGATAGAAATTTATTGGCATTTTTCCCCATTCCCTGCCATGAAAACCAACCCTGGAATACAGGAAAATTTGCTATTGCTAGTTTAACTAACCAGCAGGTTTGCCCTGCGGGAATGACAAAAATGGAAAGTTCCGAAACTGATATGAGTAGTTCAACAGACGCAAAAAATTGTCCGTATATTAATTCTCAGAAAATCGGAACAGACTCATCGGTTACAGGAAAAAGTTGTCCGTATGTGGGTGGAGAACCGAAAATATCAGAAGAGCAGTTGAAAAACAGGATGGGAAGTTCTGATTTAAGTATTTCAATAAATTCGCCTGAGCTATTACTCACTAATTATTATAAAGCTGTGAATGAAGCGTGTGTAACAGGTAATTGGAGTTTAGCAACCGATCAATTGATGAAAATCAAAAATTATCAACTTGCTAATGGCGGTCTAAATTTACCTTCTACAACCCGTGTTTCACTCGAAATAATCTATAACAAATTTAACATTTTCAATGTTCTGTCATACATTTATACTTGCCTGGGATTCTTGTTGCTGACAGCGCTTTTGATAACAATTTTCAAACAAAATACACAGTTGGATGAAAAATTAAAATATGCTTTTTATCCATTTTTATTGGTTTTTGTCCTTTACACAGCCGGTTTGGTTTTGAGGTGGTATATTTCAGGTCATGCACCATGGAGCAATGGCTACGAATCGATGATTTTTGTGGGCTGGGGAGCGAGTCTATCGGGATTGATTTTCGGACGTAAATCGCCGGTAAGTTTAGCTATCACAGGTATTTTATCTGCCATAGCTTTAATCGTAGCTGCCATGAGTTGGATGAATCCAGAGATTACGAATTTAGTTCCGGTACTGAAATCGTACTGGCTTATTATACATGTGGCTATTATTACCACGAGTTATGGTTTTCTGGCAATGGGTGCTTTACTGGGATTTCTGAATTTGATTTTGATGATTTTCAAGTCTGAAAAAAATCACCGCCGGATAAATTTCAACATATTGGAAATTAGTTATCTGGTAGAATTAGCATTGACCATAGGATTAATTTTACTAACTATCGGTTGTTTTATTGGTGGTGTTTGGGCTAACGAATCGTGGGGACGCTATTGGGGTTGGGACTCGAAGGAAACCTGGGCTTTAGTCAGCATTGTTATTTACGCAGCCATTTTACATTTGCGAAATATTCCTAAACTCAACAACCTTTTTGTATTAAACAGTTTAGCGCTGATTGGTTTTAGCTCGGTGCTTATGACATTTTTGGGCGTTAATTATTATCTTACCGGAATGCATTCGTACGGACAAGGAACACCACCTTCAGTTCCGATTTCGGTCTATTTTGTAGGAATTATCGTTGCAGGAATAATTTTTGCCGCTTACAAATCGGAAAAACCTTTCATGCTAAAACCATCTAAAAACAAACAACAACTGGAGAATAACTAATTTATAATGAATATTTTAAATTAATTACCCGTTCACAAATTCTCTATTTTTTATTTGGGTTCATTACAAATAAGAAAATTTCAAATTCATTCTTATAATAATTCCAACTTAAATTGTCTATTTTTGAATAAAAATAAACCACCGAGAACCAATGAATTCAACGATTCACCGACTATTATTAACCTTTTACTTTACAATTATTTCAGCTACAATAGCTGTGTTGAGTTATTTTGGTGGTTCGTATTACCGCTTGCCTGAATCTCAACGATATTTCACTTCCAGTGGCCAGGTAAACGTTCTTCATGAGCTTTTAAATCCAAGCGGATTAGTTGGACATGGCTTGGGAATTGTGGGCAGTACGCTAATAGTCATTGGCTTATTCGGATACATGATTCGGAAGCGTTATCGGTTTTTCTCCCGCTGGGGTGTATTAAAATACTGGCTTGAGTTACATATTTTTTTATGCACTCTTGGTTCTGTCATGGTTTTATTTCACACTTCGTTCAAATTTGGAGGTATTATTTCTATTGGGTTCTGGAGTTTGGCTATTGTTTGGTCGAGTGGTGTAATAGGTCGATTTATCTATTTGCAAATTCCTCAAAGTATAGAAGGACGTGATTTAAGTTTACAAGAAATTAAAAGCATGAAAGAAGTGCTTGATAATGAGCTGAAAACTAAATACAATATTGATATTTCAGCATTGAAAGCAGGAAAGCTGACCACAAAAAAATTAAAAATACTTAAAAAAGGAATTTCCAACCAGGAATTACGCAAGTTAAAACGATTAATCCGTTCAGAATACAGCATTTCAAAACGAATAGAACGACTTGACCTGATGAAGAATTTATTCAGATACTGGCATGTAATTCATCTGCCATTTGCACTTATTATGCTTATTATAATGATAATACACATATCCATTTCATTGTTTTTTGGTTATAAATGGATTTTTTGAATATGGATAAATTAATCGAAATCGGAATTTATTTCTTGGTTGCATTGCTCATTTTAGTTGTATTGTATATTTATATCCGAAAAGAGAGGCGTGGATCAAAAGAAGTAGATCTAAAAATAGCACAAGCCAAAGAAGATGGTTCACATGAGCCTGTTTCATTATACCCGATGATTGACCCTGATCGTTGTATAAAAAGCGGAGCATGTGTGACTGCTTGTCCCGAACACGATATTATAGGAATCAGAAATGGAAGAGGCACCATAATCAATGCCTCAAACTGTATCGGACATGGAGCTTGTCTGCGGGCTTGTCCGGTTGAAGCCATCAGTTTGTGGATTGGTACTGAAAAAAGGGGAGTCGATTTACCACATATCAGTCCGACTTTTGAAACCAATGTGCCGGGTATTTTTATCGCCGGTGAATTGGGTGGAATGGGACTTATCAGAAATGCCGTAGCGCAGGGAAAAGAAGCTGTTGGGTATATTGAGAAAAAGATAAAAAAAGACTCTAAAGCCGATTACGATTTAATTGTAGTTGGTGCAGGACCTGCAGGGATTTCAGCTACACTTGCCGCAAAAAAATTAAATCTAAAAGTGCTAACACTGGAACAAGATTCGTTGGGAGGAACTGTTTTTACTTTTCCCAGAAAAAAGATTGTAATGACACATCCCATGGAATTGCCGTTGTATGGTAAAGTAAAATTCAGGGAAACATCTAAAGCCCAATTGCTGAACTTATGGACAAGCGTTTTGTCGAAAAACGATATTAAAATAAAAGAGAAGACAAAGGTTGAGACTATTCACAACGAAAACAATATTTTTATCATAGAGACTACCGATAACGAAGTTTTCACTTCTCAAACGGTATTATTAGCAATTGGAAGACGTGGAACGCCACGAAAACTGAATGTTCCGGGCGAAGTTTCTGAAAAGGTTGCTTATCGCCTACTCGAACCCGAAGAAATAAATGATAAAAAAATTCTTATCGTTGGTGGTGGCGATTCGGCCATTGAATCTGCATTATCGTTAGCCAAATCGAATCGGGTTACAGTATCGTATCGTGGCGAAGCATTTAACAGATTAAAGCCAAAAAACGCGGCAAAAATAAAATCAGCCATTTCAGGCGGATTAATTGATGTAAAATTCAATGCGAATGTAATATCGATTGAGACTGATTTTGTGAATTATAAAGATCAAAACAAAGAAGAGGTAAAAAAAATTGAGAATGACTTGGTGTACATCTTTGCAGGTGGCGAATTACCATCTCAATTTCTCAAAAAAACAGGAATTAAAATAACGACAAAATACGGAGAAGTGGTTTTGAAGAGAAGGTAGTTTTTTTTTAAACTGACAGGGCTCATCTTTATTTTCAAGGAATTATCTAACGAACTATTAGACATTCACAATGCGAATATTAAAATTATTTACAATAACAAGCATTTTAATTTTGCTGACTTTCAATGCGGAAGCACAAATCTCGCCCGGAGATTTGGCAAAAGCTCACGCACAGCTCGAAGGTATAAGTAATTGTACCAAATGTCATGCTATTGGAAATAAGGTGACCCGCGAAAAATGTTTAGACTGCCACAAAGATATTCAAGCCAATATTATCGCCAACAAAGGATATCATGCTTCTAAAGAAGTTGCCGGAAAACGATGTGTGGTTTGTCACAACGACCATCACGGACTTGATTTCCAACTTATTAAACTTGACAAAAAAGCCTTCAATCATAATTTAACCGGATTTGTGCTGAGAGGGAAACACGCCCAAACAGATTGTAATGATTGTCACAAGGCTGCTTTTATCAAAAATCCGAATCTGAAAAAGAAAGCATCTACCTTCCTCGGTCTTAAGCAGGAATGCTTATTGTGTCATGCCGATTATCATCAGGGTAAACTATCTTCAACATGTACAAACTGCCATAATTTTGATAGCTGGAAAAAAGCTCCCGGTTTCGACCACAGCAAAACCCGTTTTCCGCTTTTGGGCGAACATAAAAACGTGGAATGTATAAAATGCCATAAAACAGAACTGGTTAATGGTAAAACTGTTCAGAAATTCAGCAGTTTACAGTTTACTAACTGTACGCCTTGTCACGAAGATGTACACAAAAACAAATTCGGGCAAAACTGCAAACAATGTCATACCGAAGAATCGTTTGCATTTAACAAAAGCATGAAAGCTTTTGACCACAACAAAACAAACTTTAAATTGATAGGAAAGCATTTGTTGGTTGATTGCAAAAAATGTCATACGGGTAAAAGCCTCACTACTCCTATCAAACATCAAAACTGTACCGATTGCCATGCCGATTACCACAAGGCTGAATTTGCTCACAAAGGAATTTCGCCCGATTGTAATGAATGTCATACAAATTCTGGATTTACTCCATCCACATTTACGGTCGAAAAGCACAATGCTACGAAATTCAAACTTGAAGGAGCGCATTTGGCAACAGCTTGTGCTGCCTGTCACCACAAGCAAAAAGACTGGACATTTAAAAATATGGGGCGGAAATGCGTGGATTGCCACAACAATGTTCACAAAGGTTTAATGGATGAAAAATTTATGCCGAATGAAGATTGTTCGGTTTGTCACAATATTACAAACTGGAAAAAAGTTACGTTCGACCATAACAAAACCGGTTTCAAATTAGAAGGTTCGCACACCACAACCGATTGTGCCGACTGTCATTACAGAAAAAATGAGAAAGGCATTGTAAAACAACAATTTGCAGGATTATCAAAAGAATGTGGAGCTTGTCATAAAGATTCTCATGCCAATCAATTTGCGGTGAACGGTAAGACCGACTGCACCCGCTGCCACGGAGTTGATAAATGGGAAAACTCAAAATACGATCACAATACATCCCGATTCAAAATAGATGGAGCACACCGGACAGTGAAATGCGATGAATGTCATAAGCCCGTATCGAATGAAAAAGGAAAATATATTGAGTATAAATTTAAAAGCATTGAATGTTCAACATGTCATTCCTGATGGGTTGATTTGTTGATTGGGTTTTCTTTTTGACTTGTAATTATGAACTATAATCTATGAATTATAAACTTCTAATTCTTACATTTTTCTTGATTTTCGTGGTTAAGGTCAGAGCTACGAAGTCGCCACATGGTGAGCATTTGAAAAAAGAATGTTCAATATGTCACGTTACCGATAATTGGACAAAAATAAAGTTGGATGGCTTTAATCATAACAAAACGAAGTTTCCACTGAAGGGTCAACACAACGCTGTGGCTTGTAAAAGTTGCCATAAAACACTTGTTTTTGAACAAACTCCCACTGAATGCGTGGCTTGTCATACTGATATTCACGAAGGAACTGTTGGAAAAGATTGTGCACGCTGCCACAAACCAAATTCATGGATTGTAAGTAATATACGCCAAATTCACCAACAAGCAGGGTTTGCTCTAATGGGTGAACATGCAGCAGCCGATTGCAACCGTTGTCACACTTCAGCTTCTTTGCTTCGATTCAACAATATCCGCTCCGATTGTTATTCTTGTCATCAATATCAGTATGAGATGACTGTCAGTCCGAATCACAAGGCAACCGGTTTAGGCACTGATTGTCAACGTTGCCACAATATGGCTGGACAAAGTTGGCGATCCATCGGACATGGTTTTGATCACGGGCGTTTCCCATTGGTTGGAGGACACAATGTTGAGTGTGATTTTTGTCATATCAATAACGATTACAAAACAAAACTTTCGACCGAATGTAGTAGCTGCCACGATCCAGGACCGGCTAACATATCAACTCCGGCTCACACAACTAAATTTAAAAGTTACACTTGTTCCGATTGTCACAATATAAACAATTGGACAACAGTTAAGTTCCCTGTTCACGACACCTTTGGGAAAATTTACTCCGGAACTCATCAAGGAAAATGGTCAGCTTGTACCGATTGCCATTACAATACGACCGCTTACACATCGTACTGCAACAAATGCCATAGATTCAACAGTGGTACTTTACCGTGAAAATTACATAAATGAATTTTATCATTAAAAACATAAAACAGCTATTCCTGATAATCCTCGTTTTCGCCGGGATTAGCCTCCGCGCCCAAAACTCGGACAATTTTATCAAGGGAAATGTGAGTTATATCAGTTCACAAAATGTATATGTTCAATTTGTAAGTACCGACGACATTGAAATAGGTGATACCATTTTTATTTCAAAAAACGACAGCTATCAAGCCCTTATGATTGTAAAAAACAAGTCATCCATTTCGTGCATTGGCACTCTGATACAAGGGAATATTCCTGCAGTTTCAAATCTGGTTTTTGCTCGAAAAAAAGCAGAATCAACTCCGATTGAAGTTGTTGCACAAAAATCGAAAGAAGGAATTGCTCTAAACGATCAGGCTATTCTGCTTGCTAAAAACGAAAAACTGTCAACTGCCGATAAAACTTCGATTACAGGACGTGTTTCGTTATCGGGTTATATAAATAACACCAGCGACACAACCATAAACAGCACATTCCGATTTAATTTATCAATAAACGCACGTCATATTGCCAATTCCAATTTTTCGGCTGAATGTGACCTTACCCTCACGAACCGCAACACCTTCAGACCTTTCGTAAATTTACAAAGCGTTGATTCGATGAAATTAATCAATTTTAGTCAGACATTCAACGATATAAGAATTTATAACCTGGCACTGAAGTACGATATAAGCAATACGGCAAGTGTGGTTTTTGGACGAAAGATAAATACCAACTTAGCCAATATAGGAGCTATTGATGGACTTCAGTTTGAGAATGCCGGAAAAAACTTTTCGTATGGTGCGGTGGTAGGTTCAAGACCCGATACTTACACGTACGCCATTAATCCCAATTTATTTCAGTATGGTGCATATATCAGCCATCAACTTTCTGAAAAGAACAGTTTTATGCAGACGTCGGTAGCTTTTTTTAATCAAACGAAGAATATGCTGACCGACCGCAGGTTTGCATATATTCAACACAGTAATTCCTTGTTGAAAAACCTGAATTTCTTTGGTTCGGCCGAAGTGGATTTATATGGACTGCAAAACAATCGACCCATCACCACGTTTAACCTTACCAGTGCTTATCTTTCGCTTCGCTGGAGTGCATTGCGAAATCTTTCGTTAGCCGTTTCGTACGATGCCCGCAAAAATATTTTCTATTACGAAACCTATAAAAACTATGTGGATAGCGTGTTGGATAAAGAAACCCGACAAGGGTTCAAATTGCAGATGAATTACCATCCAATCAGTCATCTCAACTGGGGGGCAACCGTTGGTTATCGGTTGGCAACTGCCACTTCCGACCAATCGGAAAACGCCTACACTTACCTCACCTATTCGCAAGTGCCATATATTGACGCATCTTTTACACTCAATGTCACGGCACTCAAAACAAGTTATTTGACCGGAATGATTTATGGAGCTTCGTTGTCGCGCGACTTCTTAAACGGTAAGTTATACACCGAATTATCGTATCAAAATGTGAATTACACTTTTAATACCACTACTCAGTTATTAGAAAACATTGCCGACATCAACCTTTCGTGGCGCATTACCCGAAAGCTTATTTTCTCCTTCGATGCAGAAGCCATGAAAGATACAAACAGTAACTTGCAGGGGCGCCTGTTTTTCAATCTTACACAACGTTTTTAGATCGTTTTTTATTCGGCAAATAAAGTGTTTATGTAAGTAATAGCTTTTATATTTGGCTAATCAGCATTGTTATTATTAAAACTTCCCGTAAAAACCGGAAATATCAAAGTAAAGTGCTATTTTCTGATTGTTTTTTGTCAGGCTGATATTTAAGATATCATACATTTTATTATTCTTGCTTGTGGCTGATTGTCCTTCAAATTGCCAATCTATATTGCGGCGACCATAAAGTGTACTAACATAAAAATACTCCGATGTCACACCATCCTGTTCGTTTTTGGCATTTATAATTATAGCCGTTTCGTACGATTTTCCATCACCTCCTTCATACTTTACGCTTGCAATATCAGGTTTTTTATTGAAGGGATTAGATGATGTTTTGGTGATTTGTTTCGGACTGCTACAAGCAGCGACTATTACAATCACTACGCAAAGGAATATTAGTTTTTTCATTGTCTTATTTTTTTTTGTTCTGCTATAACTTATCAATACCGGCCGCTTTCTCCATAGATACATCTTTCTTCTCAGTTCGGCCTAGTCTCCGGACTGCGGCGGGTTAGGCGTCAACCCGAACAACGCATAGATTGGACTATTTAGTTGTTTTACACTTAAAATAACTCTCCCGAGATGTCGGTTAGGTTGTTTAACACTTGAAATAACTCTCACAGTTTTCTGTTTAATATGACTGCTCAAAAAACAGCTTCTCTTTTTTTCCTACACTGTGTTGTCTCGTCCTAACGACCGAAGCGGTTTTCGGGAGCAAAACCGCTGGAATGAACGTCAGCCAGCCAATGAACATAGGCGTGTGTTAGGGGCATTTTTTTTTGTTTTCAGCAAGTCAGTCAATTTAGTTTTGTTGATTTTTTTCGATTTCATTCAACTTGACAATATCTTTTTTCCGTCCGAATAAACTTAAAATTCTCTTTTGCTCTTTCAGAGTCGGAATCTTAATTTCGAAATTGTCTATGGTTACTGTTTTGTATTCAAGAATTTCTAATTTCGTCCATTGTCCTTGAATATTGATTTTTAATCCACCCAATATTTCTATGTCTAATACTGAAAACCTATTTCTTGAAAATTTTGAAGAGAATAATTCGGAGTCTATGAGAATATGGTTTTTAATAATTCTATTCTCCCATTCAGTCCTCAAAAATTCAGCATCATTTTCAGTCGTCAATATGTCTATGTCTGAAATATTGTCGATTTTAATGTCAGATAATAAAAGTGCTGTTGAGCCAATTATATAAAAATTGTCTTTCAAGTTTTTTAAAGTCGGTAAAGCTTCCTTTAGTGTCTGAATTATTTTCTCTTTGTTTGTCATTGTCAGCTTAGCTTATGATTTCCACTGAAGTTTTCAATTCATTTTTTTATAAAACTGCCCATAACGACCGAGACTATGGGCATTGGCGGTTTGCGGGAGCATTCGCTGTCGTGGAACGACAAAGTGAATGCGGGAGCAAAACCGCCGGAATGCACGTCAGTCAGCCAATGAACATAGGCGTGTGTTAGGGGCATACCGATTCGTTTTCAGGTTGTCGAACTGCGCAAACCTTGTCGAAAAGCGCAAATTTGTCAAAATGATAGCGAAGCGATTCTTCTTTCTTTTTTCCTTTTAGTCGAAATGCGATAGACTTGTCAGTAAACCGCATATGATTGTATATATTTCAAAAGTTCCATGTTCCGAACATAGCCTGTTTGTATGTCTTACAAAACTTCCATGTCACAAACATAGCCTGTTTGTATGCCTTACAAAGCCTCTATGTCGCCAACATAGCCTGTTTGTATGCCTTACAAAGCCTCTATGTTTCAAACTCAGCCGGTTTGTAGTCTTGCAAAGATTTTGTTCTTTGTCAAACTACTCATGTTTTGTTCGTAAAACACAAATCTTTCTCAACCAGAGCGAAGCGGTTCTTTTCTTTTCTCTTATTTTTGTTGTTTTGCAACTAAGAAAAGAGTCGAAAAGTCGTGTTTATATTTCTCCTGTCGTTACAGATAGAACTAAGTTTTCTTTTTTTCATCGGCTGCCGCCTAACACATAAATATACTGAGTAAAAAATGGATATGTTGAGTTAACTGAACATGTACCGCATTTATTCGCTATAATTTACGGTACATATCTGCTATATAGATGTATTTGAGCAATAGATTGTGATTTTTCGCCTCAAAGATAAAAATTCCATTTAACACAACCATTCATTTTTCAAACTTTTTTTATACTAATTAATAAAAAACCTGTTTTAGGGTGTTTTCCAACTAAAAAAACCGTGCAGCTTTTTCGTGGCTACCTGCCGCAACCACTCTGAAATTGTACTGCTTACCGCTGGTAAGTCCATCCATCAGGAGCTTGCATTTGGTGGTGGTATTTTGAATCCACACGCTGTTGGACCTAACGGGCAATTCCATGTATTCAAATTCATAAAAGTAAGCTGTATCTAGTACGTTGCAACTCAATTCCCCAAAAAGTACTTTTTTTATTGCCTGTATGGTACTGAAATTTGTTTACTCTCATCTGTTTTAAGCTTTTTCAAAGGCTATAAAAATAGACATGATATAAGTTTTCGTACCGACACATCTTCCATCATTGGTCTGCATTAATTTGCGCAATTTGCATTCAGCATTTTGGTTTTGATTTATTCGGTTTCGGATAAAGTAGAATTATATCCCCCAAAAAAAAATCCCCGTTTTCAATCAGCTTGAAAACGGGGAATAATGACAGACTTTTTTGCAGCTATCAATCTGTTGTGGCTGCTGTTTTAGTAGTATCTACTTTGCCTTTTGGAGCATATTTAGTGGGTTTTTTCTTGCGGCGAACATAAGTTCCGGGCAATATAACATCAAGCAAATGTTTTCCCAACAAACCTAACCGGACTGCAAACCCAAACGAAATTAAACTCAACACAAAAGTGTACCAATAATATTCACCAGGGCTAAAAATAATGAGTTGAATGATGGAAGTGGTGAGAATAAACGCGCTGTAATAAATTTTGGACTTCAACATGGGAGTCCGCAAGGTCTTGAAACGCGTAATGCCATCGACAATTCCGGAAATAGTAGAAGCAACCAACGAAAAAGGCAATGCCCAAACCGAAAATTGGATAACCGAATGAATTATTACTTCCTGAAAACCGGGAAAAATAAAATGGAAAACAATAAGTAAAGGCGTTAAAGCCACAAAAGTTTGAGAAAGATGTATGGCAATGGGATGAATGTCTAAACTCAGAATCAACAATCGATTAGCCGAAACGCGTTCGCGATACGGTTCGAATACAGTGTGCGGCAATCCACAAGCCGGACAAACTCCGGTGCCTAAATCGCTTTCTTTCATTACATATCCGCAAGGTCGGCAGCGGACTAATTGTTCGTCTATCATAAAATTAAAATGATTTTAAAATTGATTTGAAGCCACAAAGATAAAAAATTATGAATGAATAGCAATAAAAATTGATATTTCGAACCGTTAATTATTAATCTGATAATACCTGCAAAGATTCTTCAGTCCACAACTCACACAATTTGGTTTACGTGCCTGACACACGTAGCGACCATGCAGGATTAGCCAGTGATGTGCCCGTGGAATCAAATGGGCAGGAATATATTTCATTAGCTCCTGTTCGGTTTGCAGTGGATTTTTGGAATTGTTAGTCAGCCCTAATCGCTCTGAAATGCGAAACACATGCGTATCAACAGCCATTGCAGGTTTGTTGTAAATAACTGATGCTATGACGTTGGCAGTTTTTCGTCCCACACCCGGCAAAGTTTGGAGTTTCTCAATGTCATCGGGCATTACGCCGCCAAAATCTAAAATCAACTTTTGAGCCATTCCTACCAAATGTTTTGCCTTGTTGTTGGGATACGAAATGGAGCGGATATAATCAAAAATAACCTCGGGAGTTGTGGCTGCCATGGCTTCGGGGGTAGGAAAATCAGCCAGCAAACGGGGTGTTATCATATTCACCCGTTTATCGGTGCATTGTGCCGACAAAATAACTGCCACCAACAATCCAAACGGATTGGCATACTGCAACTCGGTTTCGGCAACAGGCATATTCTCGCTAAACCAATCTATAATTTTTTTGTATCGTTCTTCAATGTGCATCGATTAATGTTTTAATAATTCTACTATCGCTTCTACAAGGCTATGGAGTATTTTTTCTGCAAATTTATATCAAAAGATGTAATTTAGGCGTTGCTTTTTATTATTTTTGCAAATTAAACTCCAAATTACTTAAAAGATTGATTTTTCGTTTCATATTCAACTATGAATTGATGATCGCTAATTATTAATTAAATAAAAAATGGCACCCCGAAAACCCATTAAAACCATTCCCAAACCCGAACCACGTGCCGAGCAAAATCAGGTACGCGATTCAAAGAAAAAAAAATCATCTTCCACATCCAATGGTTTTGGAAAAAAATTTAAAAACTTTATTACCGATGAACGAACCCGTTATATTGTCGGCATTGGCGTATTGCTTGCATTTGGGTTTATGTTGGTTGCTTTCATCTCCTATTTCTTTACAGGTTATGCCGACCAGAGCAAAATGGATTTGTCGTGGAGCGAAATGCAACTCAAACGGGCTGAGATACAAAACTGGGCTTCGGTTTCGGGTGCCATTTTGGCCGAAACATTTATCAATCGGTGGTTTGGCGTGTCTTCGTTTGCCATCGTGCTGTTTGGAATGATTTTAGGGTTGAGACTTCTAAAAGCTCGCATTGCATCGCTTTGGAAATCATTTTTTCATGCCAGCTTTTGGCTTGTATGGTTATCCATAACGCTCGGATTTGCACTTTCACCCGTTTATAAAGATTATCTGTTCTTCTCGCCCGGAGGCAGACATGGCGACGGCGCAAGTCAGTGGATAAGTTCGTATGTGGGCATTCCCGGCACTATCATGATTTTGGTTGGTACATTTCTGGTGTATTCCATCATTGCTTCGCGCGATACAATTCCGTTTTTGAAAAGAATGTTCAGAAAGAAACAAAAAAACACAGTCATTACTCAACCCGAATTTTATTTTCAAGACGAAACTGCTGAAGCTTCAGTTGCCGTGGGTACTGAAATTATTCCCGAAGAATGGATAAACAAGGGAAATCAAGATGAAGAAGAATTGATTATTGAAACCAATGAACCAACCAACGATGTTCCTTTTGAAATAGAACCACCGATTGAAGATGAAGAAAGCAAAGCAGTGGATAGTATCGAACTTGAAATCAACGAGAACGAACAGGAAGATCCGTATTACAACTTGGCCAAATTGGGGAAATATGATCCGACACTTGATTTGTCGCACTACAACCCTCCTACTCTCGATTTATTGAAAGTGTACGGCACCGACAATGAAACTCAGATTGATATGGTGGAACAAAATGCGAATAAAAACCGCATCATCACCACCCTGCAAAACTACGGTATCGAAATTGAAACCATTAAAGCTACGGTCGGTCCAACCATTACCTTGTACGAGATTGTTCCGAAAGCCGGAGTTCGTATTTCTAAAATCCGAAACTTAGAATATGATATCATGTTGAGTCTTGCTGCCACCGGCATTCGAATCATTGCTCCTATACCCGGTAAAGGAACTATTGGTATCGAAGTGCCCAACAGCGACCCACAAGTAGTTTCGATGCATTCAATCATTGCTTCCAAAAAGTTTCAGGAATCTAAATTTGAACTACCCGTGGCATTTGGTAGAACCATCACCAACGAAATTTTTATGGTTGATTTGGCTAAAATGCCGCACTTATTGGTTGCCGGTGCTACCGGACAGGGAAAATCAGTCGGATTAAATGCTATTATCACATCCCTGCTCTATAAAAAGCATCCGTCACAATTGAAATTAGTATTGGTCGATCCCAAAAAAGTAGAATTCAACATTTATGGCGATATCGAAAAGCATTTTTTAGCCAAACTGCCCGATGGCGAAGATGCCATTATTACCGATACCAGTAAAGTTGTTGAAACGCTCAATTCGCTATGCAAAGAAATGGACGACCGCTATGATTTGCTCAAAAAAGCGCATGTAAGAAACGTGAAAGAATACAACGAGAAATTCACAGTGCGGCATTTGAATCCAGAAAAAGGACACCGGTTTTTACCATATATAGTTGTTATTGTCGACGAGTTTGGCGATTTAATTATGACCGCCGGCAAAGAAGTAGAAATGCCTATTGCCAGAATTGCTCAGTTAGCCCGTGCCGTGGGAATTCACATGATTATTGCCACTCAACGCCCTTCGGTGAACATTATTACCGGTGTAATTAAAGCCAATTTCCCTGCACGCGTGGCGTTCAAGGTGTCGTCAATGATTGATTCACGAACCATTCTCGATTCGCCGGGTGCTAACCAACTTGTCGGACGTGGCGATATGCTTTTTTCGCAGGGCAACGATTTAATCCGCGTTCAGTGTGCCTTTGTCGATACGCCCGAAGTTGAAAACATCGTGAATCACATCAGTCACCAACAAGCATATCCTACGGCATTTTATCTGCCCGAATATGTAGGCAGCGAAGGCGAAGGAATTGATGCCGGATCGGTAGATATGTCCAAGCGTGATCCACTTTTTGAAGAAGCCGCACGACTTATTGTTGCCAATCAACAAGGTTCCACATCGCTTATTCAACGTAAATTCTCCATCGGTTACAATCGCGCCGGTCGAATTGTCGATCAGCTCGAAGTTGCTGGCATAATCGGTCCGTTCGAAGGCAGTAAAGCCCGTCAGGTATTGGTTTTAGACGATTACCATTTGGAACAGATTTTCAAAAGGCTTTAACACCACTTTACTAAAATAAAACACAACAGTATTTTTAACCGCAAAAGGAACGACAGAAAACAAAAAAAGTATCACAAAAGATAAATATCTCACGACACTTTAAGATTTTTTACTTATGAGTAATGCTTTCAGTATTATTTCTATTGTGAACTTTTGTGCCTTTTGTGGTTATTTTTTAATTTAGAAAAAAAAAATTAACTATTCATCATTATGGTCAGAATAATTTTCATTTCAATTATTTTTTCAATACTTACTTTACAAATTATTTCAGCTCAAAAAAATACTGAAGCTGAAAAAATAATATCAGAATTATTGACCTCAGCCAAAACAAGTGCCATAAAAACAAGTTTTAAGTTGATTAGCTTGCAAAAGAAAGATCCGATTCCACAAATATCATCCGGTACTTTTACCCTGAAAGGAACAAAATTTGTACTCGAAATGGAGGCTATGAAAGTTTGGTTTGACGGAAAAACACAGTGGGCTTACGTTCATCAGAGCAACGAAGTTTCCATCACCGAACCATCCGAAAAAGAACTTTCTGAAACCAACCCGATGGCTATTTTGTCAGGATTCAAAGCCAAAAGTTTTATTCGTTTTTCAACAAAAGTCAAATCAAATCAGAACTATTGTATTGAGTTAACACCCAAAACGAGTCAAAAAGACATTCAAAAAATAGAAGTGCAAGTAAACAAAAGCAACGAAAATTTGTTTTCCATTAAAATAACAAATAAAAATGGAGACGAGTCAGTTTTGACGTTAAGTAATTATCAGAAAGGGCTTGACATTAATGAAAATACATTTGTTTTTAATGCTTTAAAATACAAGGGAGTGACAATAAACGATTTACGCTGATTATAAAATAAACTATTTACAACAAAAATGAACGAAAAAGTACGCTGCCTGATAATTGGTTCAGGTCCTGCTGGTTATACAGCTGCCATTTATGCTTCACGAGCTAATCTTTCACCTGTTTTGTATGAAGGAATGCAGCCCGGAGGTCAATTAACCACAACTACCGAAGTAGAAAATTTCCCCGGCTATCCAAGCGGAACTACAGGAACTGAACTCATGGAAGATTTGCGAAAACAAGCCGAACGATTTGGAGCGGATATTCGTTTTGGAGCTGCCACTTCTACCGACTTATCAAAAGCGCCTTATAAAGTGATTATCGATGGAGAAAAAACCATTGAAGCCGAAACAATTATTATATCAACCGGTGCAACAGCCCAATATTTAGGTTTGCCCGACGAACAAAAATATGCCGGCTCAGGAGTTTCTGCTTGTGCTACTTGCGATGGATTTTTCTATCGAAAGCTAACAGTGGCAGTAGTCGGAGGTGGTGATACCGCTTGTGAAGAAGCCATTTATTTAGCCGGTTTGGCTTCAAAAGTTTATTTGATTGTTCGGAAAAACTTTCTGCGTGCTTCAAAAATCATGCAGGATAGAGTGATGAATAATCCCAACATAGAAGTCTTATTCGAACATGAAACCCTTGGTTTGACAGGCGAAGGTGTTGTACAAGGCGCAAATCTTATTAAGCGTAAAGGAACAGCAGATGAAGAGCAAGTACATATTGATATTGATGGTTTTTTCTTAGCCATTGGCCATAAACCTAACTCAGACATTTTTAAACCATGGATTGAAACAGATCAGGTTGGTTATATTAAAACCGTTGCCGGAACTCCCCGAACAAACATTGCAGGCATATTTGCTGCAGGTGATGTTGCTGATCCACATTACCGACAAGCC
>Ga0214228_1000210_pt1 | contig 19585 bp, 19 predicted proteins | sample TroBogypolimnion_21_FD_153066 | JGI IMG/M metagenome (GOLD analysis project Ga0214228, IMG submission 153066) | Freshwater microbial communities from Trout Bog Lake, WI - 05NOV2007 hypolimnion | ecosystem: Environmental > Aquatic > Freshwater > Lake > Hypolimnion/Profundal zone | place: Trout... | reverse complement strand
TCACCCACTAACAGATTTACTTTCAGCACAATTTTTTCATCTTTGCTAACAAATGTTTTTGCGCCACCTATCAACTCCAGCCCACGTGAAACGGCTTTTCTGACTTCATCGATATCGTATGAATTACAGCGAACTAATGCTACTTTACTTTTCATTGTATCTTGTTTTCAAAGTTTACTTTTCAGACTTCAAATGTAAAACTATTAATTTAGAAATCCAAATAATAAGTCCTCAATAATATAATGTTAGTATTCAAAAAAAATTTCAATTGATTTTGTCTTAATTGTATCCTTTATTTAAAAAAGTATTGTAACTTCGTGCCTGTTATTAATAACCGATTTTTCAAAACTTCCTCATTAAAAAAATACTGTCATGAAAATACAATGGATTTTTAAAACATTTCTTTTCATAGTAACAAGCTGTTTTACAACTATTTTGGCACAGACAGCTTACATACCGCCCACACTTCCCACCATTCCGGACAAGACATTCAATGTTAAGGATTATGGTGCACTCGGTGATAATGTTACGGATAATACGAAGGCTATTCAGGATGCTATCAATGCTGCCCGAAATGCGGGTGGTGGTAAAGTGCTTATTCCCGCCGGAGAATATCTGTGTGGTCCCATTCAGTTTGTCAACAACCTGAACCTGCAAATCGATGCCGGAGCTACGTTGCGTATGTTGCCTATCAATAAATATCCGGGCGGAACGACCGAGGGACAGAATTTTATAACCGGCACTAAACTTCACGATATTGCATTAAGTGGTAAAGGAATCATTGACGGACAGGGCAGACCCTGGTGGCCACTTGCCAAGACTACAAATGCTAAACGCCCGCGAATGATAGCGTTTAGAGATTGCGACAGGGTATTGATTGAAGGATTGAAAATGATGAATTCGCCGATGTTTCATATTACAGTGAGCGGCAAATCAACTCAGGTAACAGTGCGTGACGTGATTGTACGTGCTCCAGCATCAACTGATCCGATAAATCCCAGCCACAATACCGATGCTTGTGATGTAACAGCTTCAAAAGTGTTGATACAACACTGCGATGTGAGTGTGGGTGACGATAATTTTACTTGTGGAGGCAATACTTCAGATGTATTAATTACAGATTGTACGTATGGGTATGGACATGGTGTATCTATTGGAAGCCCTACCAGAGGTGGTGTAAAGAATTTCACTGTACAAAATTGTACTTTCACCAATACAGAATTTGGAATTCGCATCAAATCCGATCGCGATCGTGGTGGAGTTATTGAGAATCTGACTTATCGGAATTTGAAAATGACCAATGTAGGCATTCCTATATTGATTTATGCAAGTTATAATGCGAAAGAGAAAGAGTTTCGTAATTTGCAAAAGATAAGTTCCGAAATAGCCGAAACTTATCCATCGGCGTCTGTTACAGATCTGACACCAATTTACCGGAATATATCATTTATTGATATTACCGCTACGGTTGAAGGCGGAAAGCGTGCCGGTTTGGTGTGGGGTTTACCCGAATCACCCGTTTCAACTATCCTGTTTCAGAATGTAAATATCACTGCAGATAATCCTTTCGGAGTTTACTTTGCCAACGATGTCAGATTTGTGAACTGTAACATCAATACAAATCGTGGAAAGAACAAACCAGATATCTCCAATGCTAAAGTAACAGTTGATGGAAAAGAGATTAAATAATTAATGATTAATTGCTTAATGCTAAATTATTAATGCTATATGCTAAAGTTTTACTCATATCGGAGTATATTTATTTTAGGTCTCTCAATTCTATTTTTCAGTTGCAGCACCTCGAGGCATATTGAATCATCACAGCGCAATGCGGTTTATCTTAAGTTAGGGCTGAGTAGCGACCGGAACGATAATTTTGCACTCTATCAGGAAGCCGCTTCATGGTTGCACATTCCCTACAAAGAAGCAGGTTCGTCGCGTGCCGGAACAGATTGTTCTTTCCTGGTAAACAGCATTTATAAAGCCGTTTACAATAAAAATATTGAACGAAATTCGGAAGCTATGATGACCAAAAACTGTGAAATAATACCCAAAAATAAGCTTCGAGAAGGTGATCTTGTCTTTTTCAATACAGGTAGCCGACCGGGGTGGCATATTACACATGTAGGTATTTACCTGAAAGAGAATAAATTTCTGCACAGCTCAACGCAAAGTGGGGTTCATATTAGCGACCTGAATGAAAATTATTACCTTAAAGCCTGGGTTTGCGCAGGACGGGTAAAGTAAATATGCTTTTACATTCATACTTTAAAATGATGATAACAGACATTAGGAACAAGAATCAAGAAAATATTAATTATTGACTTAATTAAATGTGTAAGTTGTAGTTGTTTTATATAAAAAAAATCAACAGTTATGAATTCAAAACAAATGTGTCAAAGTTGTGGTATGCCACTAAATAAAGATCCTAAAGGGGGTGGAACAAATGCCGATGGTAGCATCAATGAAAAATACTGCAGTTATTGTTATCAAAACGGTTCGTTTACTTTCGAGGGTACCGTTACTGAATTTCAGGAACATTGCCGCCAGAAAATGAAAGAAGGCGGACATTCACCAATAATGGCATGGTTATTCTCGAGAGGCTTAAAACGCCTGGAGCGCTGGAAATAATCATATAGAATTCAAGGACCAAGACAAAATATACAGTAGATTAATGTTTTACAAATTATTATGTCTGATTAATTTACTCGTTGTTTATTACTCTTTGAATTCAAAGAGCCATTGCCACTGGTAAAACACAACCGACTTTGTGCTTTTCCAACCACTTGTTTATTGGGCAAACCCATTACAATTGTGCTAACCCGGTCAGTTGAGATTCTTTTATGGATAATGTGTTATCTATTTTTAATCAACTTGTAGACTTTCAACCATTTTATTTGCAGCCCGTTGAGCAGCTCCGGGTTCGCCCAGGGAGTTTTTAATTTTCTGGTATTCATTCAGCATATTCTGTCGATAATCGCTGTTTTTCAAAATTTCACTAAGTTCTGCAGAAACGTTTTCAACAGTGAAATGATGTGCCACCAGCTCTTTTACTACTTCCATTCCGGCCACTAAGTTTACCAACGAAAAGAATTTTACGTTGATAAATAAGTCTTTCAACGCGTATGCAATTCGTCCTAAAATTACGTGATACACTACCACTTGTGGCGTACCAATCAGAGCTGTCTCCAATGTTGCCGTTCCCGAATTAACGATAGCAACTTTCGATTTTTGCAGTAAATCATATGTTTTTGAGAAAATAACAGGAACAGACTCAGACTTCAATATGGATTGATAAAAATCAGTGTCAATTCCGGGAGCTCCAGCAATAACGGCTTGATAATCTTTGAATTCAGATGCTGCAGCAATCATTCGGGGTAAGCAAGCCGAAATCTCCTGTTTGCGGCTACCTGCCAAAAGTGCAATTATTGGTTTGGGAGCTAATTGATTTTCACTGCAAAATTCATTAAAATCCTGATGTTGATTTGGACGGGCGCATACAGCATCCACCAGCGGATTGCCTATATACTCGACCGCAAAACTATGTCGTGCATAAAATGCAGTTTCGAAAGGAAAAATAGTGAACATTTTATCGACATATCGCTTGATTTGTTTAATGCGAAACTCCTTCCATGCCCATATTTTTGGTGAAATGTAATAAAATACCTGCGTATTCAGTTGCTCTTTGGCAAACCGTGCCATGCGTAAATTAAAACTCGGATAATCAACCAGAATAACAACATCGGGCTGAAAGTCAATCATTGCCGACTTACAGTCCTGTATGTTATTTAACACCTTACCGGCATTTTTGAGTACAGCCCAAAAGCCCATGAAAGCCATTTGTCGGTAATGTTTGATCATTTTACCGGTTTGAGCCTGCATTAAATCACCACCCAAAAAACAAAATTCAGCCTTTGAGTCAGCTCTACGGAGCTCACTCATCAGATTCGAAGCATGCAAATCGCCCGAAGCCTCACCGGCAATTAGAAAATAACGCATTTGTAAATTGATTTAAACCTGTGTCGATACTTGAAAAGTTACAACATAAAAAAACTCGAAACCAGATAAGGCATAGCTCCAATCATAACACCTGAAGCAATCTTAAAACTATCCGATTTATAGAAGACATACACTAAAATCAAATCTGGCATGATGGAAAGCAACAGTAATTTTCCCAATAATATACCAGGGTAAAGTTGCTTAACCGACTCAAAAAAAGATAGATGAGTTGGAAAAAACCGATTCAGATACAGCCACATAAAAGCTACCGGCAGTAATAACCCAGGAATTAAACCATATATGAAGTGATTGAATCGCTGCATTTTGATTAATTTTTTTTGACAGAGCCGTAACTCTGTCGCCTCATTATAACTCCCAACTCTCAACAATTTTCATTGCTTCGTACGCGGTCATATCTATTTTTGTTGGTACAATTGAAATAAAACCATGCTCAATAGCCCATTCGTCTGTATCTTCTTTTTCTGGTTCGTGATTTTCAAAATAACCAGTCAACCAAAAATAAGCTCTTCCCTGCGGGTCAGCTCGCTTTGCAAATTCTTTTGTCCAACGGCCATCGCACTGACGCGAAACACGAACTCCTTCAATCTTCCCGCAAGGTGCATTGACATTCAGACAGGTCCCTGCAGGTAATCCGTTTTTTAATGCTTCACGTGTAATTTTCAATACAAACGACTCGAATTCGGTGAAATCAACATCCATTGAATGATTGTTGATAGAAAATCCAATCGAAAGAATTCCATTTTCGCAACCCTCTAAAACAGCTCCCATGGTGCCTGAATAAATTACATTGATGGCTGAATTCGAACCGTGATTAATGCCCGAAACCAGTAGGTCGGGTTTACGTTCTACAATTTCATTTAAAGCTAATTTTACGCAATCGGTAGGCGTTCCGGTACATGTATAGCGCTTTAAACCTTCGAGTTGTTCAACCTTTTTAAACCGTATGGGATGGGTTACAGTCAGTGCATTGGATTGTGCCGAACGCGGTCCATCGGGTGCAACTACAACCACTTCGCCAATTTGCATCATCAACCGGGTTAATACTTGAATACCTTGTGCATCAGCACCATCATCGTTTGTAATTAAAATATAGGGAGTTTTTGTGTTATAGTTCATAATTTATAATAGATAGTTTAAAGTAAATAATTTATAGTAAATGGTTTATGGGGTTAGTTGTCTTTTATTTTCCATACAGTCATTATCAGAAATACATAGCTTAGTACTACAAAGTAAAGCACATCTCGCGAATCAATAACGCCACGACTCATCGATTTATAATGTGCATGAATGCCCAGCGATTCGAGTACCTGAATGAATGTTCCGGCAGTAAAAAATCCCACAAGTACATCAAAACCATAATAGAAAAAGAATGAAAGCACCAATGCCAGAATGAACGAGATAATTTGATTTTTGGAAAGTGATGATGTAAATGTACCAATAGCCATGTACACTCCTGCCAAAAAGATTAACCCGATAAACGAACCCCAAAAAGCTCCAGAATCAACATTCCCAACAGGCTCGGCTAAATAAGAAACTGTAAAATAATAGAGCAAAGTTGGCAATAAGGCTAAAATAACAAGAGTAAGTCCGGCTAAGTATTTTCCCAACACAAGTTGTATCCTACTGATAGGTTTCGTGATGATTAACTCCCAGGTTCCGGTTTGCTTTTCTTCAGCAAAAAGACGCATACTGACGGCAGGACAAAGAAATAAAAACAACCAGGGTGCTAAGTAAAAAAGCCCGTCAACATTAGCATAACCTGAATCGAGAATATTATATTCGCCCTGAATGACCCACAAAAATAATCCGGTTAAAAGAAGAAAAATAGCTATAACAATATATCCGGTAGCATTGCTGAAAAAAGCCCGTATTTCTTTTTTATAAATTGAAAACATTGAATCAGTCTATTGATTAGAGTTTAAACAAGTTAGATTGTTATGGATAATAGCACACTATTTTTTTTAAAAATATAAAGTCCGTTTATTCAGATAATTATAACTTATATAATGCCTATTAAGCATGAACGTTTTTTTTTGCTACATTTGCGCTGTCAAAGGTAACCAAAATATTGAAAACTTTCAACAACTACCCACAAGCAATTATGAAACGAGCTCTTTTATTCTTCTTAATAGCACTGTTTTCAAATTGGCTACCTGCTCAAACATTTGATCAATATAGCATTAAGTTACAGGGAATTTATGGCAATATTATTCCGCACGATGAGCATGTTAAAGCCTTGGTTTTGAATCCCGTGAGCGGTGCCGAACTCTCGGTCGAATTTCAAACATCGAATGAAAAACCCTGGTATCAGTTTACGGCTTTCCCTGTTTTGGGTGTAGGTGGTGTTTGGTTGAATCTCGGAAATCCGGCAAAGCTTGGCAATGCTCTCGCGCTCTATCCATATATTTGCTTTCCGCTGATTCGGTCTAACTTTTTGAAATTGAATCTGAAAGCTGGTGCCGGTGTCAGTTATCTCTCCAAAACCTATTACAACACAAACAAAGACTCGCTCGGAAATCCGCTTCCTCTAAACAGCACTAATGCGGCCATAGGTTCCAATCTAAATGTGTATTTTTCGGGAGGCGGGAGTCTGGAAATTCCCATTGCAGCCGGTTTCAGCCTGACAGCCGATTATACCTGGAATCACATGTCGAACGGAAGTGCAGTTACCCCAAATTCTGGTCTAAATTTGTTGAATGGATTTGTCGGACTTAAATATACTCCCAATTACAATAAATATAGTTTACCCACAAAACGTGATTACGAGAATATCTCACGAAAATTCAGCCTTGAATTTATTGCTTCGGGTGGTTTCCGGCAACTTTATTACAAAGACAATAAAACTTATCCGATTGCTACATTGGGTGTGGGAGTGTATCGACCATTGACCAACTTTTATCAAATGGGATTGGCTATCGATGCCTTTTACGACGGGGTTTATGATGGAACAACAAAACTACAACGAACCTATTTAACCACGAATGAGTTTAAAAATAAAGTAAGAATCGGCATTTCGTGGCAGCATGAGGTACTGATGGGAAGGGTTACTGCCAGTTTTGATTTTGGATTGTATATGTATAATCCGTTGAAGAATTTAGAACCATACGACCTTGCCAAAACTACTACACAAAATAAACCTCTTATTTACGCCTATGATATTGATAAGGAAGATGGTTGGTTTTATACACGTGCTGCTCTAAAGTATGCCATTGATAAGCACTTGTTTATCTCCATTGGGTTAAAAACTCATCTGCAAAAGGCCGAGTTCATTGAATGGGGTCTGGGATATAAATTGTGATGAATAATTAATGACTAGTGATAAGTATTAAACTATTTGTTTTAAACCTTATATTTGGTCTTTGTGATTGAAAAAATGAGAGTTTAGAGTTCCGACTCTGACCAAATATAATTGACAGACTTGGAGGTCTATCGTTCAGGTGGGAAATATTGACAAGCCAGTATTGGAATTATTTAGAGTCCTGAAATATGGAATTTTGATAATCTACTCTAAATTCTATCTTGGTTCATGGCTCTTGTTTCTTACGTTCTATATTATTTTTCAGATATCTTTAACAAGTATGTGATTCAAATAAGTTTCCGACTTTTCTTTCAGATCAAGTGTTTTTTGCCAAAATGAATCCAATAGTACATTTTTATTTATCAGGAACATTTCAGAACCATGATTGTCGAGTGACGAGAATAAAAGACCTACGGTGAGTTTATTTATATCAAATGCTGGTAAATACGTTTTTGATTTTGATGTTTCTGATCCAACTTCAATTAGAATATTGACCTCTATAAGCTCCGAAATTATCTGATTGACTAATCGAATGGGGATTTTATGTTTCATCGCAATTCGCTCTGGAGTTAATGCAGGTTTCTGATTTTCAAATTGTTTGACAATAATATTGGTTATAAAAAGTGTCAGAAAATTCTTATAGCGCGTGCTAATAGTTTTTGAGTCAAGCTCATAATCAAAATTATGAATATTTTGCGAAGTAAAACTAATTTCGGCACCCAATAATACAATCAGACTCGAAACCTGCAACCAGAGAAACAAAAGCGGAATAGCTGCAAATCCACCATACACAACATTATATCTCGAAAGATGTGCTTGTCCGTGGATATAAAAGAGTTGGAATAGCTGAAATAAAATACCGGTTACTACACCCGAAAAAGCGGCATGTTTAAAGCGTACTTTCGTGTTGGGGATAAGTACAAATAAGACTGTAAAAACCAACCAGTTAATAATATAAGGTGTAAACTTTACAATAAATCGCATTAATGGATTCAATACATCGTAGACATACGAATGAGTCAGAGCCGAATTGACAAAAATGGATAATCCGCTTGAAAAAATAATCAGAATGGGAATAATAAATATGAATGAAAAATAAGTGGAGAATTGCCTTCCAAAAGATCTTGATTTTTTTACATGCCAGATAGTGTTGAACGAACTTTCCACATTGCGAAGGAAACTCATCACCGACCAAAATAATACGACTAAGCCTACACCGATAAATAAACCTCCCTGAGCTGTTTTCAAATAGCGTTGAATAAAACCCATGACAACCGGTACAGCGTCGGGTTGAGCTATCATGGTACGTTGCAAAGCTTCTTCAATAAGTGACTCCACACCAAAGCCTTTGGCAATGGCCATAATTAAAGCAAAAAACGGAACGATTGCAAATAAAACAGAATAAGTAAGTGCTGAAGCTCTGATAATCAAATTATCAGTTATAAAATTCCGGACAGATAATATCAGAATTTTAAGTAAGTGATAAATACGGAGTTTCGTGGGGCTAAGTTCGTCATCCGATGTTTGCCAGATGATTATGCGAAAGAAATTGATAGTACGAATATAAAAGTCCTTTAATCTCGCCATAATTCTCAATAAATCAATTTATTATAATTTGACAGAATCAGAATTCCAATATCGAAAAAAAAACAGTAGGTCTGTAAGCCGGGTTCTGTACCTTGTTTTCACAAGGCGTTTGTCATTTATCTCGAACATAAGTCACCTTATGCCTTTAGCAATCTACCCCCCGACATTGGGCGAGCAACCCTAAGCGTCGGTGTACATGATCTTGCAACCCATAAGACGTACGGCATCGCTTGTTGCCAAACGACCCGGTGAGCTCTTACCTCACCTTTTCACCCTTACTCCGAAGACCTATCCCGTCCCGAATGTTATCGGGACACTCTCTCCAAAAGAGAGAGATAAAAGATAAAAGTTTTTGGGAGCGGTTATTTTCTGTTACGTTACTCTGCCTTTGCAAACAGCTTCCCGTTAGGAAATATGGTGCTCTGTGTTGCCCGGACTTTCCTCCATTCCTCAAGGGAAAAGCGACAAACCGACCTACTATTTAACTGCAAAGATAGATATATTTTTTTAAAATTCTTTTATCTTTGCAAGATGTTGATTTGCATATAATTATAAAATACGATGGATACAATTAAAGAAAAAAATCTTTATTTGTCAACAAAAAGTCAATTTTGTTGTTAGTAAATTAAAATTCAACAGTATTTAAAATCGAACAAATATATGAGTAATTTAGGGTTTAAAAAGGGAGATAAGGTAGTTATTATTGGGGGAGGATTTGCCGGATTGCAGTTGGCTATGGCACTTAGAAAAGCTGATTTGAAAGTAGTTTTGGTTGATAAACAAAACCATCACCAGTTTCAGCCACTGTTTTATCAGGTGGCAAGTGGTCGCCTTGAGCCATCAAGTATTTCATTCCCTTTTCGTAAGATATTTCAGAAAAGTAAGAATGTCGATTTCAGAATGGCCGACATAATCAGCATAAATCCGGCAGAACAAAAAATCATGACTGCTTATGACCGAACCATAACCTATGATAAGTTGATTATTGCAACGGGGTGCAAAACCAATTTTTTTGGAAATAAACAAATGAGCGAGAATACTTTCTCGATGAAAACAACCCAGGAATCAATAGACATCCGTAATAAAATACTCTTTAGTTTTGAGAAAGAGATTTTTGCCCGAACCGAAGATAAACAAGCGTGGCTAAATGTTGTAATTGTGGGAGGCGGACCAACCGGAGTTGAATTATCGGGTTCATTTGCAGAGCTTAAGCGAAATGTTTTACCCAAAGATTATCACAATATCGATTTTTCAAAATTCAATATCATCTTACTGGAAGGAAGCAAGCATACACTCAATAACATGAGCGATGAATCCAAAATTGCTTCACGTAATTACCTCGAAGAACTTGGTGTGATAGTCAAAACAGAAACATTAATTGTTTCGTACGATGGCAATGAAGCCATTTTGAATACAGGTGAAAAGATTCCCACAAAAAACGTGATTTGGGCTGCAGGTGTTACAGGTAATATCATAGAAGGTCTTGAGGCAGATGATGTTTTCAAAAACAGGTATAAAGTAGATCGCTATAATAAACTCCAACGGTTTGATAATATCTTCGCGTTGGGTGATGTGGCTTATATGGAAACACCTAACTATCCAACCGGACATCCACAGGTGGCAAATGTAGCTATTAATCAGGCAAAAGTATTGGGGAAAAATATTCTGAAATCATTGAAAAACAATGAAGATCAGTTAGTTGAATATGAATACCACGACTTAGGCATGATGGCCACAATTGGTAAACATAAAGCTGTGGTCGAATTGCCCTTTATTAAATTCAAAGGTGTAATAGCCTGGTATGTATGGATGTTCCTGCATCTAATGTTGATATTAAGTGTGCGCAATAAATTGATTATTTTCTTCAATTGGGCTTGGAGTTACCTTACCAAAGACACATCGTTGCGATTGATTACAAATATCGATTACAAAAAAGAAAAAATAACGGATAAATAAGAGATAAATTAAAACATTTCCAAAGTGTGTCTTTCAACTTTGGAAATGTTTTTACAAATACAATCGACTCTTAAACTAAATTCTGAATTAGACTGATATTTTTTGCTATATCGGCATTCGACAGGGAGTAATTAGTTAAATCATCTGCCAGATACTGATCATAAGCAGCCATATCAACCAACCCGTGACCGGAAAGATTGAAAAGTATGGTTTTCGTTTTTCCTTCTTCTTTACATTTCAATGCTTCGTTAATAGTAGCTGCAATCGCATGAGCCGATTCGGGAGCCGGTACAATCCCTTCGGTTTGTGCAAATAAAACGCCGGCTTTAAATGAATCTAATTGCTCAATATCTACAGCTTCCATCAAATTATCTTTCATCAACTGGCTGACTATGGTTCCTGCTCCGTGATAACGAAGTCCACCTGCGTGAATATGAGCCGGAGCAAAATTATGTCCGAGTGTAAACATGGGTATCAGTGGCGTATAACCGGCTTCATCTCCAAAATCATACTGGAAAACTCCACGCGTCAACTTGGGACATGAAGAGGGTTCAGCTGCAATAAAGCGTGTTTTTTTACCATCTTTTATTGAATGACGCATAAACGGGAAAGATATTCCACCAAAATTAGAACCACCTCCAAAACAACCGATAATAATATCGGGATATTCGCCTGCAATCTCCATTTGTTTTTCGGCTTCAAGTCCGATAACCGTTTGATGCAGTGTAACATGGTTCAACACACTTCCAAGCGTGTATTTGCAATTTGGAGTTGATATGGCTAATTCAATAGCTTCCGAAATGGCTGTTCCCAAACTTCCCTGATAATTGGGATGATCTGTCAATATCTGACGACCTGCTTTAGTCGACATACTGGGCGATGGAATAACCTGAGCTCCCCAGGTTTGCATCAACGAACGACGATAAGGCTTTTGTTCATAGCTGATTTTCACCATATAAACAGCTAATTCAAGTCCAAATGTTTTTGCGGCAAATGATAAAGCAGTACCCCATTGCCCGGCTCCGGTTTCTGTCGTGATATTCGTAACACCTTGTTTTTTGCAATAATAAGCTTGTGCTAAAGCCGAATTCAATTTATGCGACCCAACCGGACTCACACTTTCATTCTTAAAATAAATATGTGCCGGTGTATCCAATGCTTTTTCTAAATTGTAAGCCCGAACAAGTGGAGTAGGGCGGTAAATCTTATATTTTTCACGCACTTCTTCCGGTATTTCAATCCATGGGTCGGATTGATTCAACTCCTGATCGGCTAATTCTTTAGCAAATAAAGGATATAAATCATCGCCCACTAAGGGTTGTTTTGTTCCCGGATGCAACATAGGCATAGGTTTGGTTTGCATGTCAGCAACAATATTATACCATTGACTTGGTAATTCTTTCTCTGCTAATAGAAATTTCTTTGTTTTTTCCATGATTTCGTAAAATTAGAAGTAAATATTTGAGTTTAAATTGATCTGAAAATAAATCAGCCTGTTGTTTTTTGCTAAACAACAGGCTGTTATGTGGAATAATGATTTATCTTATTTGAATATAACAATCCATACCTTATTGTTTACAAGGACACATCGACCAACGCCAATAAAATACAGAATTGATTATAAACATATCATTTTGATTATAAATTATCGCAAAGATAATAACAATTCCGAAAGACTGAAGTACTTTCAACATTTTTTTTAATTTTGAAGTAAATATCAACGTTGGATTATCCCGAAACTGTCTTTATATTTTAATCGGTTCTTTAAAATAAAAATCGTATTTTTGCAAAACATTTTCACTAAAACAATTCTAAAATGATTCAATCGATGACGGGCTTTGGTAAAGCCACTTGTGAATTCGGAAATAAAAAGATAGTAGTTGAAATTAAATCACTCAACAGTAAGCAGTTGGATGTATCAACAAGGATATCGGGTTTGTACCGTGAAAAAGATATTGAAATCAGAAACGAACTTTCTCAAAAACTGGAGCGTGGTAAGATTGACATGTCGCTGTACATTGACAATTCGGGAAAAGAATCGGTTACACAAATCAATCAATCGGTGGTAGAAGCTTATTATCAGCAAATTAAGACTTTAGCCGATAATTTGGGTATAGATGTTCCTGTCAATTGGTTTGATGTTTTACTTCGTTTGCCTGATACCATGAAAACTGAAACCGTGGAATTAGATGAAAATGAGTGGATTGAGATAAAAAAAACAATCGGATTGGCTATCGAACAATTGATTGAATTCAGAATTCAGGAAGGAAAATCACTTGAAAACGTATTCAATGATAAAATTGCTCACATTGGACAACTTTTGATTGAAACCGCTCCTTTTGAAGCAGAGCGTGTTGAGAAAATAAAAGCCCGTCTCGAAGAAAATCTTCAGGCATTATCCGATAAGATTGATTACGATAAAAACCGTTTGGAGCAGGAATTGATATTTTATATCGAAAAACTCGATGTCAACGAAGAAAAAGTACGCCTGCGCAATCATTTGGATTATTTTATTGAAACCATGCAACACGAAAAATCACCAGGCAAAAAACTTGGATTTATTGCACAAGAGATTGGACGTGAGGTAAATACACTTGGTTCTAAATCAAATAACAGCGAAATGCAAAAGATTGTTGTATTGATGAAAGACGATTTGGAGCAGATTAAAGAACAAGTTTTAAATGTTCTGTAATGATTCCCAATCCCAAAAGGGAGCAAGCTAGAGTTGCATGAAATACTATAAAATTATACATATTTAAATATTCCCTTTAGGGGTTAGGGGTTCAAATGGCAGGTAAATTAATTATATTTTCAGCTCCATCGGGAGCAGGTAAAAGCACCTTGGTTCAGTACCTTTTAACGCGTAAATTAGGGTTGGAATTCTCTATTTCTGCTACAAGCAGAGCTCCCAGAGGGTCCGAAATCGATGGAAAGGACTATTATTTTCTGTCTCCCTCTGAATTTAAAAAAAAGATTGATAATCAGGAATTTATTGAATACGAAGAAGTCTATCCTGACTGTTTCTATGGAACGCTTCGCACTGAAATTGAGCGCATTACTTCCAATGAAAAAAATATTGTCTTTGACGTTGATGTAGTAGGTGGGTTAAACATAAAAAATGAATTTGGTGAGCGTGCACTTTCTATTTTTATTGCTCCTCCTGGCATCGAAGAGCTGCAAAAAAGATTAATAAATCGGTGCACCGATTCACCCGAGATGATTCAGAAACGAATTGATAAAGCTGCATACGAAATGACATTTGCAGCTCAATTTGATGTAACTGTCATAAATGATAATCTCGAAACTGCTAAAGCCGAAACTGAACGGTTAATACGGGAGTTTTTGTTTGGTTGATTACCGGATGAGTTCTCAACAATTCCCAATAAACGAATTAATCAATCAACCGGTTAACTATGAAACATAAAGAAATAGCCTTATTCTTTGGTTCTTTCAATCCAATCCATTCGGGGCATACTCAATTAGCTGAATATCTGATTGCTAATAAAAAAACAGAAGAAGTTTGGTTTGTGATTTCTCCCTGCAATCCCCTCAAAAATCAGGCTGATTTATTGAATGAGTATATCCGCTTGGATATGCTGATATTAGCCATACAGCATCAACCCCGATTTAAGGCTTGTGATATAGAATTTGAAATGACTTTACCTTCCTATACGATTGATACTTTACAGCAATTATCTTTACAATATCCTGATAATCAATTTACGTTGATGATTGGCAGTGACAACGCGCTGGTTTTTGATCAATGGAAAAACTACCGACAACTTTTACAGGAATATCCGATATTGGTATATCCCCGACGGGGTTTTGATTTTGCCGAAGTTAAGCATTTGTATCCCGAAATGCAATTACTTTCAAGTCCGTATTTTGATATCTCTTCTACTGAAATACGCGAATTCATCGCACAAAAAAAGGATGTCAGTCAATGGCTGCATCCTTCTGTTTTACAGTTTATTGAAGAGAATCATCTCTACTTGTAGTTTATCTTACTTTACCTACAAAAACGGGTTATTTTTTCTTTCGTAACCAATGGTTGTGCTTGGTCCGTGTCCACTATATACAACCGTGGAATCGGGGAGGGTAAGTACCTTGGTATTTATGGAAGTTATAAGTGTGGCATAATCTCCGTTGGGTAAATCCGTCCTTCCGATTGAACCTTGAAACAGCACATCTCCCGAAAATAAAACGCTGTCTTTCTCTGAATAAAATAGCATGCTACCCGGCGAATGACCCGGTGCAGCAAAAGCAATTAAAGATGAGTTTCCAAATTCAATTTTCTCATTGTCAATTATGTACTTTCCTAAGGGTTGGGCAGCTTCTACCGAAAGACGATAAAATAAAGCCTGATTTACAAAACCTTTAATCATAAATTCATCTTCTTGTCCTGCTTCGGGTTCAATTTTGAAGGTGTCAAAAATAAACTTATTTCCAAAATGATGATCCAAATGCAAGTGTGTGTTGATTACTCGCTTGATTTCCAATTCATTTTGCAAAATAAATCGTTTCAATGTTTCCCTTTCTTCGGCAGTATAGCAACCGGCATCGATTAAAACTGCCTCTTTTGTCTCATCGTACACAAGATAGGTATTTTCCTGAAAAGGATTGAATGTGAATGTTTTAATTGTCATAGTTGGAAACCCCTAAATCCCTAAAAGGGACTCCGGATGACTAATTATTGGGGTATATCCGGAATACGATTATGAATATTGATGTTACCTGATTAATTTTTTTATAAAAGAAGTTTTATGAGTTTCCCTCCATTAAAGTGGTACATACACCGCCTTTTTGGTTTTAAAGAACTCTTCTTTGAAATAATCGCTTATTTCATACAGTTCGGCAATATTTTTATAGAGAAGAATTTCATGTTGTAATTCACCGCCTTTCAGGCAGATAAGTCCGTTTGGCAGCGCATTGATTTGTTTTTTGCTAATATTCTTTTTGACCAATTTGACCAAATCATCCAATGTCATGACGGCCCGACTAACAACAAAATCATATTTTCCTTTTTCATCCTGAACTCGTAAGTGCTTTAAGCTAATGTTTTTCAGTCCAATAGCCATTGAGACTTCTGTAGCGACTTTTATTTTTTTTGCAATTGAGTCAATCAATACAAAGTCTGTTTCCGGAAAAAGGATTGCCAATGGAATTCCCGGAAAACCACCGCCCGTTCCCACATCCAACACAGATGTTCCTGCCTGAAAATGGATAATTTCGGCAATTGCCATTGAATGTAACACATGATGCTCATATAAGTTCTCGATATCTTTTCGCGAAATCACATTTATTTTTGCATTCCATTCGTAATACAAATCGTAGAGCTGCTTAAATTGAGCAATTTGAGTAGGAGTGAGGCTTGGGAAATATTTCAGAATCTGTTCCATACAAAGTTGACATATTGAATTGCAAAATTACAAGAAAATTAGCAGAATGCCATGAAAACTCGAAGTTTCGTTCATAATAATGATAACTTACTCTATTTCAGTTATTATATATTTCAATGAATAGAACATAATGGTTTTTTGCATTAAAAATATTACCTTTGCACTTCGTTTTGAATAAAGTCAATAGCTTAATTTGTTGACTGCAAAGCATTTTATAAAGTTCAACTTAAACAGACTACCAATTAACCAATCAAAATCAACTAATCAACAAAATAACTAATATGAAAGCTTATGTTTTTCCCGGTCAGGGAGCACAATTCGTAGGAATGGGTAAAGACCTATACGATCAATCGCCATTGGCAAAAGAGTATTTTGAGAAAGCAAACGACATTCTGGGATACCGTATCACTGATTTAATGTTTGAAGGTACTCCCGAAGATTTGAAACAAACCAAAGTAACACAACCTGCTGTATTCCTGCATTCTGTTATTTCAGCGTTGGTGCTGGGTGATGATTTCAAGCCTGAAATGACTGCCGGACACTCTTTAGGCGAATTTTCAGCCTTAGTGGCTGCAGGTGCTTTGTCATTCGAAGATGGTTTGAAACTGGTTTTAGCTCGTGCTTTGGCCATGCAGAAAGCCTGTGAAAAAGAACCTTCCACTATGGCTGCCGTTCTTGGTTTGAGCGACGAAGCTGTTGAAGAAGGTTGTGCTGAAATAACCGATGCGATTGTAGTTCCTGCTAACTATAACTGTCCCGGGCAGTTGGTTATCTCGGGTTCAATTGAAGGTATAGACAAAGCCTGCGAACTGTTGAAAGAAAAAGGAGCAAAGCGTGCGTTGAAACTCCCTGTTGGTGGTGCTTTTCACTCACCATTGATGCAACCTGCAAGCGAAGAACTTCAGGCAGCTATAAACGCTACTAAATTCTCAACACCTGTTTGCCCTGTTTATCAGAACGTTAATGCAAAACCACAGACTGACCCAACCCAAATTAAATTAAACCTGATTGCACAGCTTACGGCACCCGTACGCTGGACTCAAACCGTGAAAAACATGGTGGCTGATGGTGCGGTAGAGTTCTTTGAACTGGGACCGGGTGATGTGTTGAAAGGGCTGGTAAAGAAGATTTGCCCCGAAGCGATTACAGCATAAATTACTCCTAATACTTTATAGAGGATTTAAAGATGCAAAGATTAATCTCCTTGCATCTTTTTTTGTGTTTTAATGAAGAAGACACAGGGTATTTCGAGGAGTTTTACTTTTCTTCTCTGCGAATTCTTTGTGATAAACTTAGCGCGCTCTCTGTGTTTTAATACATATTCTTACTAAAAATCACACATCTGATTTAGCAATAGACTTTTTTTTGTACTTTTGTTCTTCGATTGTATATGATAGTCACTTATGAGAATAATCGAAAGAAATAAAGAAAAACTGGTTGTCATGTGTCAGTTACACAAGGTAAAACATTTGTTTGTCTTTGGCTCGGTACTAACTCCTCAATTCAATAAACACAGTGATATTGATTGTATAGTTGATTTTGAAGGTGTTGACTTATATAATTATGCTGATAATTTAAGCTGATAATTATTTTGATTTAAGGACAATACTTTTATATAGGATACTTTATTTTATGCCATGAATATTAATTATTCATTGTTAATTATTAATTCGTTTTTATGTTTAGAACACACACTTGCGGCGAATTACGCCTTTCAAACTCCGGACAACAAATAACTCTTTCGGGCTGGGTACAGCGCACCCGTAAAATGGGCGGTATGACTTTCGTGGATATACGCGACCGTTACGGCATTACACAGCTGGTTTTCAATCAGGATGTAAATGCTAACTTGTGGGAGCAGGCCAATAAACTGGGGCGTGAATTCGTTATTCAGGTTACCGGTACAGTGGCTGAGCGCAGCAACAAGAACGCCAATATGCTAACCGGTGATGTGGAAATACTGGTATCAGTACTGCAGGTGCTGAACGAGTCACTAACTCCACCATTTACGATTGAAGAAAATACCGACGGCGGCGATGATATCCGCATGAAATACCGTTACTTAGACTTACGACGTACCAATGTGCGTGAAAATCTGGAGTTGCGCCATCGCATTACGTTTGAAACCCGCCGTTATCTGGATCAAATGAACTTTCTGGAAGTGGAAACACCTATTCTGATTGGTTCCACGCCTGAAGGAGCGCGCGATTTCGTGGTACCTTCACGTATGAATCCGGGGGAGTTCTACGCCTTACCACAGTCGCCACAGTTGTTTAAACAGCTGTTGATGGTGTCGGGCTTCGACCGTTATTTTCAGATTGCCAAGTGTTTCCGCGATGAGGACCTGCGTGCCGACCGCCAACCTGAGTTTACGCAGATTGACTGCGAAATGTCGTTTGTAGACCAGGAAGATGTGCTGAATTTGTTTGAGGGCATGATGAAACACCTGTTCAAATTCGTAAAAGATATAGATTTTACTGAAGCTTTCCCACGTATGACCTGGCACGAAGCCATGCGTCTGTACGGCTCTGATAAACCGGATATCCGTTTTGGAATGCAGTTTGTGGAGCTGAAAGAAGAAGTATCGGGACATGATTTTGTGGTGTTCGACAGCGTACCGTATGTGGCAGGCATTTGTGCCACCGGTTGTGCCGGCTATACCCGTAAACAGCTCGACGAACTGACCGACTTCGTGAAGAAACCGCAAATAGGAGCGAAGGGACTGGTATATATTCGCTGCGAAGCCGACGGTACTTTCAAGTCTTCGGTGGATAAATTCTACACTAACGCAGACCTGAAAGCAATTGCTGACAAGTTTAATGCTCAGGCGGGCGACCTTATACTCATTCTGGCCGGTGCTAAGATAAAGACTCAAAAGGCTTTATGCGAATTGCGTCTGGAATTAGGAACAAGGTTAGGTCTTCGTGATAAGAATATATTCAAACCATTGTGGGTTATTGACTTTCCGCTGTTTGAATGGGACGAAGAAACTCAACGCTATTATGCTACACATCACCCGTTTACGTCACCAAACCTCGACGATGTTCCATTGCTGGATACCAATCCGGGTGACGTTCGTGCCACAGCTTACGACATGGTAATCAACGGAGTAGAGTTGGGTGGGGGATCTATCCGTATTCATGATTCAGCCCTTCAAAACCGTATGTTTGAGTTGCTCGGATTCACTCCCGAAAAGGCTCAGGCTCAATTTGGCTTCCTGATGAGTGCATTTCAATATGGTGCTCCACCTCATGGCGGACTGGCATTCGGACTGGATCGTCTGGTTTCTTTGTTTGCAGGGCTTGATAGTATTCGCGATTGTATG
>Ga0214228_1000201_pt1 | contig 19873 bp, 18 predicted proteins | sample TroBogypolimnion_21_FD_153066 | JGI IMG/M metagenome (GOLD analysis project Ga0214228, IMG submission 153066) | Freshwater microbial communities from Trout Bog Lake, WI - 05NOV2007 hypolimnion | ecosystem: Environmental > Aquatic > Freshwater > Lake > Hypolimnion/Profundal zone | place: Trout... | reverse complement strand
TATATATTGTTGTATTGTTTAAAAAGATTAAAATCTCCCCCCGTCGAGTCGGATATGTTCAATAAATGAGTAAAAGGCGGCGCTGGTTGGTTCCCAACAACGGACAGCATCTTTTGGGCTTAAATGAAAGGACTTATCCGGCAGGGCGGATATTGCAAATATCAGTTACTACCTCGTCGTGGCATGGTTGGCTTGGGTTGTGCAACAGCCACTGCAAGCTATGCCAAACATCGGGTGCAGGATTTTATACGTTACAAGGAAGGGGGGTGGCGTTTATAAGCAAACGTCCATAGCATAATTCTATACGCTAGCAGACTTATTTTATAGTTCAATAGGTTTACCTTGAAATCGTTTCTGTATCCGAAAAAATCCGAAAACAATTAAAGCTCCGCTGGCAATACCCAACCAAAGTGTATTCCCATATCCCACTTTGTCGATATCGGGCAATTGATAACCATTGTATTTGAAGTAATAAAAAATGATAGCAATGGCGTTGTTGATAAAATGTGCCGTAACAGGCAGCCATAAACTATTGCTCCCGATAAGCAGATAACCAAAAAATGCTCCCAACAGCATTCGCGGAATGAATCCGTAGAACTGAAAATGTATAGCACTGAAAAGAATAGCCGAGAGCCAGATAGCTATCGTTTTGCCACGCCAGTCGGTGAGGATTTTTTGTAATGCTCCCCTGAAAAATAACTCTTCGCCAAGTGCCGGAATCAGGGCAATAAGTCCAATATTGGTAAAAAGACCGGAAATAGAATGAACGCTGACAAATTTTTCGGTCAACTGTGCAGTTTCCGTTTCAGAGGCTTTCATCCACAGTTCAATTCCTGAGAATGCTTTTGGTAAAACGATATGCTGATTCAAATCGCCAAGCAGGTTGATAAACGGGATGGCAATAATCATAATCACGCCAACAAGAATAAGGTCTAAACCTGCCGGTTTCGTGGTTATTTTAAGATATTGCAGTGGCTTTTGGCTGACAAAAAAGGCCAAAACAAGTGGAGGTAAAATTATGACTGCTACCGACATGATGAGTTGTACTAACTTCAGAACATCGGTATTTCCCGGATAATGTTGTGCCAGCAAAGTAATGGGCGAAATGAGTATAACAAAAAACAGCACAGCGGATAAAAGCATAAATAGCTTCACCATAGCACCGAAATGTGCAGCCGAACCTTTTAAATTACGCATACAAATAATTGATTATACAAAAAAACTCCTGCCATCTTTCAATAGCAGAAGTTTCTTTGTGACTTGGAAATTAAATCTTAGTTTCTAGGACGAGCTTCTTTAACAACCATTGAGCGGCCATCAAATTCAGCACCGTTTAATTCTTCGATTACTTTTGCAGCAGCTGCATCGTCAGCCATTTCTACAAATGCAAATCCTTTTGATTTTCCGGTTTCGCGATCTTTGATAATTTTGCATGATTCTACTGCACCATACTCTTCGATAACGCCTTGAAGGTCATTCTCGCGAACTTTGTAACTTAAGTTACCTACGTAAATGTTCATAAAATAAAAATAAAAAATTGAATAAATTGTGTTTCAAGAACAGTATAAACAAACGAGGTTAATGCAATTTCGGGCCTGAGAAGGTGAGATAAAATAACCATTCGAAAAAATACACTTTCTTTTCGGTTACAAAGGAAATCATTTAATTTCGATTTCACAACATTTCATTTAAATATCTTTGAATTTTAGTGAATTAAGTTTCAAAAACTCACAATAACCGGAAATTTCATTAATCATTAAAGTTTATATAAGTTCAATATATATTTTGAAGAAATCATTTTGAACGCGATGAACGTTAAGTTGATAAGTAGCTAAGAAAAACTGTTCAGTTTTTTACTTTCACTTTGCGTTCATTGTTAAAATCAGCTCTTAAATACAAAAATTTGGTAACTTATATAATGGCTATTAATCACTAATTCATTAAATATTATCTCACTTGTCCGTCACCTTTGATAATCCATTTGTACGAACACAATTCCGACAAAGCCATAGGGCCACGGGCGTGAAGTTTTTGGGTACTGATGCCAATTTCTGCACCCAATCCAAATTGAGCTCCATCGGTAAAAGCGGTGGAAACATTGCTGTAAACGCAGGCAGCATCCACAGTTTTGTTAAAATAGCGGGTATTTAATTCATTTTCGCTGATAATGCATTCGCTGTGTTTGGAACTGAATTTAGAAATGTGACTGACGGCATCTTCGATACTTTCAACAGTTTTGACAGCCATTTTATAATCTAAAAATTCGATACCGAAACTTTCTTCAGTGGCTTTTTGCAACAGATGAGCGGGATATTTTCCGGTTAAAAAAGTATATGCTTTCAGGTCGGCATAAATAATTACATCTTTCGTGGCTAATTTTTCGCAAAGAACAGGCAAATCAGCCAACCGTTTTTCGTTGATTATCAAACAGTCTAATGTATTACAAACACTTACACGGCGGGTTTTGGCATTAAAAATAATTTCTTTTCCTTTTTCTTTATCTCCAAATTCATCAAAATAAGTATGGCAGATACCGGCACCTGTTTCGATGACCGGAATGCGGGAATTTTCGCGTACAAAATCAATCAATCCTTTCCCGCCACGAGGAATAATAACATCTACATATCCAACTGCATTCATTAAATCGGCTGTGGCTTCACGTCCGGCAGGTAAGAGGGTAACTATGTTTTTGTCTAACCCTGATTTTTCTAAAACTGATTGAATTACATTGACAATGGCTGTGTTGGAATAGTGTGCATCTGTTCCGCCTTTCAAAACACAGGCATTTCCCGATTTCAGACAAAGCGAGAAAACATCGAAACTCACGTTGGGACGAGCCTCGTAAATAACACCAACCACTCCAAATGAAACTGATATTTTGCTTATTTTCATCCCGTTCGGACGCTCGGTTGTCATCAGTTGTTTTCCTAAAGGCGATGATAATGAAGCTACATTGCGAATATCGGAAGCTATTCCGGCTAAACGTTCCTCACTTAATAAAAGTCGGTCGTACATCGGATTCGTTTTATCCATAGCGACCAGATCTTTGGCGTTCTCGGCTAAAATAATCGAGCTCTGAGCCACAGCTTCATCTGCCAAAGCCAATAAAACCTGATTAATTTTATTGTCATCAATCAGGTTCAATGTGCGTGAAGCTTTTACTGAAGCTTCTTTCCAGTTTATAGTCATTCGAAAATAGTTATTAGTTAATTAAGTTGTTGGTTTTGAGCTGACACTTCCTTACTTTTTTTCTTTTTGGGTGAACAATACCATTTTCACTTTCAGTTTATTCCCTATATCAATAACACTCACCACATCCTGAAGGTTCAAGGTTTTATCGGCATGAAGTAACACAATTAAATCTTCCGTTTTCGCTTTTTTTGCCATCATTTGTCCTAACTTGGGCTCTATGGCTTCAAAAGTAACTTCATTTTTTTCCAAAAAGTACTTATGGTCAGCTGTAATAGTCAGGTTGATTTGTTTTTTTATCGCCACATCTTCCGAAGTTTTTGATTTAGGCAACAAAACTTTTATAGTAGCCGGAGTTACAAGTGTTGAAATAATCAGGAAAAACAACAACAGGAAAAACATAATATCGTTCAGCGAAGCAGTGTACACTTCGGCTGTTCTTAATTTTCTGCGTTCTATTTTCATTGTTGAGAAATTTATTAATCTGTATTATGCGTTTTTAATCCGGTGTTGTGAGCGAATGTCTTTTATCAGGTTGTTGCTGTATTTGTCTAAATTCACAACTACTTTGTCAATTCTCCCATTCAGAATATAGTAGCCCGAATAAGCAATAATTCCGACGAAAAGTCCGGCTCCGGAACAAATCATTTTTTGGTACAAACCGTCTGAAATATTAGCGATGTTCAAATCGTTGGTAACCGAGATGTTATAGAAAATCTTGATGACCCCGAATATAGTTCCCAAAAAACCGAGCATGGGTGCAATGGATGCGGTAATTCCAAGGTAATTCATACCCCGTTCAAGTATAGAAATTTGCTGACGTGATTCACTTTGCATCGCATCCTGAACGTCAACAATATCATGTTCGGCAACTTCCAATCCGGCAGCAAGCACTTTGGAGTAAGTTGTAGGTTTTTCGTTACAAAATTTGATAGCTTTTTCAATTTTATTGTCGGCAACTAACTCACTGATACGGGCAAACCAGATAGCATCTCCTTTTCCAAGAGTATTTATAGTAACCCATCGTTCAATAAACATATAGATAGAAATGAAAAAAAGGAAAAATAACGGCACTAATATCCAGCCACCTTTCATTAATAACTGAAAATAATTTTCGTTGGAAACAACAACAGCTGTAGTCGTTGAATCAGCCGGTACTTTGGCTGCAACCTGAAGCAAAATGGTTAATAAGTTCATTTTTAATTGATTTTATTGATATTCAGAAATTTTGAATTTATTTGATAATATTTCGTGTTTTGTATTTGATTCATTTTGAACGCAAAAGTAGCCTTTTTATTGAAGATTGAAATTTATTGTTAGCATTTATTAACGAGCCAAAACCATTCGATAGGCAATTGAGATGCTTTACTTACAACTGTTGTGCCAAAAATGGACAAAAGCTATAAAATTACAGGAATTAACAAATAAGTTTTGTATTATTCATCTGTATTTGTTTTCTTTGAAATAATGTTGAGATAAATGATCTGAGCTTGAAACAGGATTTTCAATAGGACTGAACATTAAAAATATTTGTTTATAAATGTCTGAAAATCAATCAGGAAAAATTATTTGTCATTGTTGTAAATTAAATTATTTTCAAATATTGCACATTTTGCTTATCTTTGTGCAGAAATTTACTTTAATAGTTAAACAAATTTGATTTAAGAATGTTTGTCTATTAAACTATAACAAAAAAAATACATGGGTAATAATTTATTAAAAGGAAAAAGAGGTATTGTATTTGGTGCGTTGAACGATATGTCCATCGCCTGGAAGGTAGCTGAACGCGTTGTCGAAGAAGGTGCTATTATCACTTTGTCGAACACACCGTTAGCTGTCAGAATGGGAACAACGAATGATTTGGCTGAAAAACTCAATGCAAAATTGATTCCGGCCGACGCAACAAGTGTGGAAGATTTGCAACAGGTTTTTGCTCAATCTATGGAAGCCCTAGGCGGAAAAATTGATTTTGTTCTTCATTCTATCGGCATGTCGCCAAATGTACGCAAAAAACGTACTTACGATGATTTGGATTATGAAATGCTTACAGCTACACTGGATATTTCAGCCATTTCATTTCACAAAATGTTGCAGGTTGCCAAAAAAATGGACGCAATTAATGAATATGGTTCAGTAATTGCGCTTTCGTATATGGCTGCTCAACGTACTGTTTTCGGTTATAACGATATGGCTGATGCCAAATCGATACTTGAATCAATTGCACGCAGTTTCGGTTACATTTATGGTCGCGAACACAATGTACGTGTAAACACGATATCCCAATCGCCAACACCTACAACTGCCGGAAGCGGTGTGAAAGGAATGGAAGGTTTGCTTGACTTCTCGGAACGTATGTCTCCACTTGGAAATGCCACAGCTGCCGATTGTGCCGATTATTGTGTCGTCATGTTTAGCGACCTGACCCGTAAAGTGACTATGCAAAATCTGTATCACGATGGTGGATTTTCCAGTATGGCTATGAGTTATCGTGCTATGGAGCAATACAATAAAAGTTTCGAAGAATTTAAAGACCAAAACGGAAAAATTATTTACGGATAATATTTTGTCTAAAGTTTGTAGTTGGTCGTTTAGCGTAAAAAAAGAGATTGAATTTTTCAATCTCTTTTTTTACGCTATTTTGTTATTGCTATTTTGCTGATTTGATGAATATTGTTTATATCGGAATAATCGTACTGATATAAACCGTCATCCGCAATCATCATAAGGATATTCCCTGAGGGAATTACATCATAACCATTCATGCCTTTGTAATGAACTAACTGGTTTGCCATGAGTGTTTGTGGGTCGGTGAGTTTGTAAATTTTCAAACCATCATCACACAAAAAGAGTTTGCCCGAATCAATACCCAGTCCTTTTGGATTTGTCAAATTGTAAGTGACTAATTGTGTGGGATTTTTTACATCTTTCACATCAATTATTATCAATGAATTTTCTTTGGCTGAAACATCACAAATGCTTCCTGAATGTAACGTAACATAAGCCAGATCATTGTCTACAACAACGGGATCGCAAGCGTATGCATGATTTATGCACGATTGATAAGTCGGTTTTAATGGGTCTGCTACTGAATAAATCAACAACCCGGTACTGGTGCCAAAAAACAGATTGGTTTTGTAACTGAAAATAGTTTCCACGTTCCAGCCAACGTATGTATTTTCCGCAGCTTTTGTGGGTTTGTCTCCCGTTAAATCAAATATATTCAGATTGTTGTTGATAACCGAATATAATTTATCGTCGTAGATGGCAAATCGTGACATGGAACCATTTACACCCGTATTGTTACTCGCTGCATCAGCAAAGGCGTAAGGTTCATCGGTTAAAAGTATTCCGCCTCGATATCCCCCACCTGTATAATGTGAAACATCTTCGGTTCTTTCAACCAATTTCCATCCAATAATAATTCCCTGATTCGATTTTCCGTATGATTGGGCATAGTCAATACCATAATTATTACCGGTCATTGGAATTGCTGTTGTGAAAATTGAATCTAATCTACCTTTTAATTCAGGATGTGAAGGATTTGTTACATCAAACCATACTAAATCAATGTATGAATCGGCATAAAGTAATCCATTCCGAATGGCCAAATCAGCATTTCCAAGTAATTCAATATAACCAACTACTTGTGGTTTTGCAGGATTGGCATTGTTAATTATATGAATGCCTTTTTCAGGTTCAGAAATGTACAGGTAATTATTGTAAAAACACATTTTGCCAAGTCCGGTAATTGTATGTGGAATAGTACTGACTTTTACCGAGTTGCGAAAAATGTCAGCGTTCATAAAAATGGGTTCGTTGATTTTGTAAGTGACTTTTTCGGTTACATAATCCGAACAACTTGTCAGTGCGATCAACAAAAGGCTGAATAAAAATAATAATTTTTTCATATAGTTGAGATTCAGATAGATTTAAAACGATTAGTATTTGTTTACGCTTCCCATTTTTCCGATAAAGAGAATTACACCTGTACTTTTTTCGCGGATTACAAACAAAAATGGTTTATTTACCCTGAATACAGGAGTCGGGTTATTGAGAATGGCTGTGGTTGTAACAGCAACGATGGTAACAGCAGCAGCTTCAGTTCCTTCTTCGGTCACTTCCACATAGGTGTCGTGAATGACCTTCGAAATTTTTAAATTTGCATTGGCAATATTGGAAAAATCTGCAAAGTCTGTAAATGCCAGACTCATTCCCATGTTTTTTAATGGATCATTCAGTAGATAATTATTTTGGGTTTTAAATCTTGGCATATACACTTCAACTTGTTTGGTTGACATAAATTGCAGCGTAGAATTCCAATAATCGGGAGTCAGTTGATTCAGAACATCAGCGGTTGATTTTCCGTCTACAGGTAGAATTACTGTCATTGAAAAAGCTTTATTTCCATAAGGCATATCGAGGTATTGAGCGTAACTATCCGCCACATAAGCAAATGTGTCTTTTTGATACATCATGTTTACTTTTACCTGATTATTCAATTCATCCGTAAAATTTGCTTCCGCAGTATTCTTTGTATCGAAATGTTTTCGCCATATTCCTTTAAAATAAATGGCATTGACTAAAAACATGACATCGTTTGAGTCAATCTTATCCAATGGATTGTTAATCAGATTATTTGTTTTTTTTGCGCACCAATTATTAATAGTGTCCAGTGCCCAGGCTTTTGAAAAATCCAATTCTTTAACGTATGCACCAAAATAATCAGTATTTACTTTCAAAAAATCACTTTTTACCGGAAAACCAATTTTATACCAAAGCGAATTGGCAATACTAAGCTTGGTAGTCGGGTCTATTTCCGGTAATGTAGACTGCATGATCTGATAATAGCTGTTGATATCTTCAACCGACATTCCGCTCATTTTCAAAGCAGTTTCCATTTCTGTTTTGGTTTGTCCGTTTGCGCCATTCCACACCATTCCTAACGCAATACTCACACTCAGAGGCGAGATGAAAACATTGGTTTCGCCCGAGCTGATTATGGTTCTTTGCAATAAATCAAATGCAAATGCATTGTCCTGATTGACCTTATTTTCCATGCCTGCTTTTAAAACTATGGGTTTTGCATCGGTTGGAACTTTAATGATTGGGTCATTTTGACCGATACAGCTTAAGGTCGATAAGCTGATAAAAATAAATTGAAAAGCTCGTTTCATGATAGTATTTTCTTTATTTTAATAGAAATCGTATTCCTGCAGCCAGTCCGATTGTTTCGGGATAAACTGTTCGAATACTTAGTGGTTGATTGTTTTTGAAATAATAAGCTATTTTTGGTTCGAAAAACAAACCTACATTTGGCTCAATTTTATAAGTTATACCCACCGAAGCATCTACAGACCATTGAAACCCCTCAATTGTAGAGGAGGCAGTAGTGGTTGTAATTTGATTCCCCCCAATTTGGTTTTGGATATAAACCGAACGAATTCCCTTTTCAATCATCACACCGCCGGAGCTGTAAATTTCCCATTTCGGATTTTTCCAGATTGTTACCACCACATTCAGTGGAATGCCGATATAATGTAGATGCAATTTTGCATTGTTTTGTTGCTCATTTGTATTGTTGAATGACGTTAAAAGATAGGTGTACACGAATCCACTCTCCAAACTGAAATTATTATCAAGCTTTTTACGAACAAAAATTCCAAATGAAAGCGGAGGATTGTAAGTAATATTGGAAAAATCATTCGGTGTCATAATCGATGTGTAGGTAGTTGACGCGTTAACAATATTGTTGTTTGCCAGAGTTGTTCCAACTCCATTAATGCCGTTTGTTTCTCCACTTCCCGATTCAAAACTCGCTGCCAGCAGCCATTCTGCTTTCTTCCTTTTTAATTCGGGTTGTTCATTAGTTGATTGATTGATTGATTGATCTTGTATTCGGGACGTCACTTCGTTCCGTTGGTTAGTTGGTTGGTTGGTTGATTCTGTAAACTGCACGTCACTTTGTTCCGTTGGTTGATGGGTTTTTTGCTCAAAGGGTTGATTGGTTGAAGTCAGTTCCTGAACTTTTATTGCAGGTTCGGGCACCGGCTTACTTGTTGAATGATTTTGGGGCTTTCTTGTTGATTTATTATTTGTTTGTTGAGTTATTGCATGGTATTGATTCCCGCTAATAAGAACCTGTCTTTGTGTAATCGCTTTTTGAATTTTGGCTTTTGTGCCAGTTCGGGTATAGGTTTTAGATTCAGGGAATGGACTTAGTGTAAATATTAAAGTCAAAACAGCTACGGCCACGCCTCCCGAGAGCCAGTACCACAAAGGTATAACTCTTCTTTTTTCCTTATTTAACCGTGCTTCTATTTCGTTCCAAGCCTCCGGCTCAACGGCTGTTTGGTGGTTTTCAAGCTTTTGGCGAAATAATTCGCTGAAAGCATCGGTTTTTTCAATGTTGTTTATATCGTTTTGCATGAAATTCACCTTAATAACTGAATTTTTTGTTGAAGCAATTTTCGGGCTCTCATAAATTGTGATCGGGATGTATTCTCGCTGATTGAAAGCATATTAGCTATTTCAAAATGACTATAACCTTCAATAGCACATAAATTAAAGACCGTTCGATAGCCATTGGGAAGTTCAGTTATACTTTTCATTAGGTCGTCTGCCGATATTTTCTCTAAAACAGAAACATCCATATTTTCAATGGAGTATTCGTAATTTTCGATACTTTCACTTTGTTTTAGTGCATCTTTTTCTCTCAGGTATTCCAGGGCAGTGGTTACAAATATTCGCCTGACCCAACCCGCAAAAGAACCTATTCCCGTAAAAGTATGAATTTTGCTGTATATTTTTATAAAACCATCCTGCAACAAGTCCCGAGCGGTTTCTCTATCGCTCACATACCTCAGGCACACACTCATCATGGCAGACGCATATTGCTCATAAACCTGCTTTTGAGCCCACGGTTCAGCGTTTTTGCATCCTGCAATCAGTCGTTCTTGGTCTGGATTTGCGGCTTTAATTTCCATACTCTTTTTTAAAGATGAATTGTTCATCTGTTTTGTTGCATTGGTTGAAAAAAAATAAGGTTTAACGTTGCTTGTAAAATTATGAATTTTAAAATATAGATGTATCTGGCTATAAAAAAAACGCAAAGTGTTGAAAATTCATTCATACTTTGCGTTTCAACTACCTGATTAACCAATCAACCAATCAATCAACGATTATTTCTTTAACCATTTATCCAACCATTCATAGAATGTACGTTGCCACAGAATTCCATTTTGAGGTTGTAGTACCCAGTGATTTTCGTCAGGGAAAATCAGCATTTCAGCCGGAACGCCACGCAATACGGCCGCGTTGAAAGCTGCCATGCCCTGCGAAGCCAGAATGCGGTAATCTTTTTCGCCATGAATAACTAAAATTGGTGTATCCCACTTGTCGACAAACAAATGAGGCGAGTTGGCGTATGACCGCTGGGCAATGGCATTGGCTTTATCCCAGTAAGCACCACCTAAATCCCAGTTAACAAACCACATTTCTTCTGTTTCTAAGTATTGCTGTGGTAGGTTGAACATGCCATCGTGAGCTAAAAATGCTTTAAACCGTTTTTCGTGATGACCGGCAAGCCAATACACCGAAAATCCACCGTAGCTGGCACCCACACAGCCTAATTTATCTTTGTTTACATAAGGTTCTTTTGCCAATGCATCGATTGCCGAAAAATAATCTTTCATGTTTTGTCCGCCATAGTCGCCACTGATTTGCTCGAGCCATTCCATGCCAAAACCGGGTAATCCGCGTCGATTGGGCGCAACAACAATATAATCGTTGGCAGCCATCAATTGCAAATTCCATCGGTACGACCAAAATTGACTTACAGTCGATTGCGGTCCGCCTTCGCAAAAAAGCAAAGTCGGATATTTTTTTGTTGCATCGAAATGTGGCGGATAAATAACCCAGGTCAGCATTTGTTTGTGGTCGGTGGTCTCAATCCAGCGTTCTTCCACTTTTCCCATTTCTAATTTAGCCAGAATATCTTTGTTTTCAAACGAAAGTTCAGTTTCTTCTCCGGTTTTTGGATTAATGCTGTAAATTTCGTCAGGTTTGCTCATCGAATGTTTCACACCGATTAATTTGTCATTTGCTTCGGCAACAAAACTATAATCCTGAACGCCTTTGGTAATTTGTGTGATTTTTTTGTCAGTTATATCAACCCGATAAATCTGGGTTAACGCATGCCAGCAGCTTACAAAATAAATCGATTTGCTGTCGGAAGTCCAGGTAAGACTCGTTGAACTTTGGTCAAAATTCGCTGAAAGGTCAGTTTTTTCACCCGTTTGCAGGTTCATGACGAAGAGTCTGATTTTATCCGCTTCATATCCATCTCGTTCCATACTTTCCCACGCCAGCCATTTTCCGTCGGGCGAAAAAATCGGGTTTTGGTCATAACCCATCATTCCTGCCGTTTTATTTTCGGTTTTTCTGGTTTCAATATTGTAAAAGTAAATATCAGAGTTGGTTGAGAGAGCATACGCTTTGCCGGTTTTCTTGCGACAGGTGTAAGCCACAGTTTTTCCATCCGGACTCCATGCTAATTGCTCAATGCCACCAAAAGGTTTCATTGGGCTTTCAAAAGGTTCGCCTTTCAATATATCAATCTCATTTTCAACTTTATTCTCTTTAAAATCTGCAACGAAAGGATGTGGAACAGTCTGCACCCACTCATCCCAGTGTTTGTACATTAAATCGTGAACAATTATACCGGAGGCTTTAGGTAGATCGGGATACTTATCCACGGTTCGTTCACCATATTTTACATCGGCTACAAACAGCAGTTTGGTTTCGTCAGGCGAAAATTGAAAATCATTTAACCCTTCTTTTCGGTCAGTAATTTGTTTTCGGTCAGTTCCATCGGCTTTCATTATCCAGAGTTGCATTGTTCCGGTTTCGGAACTTAAAAAGGCAATGTGTTGACCATCTCTCATCCATTTGGCAGCAGCTTCACGGGTAGCAGTATGTGTAATCTGCTTTTTGTCCGAACCATCGGCATTCATTACAAAAAGCTCTGAGTTGCCTTTGTTTTCTTCAATGCTGTAATACGATACGCTGTATAAAATCTTTTTTCCATCGGGCGAAACCTGAGTTCCGGCTACCCGACCAAATGCCCAAAGTACTTCGGGCGTCATGCGTCCGTTTTCAATTTTCGGAGTGTTTTTCCCGATTATCGGTTTCTCATCTTTGGTACCACAAGCTGCGGTTGCAAGGGCTAATGCCATAATACATGTTTTTGTTAGTTTGTTCATTGGGATTATTCTGTTAGAAAACTAAAATTGACTTTAATTCTTCTCTGTTGCAATTTGAAATGCAAATATAAGGTTTTTGTATCAATATACCATTCGCATTAGATTACTTGAATTTAATTTACCCCAAAAGGTTCTAATCAATTTGCTACTATGTTTTTTTGTTGTTGAAATATTTTGAAAAATATATTTTCAAACACAATAAAACGAAGTCTTTTGCGTATTAACGTAAAATGATTGATTATTTGACGTGAAAACGTGAAATTCACATAATATAGTTAAATCTTTCTATTTTGAGGCTTATAAATTAACTTTGTTCACATTTAAAACTCAAAAGTATTAAATTCACCCGTTATATTAATTAAATAAATTTGTAATTATATTTAATTTTCATAAACTTTCTACGAAGCTTAACGTTATATTTGTAATTCAGGAATTTTTTATAGTATTTTTGTGCTGTTATGAAAAGAAGAACTATTTGGATATTAATCATATTTATGCTTTTGACTTTTGTAGGGCTTATTGCCTTACAGGCTCGCTATGTGAGATTAAATGCCGAAATGATTGAAAGTCAATTTAATGAAAATGTTCAGCGGAGCTTATTTCAAACAGTCAGCTTAGTAGAGGAAAATGAAGCACTTGAATATTTGGGTCAAACACTTGAAGGGATTGATTACAGTGGTAATAAGAACAAGGTTTTATCATTAGAAGCTCAAAATATTAAGCTTAAAAACAATATTGACAGCATGGCTGAAAACCTGAAGTTAACTTCAGAGCAAAAAAACCGTCCGAATATTCGTTTGTCTACGAGCCACGGCAAAGCAACGATTGAAGAAACATCGCGCTATTTGCAGGAAAAATTCAAACAAAATTTTTCACGATCAAAAACCATTCTGGATCAGGCTGTTTTCAGATGGATGAAAGAAATTGATGAAAAAGACATTAGCGAACGGGTCAATTTTGAAGAATTAAATGGGATTTTAGAAAAGGTATTGGTTAATAATGGAGTGAAATTACCATTTGACTATTCAATTATCGACCGTCAGGGCAAGGTTGTTTACAAATCGCACAAAAATATCCCCGGAGCAAAAATTGTTGAGAACGACATTTACACTCAAAAGTTTTTTCCGTTCGAAGAATCATATAAAGCTGCTTATTTGCAGGTTACATTTCCGACGAAACAAAATTATATTTTAAACTCGTTGAATATGCTTTTGCCTTCGATAGGTTTGATAACGCTGGTTTTAGGTGTGTTTATTGTAGCTATTATCATAATTCTCAGACAGAAGCAACTGAATAATATGAAAAATGATTTTGTGAACAATATGACTCATGAATTGAAAACACCAATTTCATCCATTTCATTGGCTTCGCAAATGTTGCAAGACCCCGGGGTTGGAAAAACGCCCGAAACACTGAAACATATTTCGAATGTTATCAGAGACGAAACTAAACGATTGAGTTTGCAAGTGGAGAAAGTGTTGCAAATGGCAATTTTTGAGAAAGATAAATCAATTTTGAAACTGAATGAAATAGAAATTAACTCCCTGATTTCGGATATTATCAGCAATTTTTCATTGAAAGTGACCAGTAAGGGAGGAAGAATAATTTCGAAACTCGAAGCAAAATATGATGTGGCATTAGTTGACGAAGTCCATTTTACGAATGTAATTTTTAATTTAATGGACAATGCCTTGAAGTATTGTGATAAGCCCTTGTTGCTAACCATCGAGACATGGAATGATAAAGAAAGTCTTTACATTAGCATTGAAGACAATGGCATCGGTATCAGTAAAGATGATCTGAAACGTGTTTTTGAGAAATTTTATCGCGTGTCAACCGGAAACCTGCACAATGTAAAAGGTTTTGGATTGGGGTTGGCGTACGTGAAAAAAATTGTGACAGAGCACAAAGGATCTATCAAAGTAGAAAGCGAATTAAATATCGGAACAAAATTTACAATAACAATACCAATTTTAAAAAATTAACGATTATGACAGACGAAAAAGTAAAAATTTTGCTGTGCGAAGATGACGAAAATCTTGGCATGCTTCTCAGAGAGTATTTGCAAACTAAAGGGTATGATGCAGATTTGCAACCCGATGGAGAAGCCGGTTACAAGGCTTTTGCACGTAACAAATACGATTTATGTGTACTTGATGTTATGATGCCTAAAAAAGACGGATTTGCATTGGCAGCCGACATCCGATCCATGAATTCTGAAGTACCTATTGTTTTCCTGACTGCAAAATCGATGAAAGAAGACATTTTGCAAGGTTTCAAACTGGGTGCTGACGATTATTTGTCAAAACCTTTCAGCATGGAAGAATTGCTGTATCGCATCGAATCAATACTTCGCCGCGTGAAAGGCAAACGTGCTAAAGACGTGGTTAGTTATAACATTGGTGCTTTTGTTTTTGATTCACAAAAGCAATTGCTTACTTACAATGGCGAATCAAAAAAATTGACAACCAAAGAATCAGAACTGTTGAATTTGCTGGCAGCCAACGCTAACAGCATTCTTGAACGTAACTTTGCCTTGAAAACAATCTGGGTGGACGATAATTATTTCAATGCCCGCAGCATGGACGTGTATATCACCAAACTACGTAAATTGTTGAAAGATGACGAAAATGTTGCTATTATCAACATTCACGGTAAAGGTTACAAACTGATTACTCCTCAGGTAAAGGAAGACTAATAGAGCCGGTGTGTCAGAATAAATTCTGATTAGGTATAACGACTATACACTCAATAAAAAACCACTGTTTTTGTAGAACAGTGGTTTTTTATTCCGTAAATTTTGCGTAAGTATGAATCGCACTCAACAGGTTGAGCGGTTTTTCCATATCGCAGATTAATTGTTTTCGCGTAAAGGCTGAAACATTAAATGTACCCTTGTTTCGATCTTCCAGCTTCTGTAACTGATTTAAGCATACTATGCCCCGTGAAAAAACAAGTGCAACCAGCCTCATAAATTTCTTCTTTGCAGGTTTAGTGTAGCTTGTTTTCAGAAGTGTTAGGTTGATTTGACGGAAAGTGTCTGTATAAATTTTTCTGATTGGTTCAATTTTTATTGCCGTGCTTGCCAATGTTTTAATCCCATCTACATTATCTTTGAAAATATCGAATAAGTCGTTTTCAAGTTGCCCCAAACCTCCTAATAAATAAAGCATTTCCTGTTCCGAAGGATCAATATTGTCATCGAAAGCAGTTCTATAAAACAGGAGGGAAATACCGCCCTTTATAAAAGTTATTTCTTCAATTTCCGCTGTTTTTATCTCCTCCGATTCTTGTTTTTTACTCATTTTCTGTGCATCAAAAACCTTTAGAAAATATTTTTTCAAAAGCTCGGAATCGGGTGACTTTTCGAGTGCTTTTTTGTAAAACGACAGGAATAAAATTTCATTAGATTTATTGCATTCCACTTGATATGGGTGGGTAATGAGTTTTAAAATATGATTTTCGGGAACTTGTGTTTTGTCAAAAAAATCATCGAATAAGCCCGTCAGAGCACCCATGTTTGTTAATGTGGTTCTTTCGCTTGTAGACATTTGTTTTTGCCTCAAGCTGCAATATGCTTCACCCACAATAGCAGGTACAGCTAATCCATAATACCGTGTAATTTTCTGAAAATCTTTTTCATCAAGTGTTTCATCCATACTTTTTCGCATAGTCTCCAATTCAGGGGTCAGATTGGTCTTGATAAACCGGCGTTGGATGGCTGTTTTACGCGAAAGTTTTATGAATATTTCGGGTAAATGAATCAAATTTCTCAGGTATGCAATCATGTTTTTTCTAGATTAATCAATCAGAATTCCATATTTATCAAGCAATCCGGCAATACCTGAACTTGAAAAACGGGCTTTTTTCATTTTGTTTTGTTCGGGATCAATGGAATAGGAGAACGATGTACGAAAATCGGATTTTTCAAGATTGGTTTTTTGAAAAATGGCACGTTGCAAGTCGCAATTCTCAAATACAGATTCTGTCAAATCAGCTTCTGTGAAGTCAGTTTCCTGAAGATTACAATTTATAAACCTGGTTTTTTTAAATTTGATTTTATTGAATACAGCTAACTTCAATACGCAATTGTCAAATCCAACGGAAAAAAGAAACGGATTACAAGCATCGAACTCAACGCCAACTAATTTACAACCTCTAAATTTTACATCGTTCAGTGCCGTGTTTTTAAAATTTGCCAAACTGAATTCACAATTCTCGAATATGCATTCACGAAAGCTTACGTTCAATAAATCGGCATCATAAAAATTACAATTTGTAAATTGACAATTCTCGTATACATCACAGGGAAGTTTATGTAATTTAAAATTTTCCCGTTCGAAGCGTTTATTTTCTATCATTAGATGCTTGTGTTCGTTTTTTTGTCCGACAAAAATAGTGAATTCATTTTAAGTATTGTAATTCAAATCACGATTCAATTTATCTTCCGGCATAATTTGTATTGTGAAATTTTAAAAAAGCTGAATCAGCAGTGAGATCGTAAAATCAAATGCTGATAGAAAAAAAACTATAATTACATAGTAAATGTTACAAAAAATGGAGAAATAGTTGTCAATCCTATAAAATCACGAGATTTAAAGAAATGTTTGCTCTACATCTCGAAGTTAATTGTATATTTGCATAGACAATGAGTAAATACTATATATTGTTAATGTAACTATTCAATCACTAAAATGTTAATGTCAAACTATCCACATAAATGTCAACAGTCATAAAATTCGAAAACATTTCCAAACAATACCGTCTTGGGTTAGTGTCTACTCAAACCCTGAGCCATGATTTAAACCGTTGGTTTCAAACCAGTATACTTGGTAAAGAAGATCCCTATCTGAAAATTGGAGAAGTAAATGACCGTGCTACCAAAGGGACAAGTGACTATGTGTGGGCACTAAAAGACATAGATTTTGAAGTACAGCAAGGCGATGTACTCGGAATAATAGGAAAAAATGGTTCCGGTAAATCAACTTTACTGAAGATTTTATCTAAAGTTACCGCACCAACAACAGGAGTAATAAGACACACCGGAAGAATAGCTGCTTTGTTAGAAGTTGGTACAGGTTTTCACCCCGAAATGACGGGACGTGAAAACATTTATATGAATGGAGCAATTCTGGGGATGACAAAGTCGGAAATAACCCATAAATTAGATGAAATTGTCGATTTTTCAGGGATTGAAAGGTATATCGATACTCCTGCTAAACGCTATTCCAGTGGTATGTATGTTCGACTTGGATTTGCTATTGCCGCTCATTTAGATCCGGAAATAATGATTGTAGATGAAGTATTAGCCGTAGGTGATGCTGAATTTCAAAAAAAAGCCATTGGGAAGATGCAGGATGTAGCTCAGGGGGACGGAAGAACGGTGTTGTTTGTTAGTCACAACATGGCAGCAGTAAAAAATTTATGTAAAACAGGTATAGTTTTAAAGAATGGAATGGTCGACTTTTCCGGTACTGTAAAAGATGCTGTGGATTATTATACAAATACAAATTATGCTGAAACAAAGGAGTTGTACTATGACAATTTGAGTGTTGCTCCCGGAAACAGTACTATTCGGATTCGTTCGATGGTTGTAAAACCACTTCATGGAGAAGTAATAAATATAGATTCTGAAATTGTTGTAGCACTTCAATTTTATAGTTACATTCCAAACCTGATGATTGATGTTACTTTTGAATTAAGAACGATGGATGATATTGTTATCTTTCATCGTTGGATGAACTTTTCACCCAATAAAGATTCAAAAGTTGGGGAACAGGAAGTCTCATTCGTAATTCCGGCAGGATTACTTAATTCCGGCAGGTATTACTTTAAAGTATGGTTTGGCGAAAATGAGGCACACATGTTATGGGGTGATCTTATCTATATGTTTGAGGTGGAATTCACTAATGAGAGTGTCGGAGATATAATGTTGGGGAAAAAACCCGGATTAATCAGGCCTGATTTGAATTTTAAACATAGAATGGTATAAAAGTATGGTTAAGATAATAAATCTCCCCCGATTTTTGGATGAAAGGGGTAATCTTTCTTTTCTGGAAAATAATAATCAAATTCCATTTGAAATCAAGCGGGTACACTGGATTTATGATGTTCCGGGTGGTGAAGCACGGGGTGGGTTGGCATATAAAGAAACTGAAGAATTTATTATTGCTTTATCGGGGAGCTTTGAGGTAGTGGTTGATGATGGAAAGGAAAAATCTGTTTATCAACTTAATCGGTCATATACAGGTTTATTAATACCAAAAGGTGCATGGAGGGAAATCAAAAACTTCTCGACAAATTCAGTAGCATTAATTGTGGCCTCAACGTCTTATGATCCGAATGATGCCATACGGGATTACGAGGAATTTTTGAGAGGCCCCCTAACCCCCTAAAGGGGGAATTTAGGTGAGAAATACAGAGTAACACTGAGAAATTACACAGAGTAACACTGTGTAATTTAAATAAATAATAAAAATGAAAAACGTATACGATTGTACGATAATAGAACTCGATAGGCATCACAGTCAGCGTAAAGGGGATATTTGTGTGGTAGAGAATAGCGAAACTGTACCATTTGATGTGAAACGGGTGTATTATCTGTACGATATCCCGGGTGGTGTATCGCGGGGTGGGCATGCTCATAAAGTCCTAAAGCAGCTTATTGTGGCACTTAGTGGTAGTTTTACAGTTACATTAGACGATGGACATATCAAACGCACCTTTAACCTCAATCGACCATATCAGGGTTTGCTGATTGAACCCGGTATCTGGCGTACATTGGATGATTTCTCCTCGGGATCGGTTTGTTTGGTGCTGGCATCGGAACTGTATGATAAAGAGGATTATCTGATGGATCATGAGGAGTTTATCAAGTTCAGAGTGACCCCCAACCACTAAAGGGGAGTAAGAAAAATTAGTTTTAATAGGATTGGGTTTTAGCCCATAGAATACAATATTATGCCGGAAATAAAGTTTTTAGATTTACAAAAGATAACTGCCCGATACGAACCGGAGATTTCGCAGGCTATGAAGCGGGTGATTGATAGTGGTTGGTTTTTACAGGGTGAGGAAAACAAACGATTCGAAGAAAACTATGCCCGTTATATTGGTACGAAACATTGTATCGGTGTTGCCAATGGTTTGGATGCACTCATCTGGATACTACGTGCCTATATCGAAATGGGAGTAATGCAGGAAGGCGATGAAGTGATTGTTCCGGCTAATACCTATATTGCTTCAATACTCGCAATTACCGAAAATAATCTGAAACCCGTACTCGTTGAACCTTCCATCGATACCTATCAGATAGATGACAGCCTGATAGAACAAGCCATTACTTCAAAAACCAAAGCCATTATGATTGTTCATCTGTATGGCCAATGTGCATACACCGAAAAGATAGGCGAAATTTGCAGAAAACA
>Ga0214228_1000199_pt1 | contig 19970 bp, 16 predicted proteins | sample TroBogypolimnion_21_FD_153066 | JGI IMG/M metagenome (GOLD analysis project Ga0214228, IMG submission 153066) | Freshwater microbial communities from Trout Bog Lake, WI - 05NOV2007 hypolimnion | ecosystem: Environmental > Aquatic > Freshwater > Lake > Hypolimnion/Profundal zone | place: Trout... | reverse complement strand
CCTTTTTTGGTTCTTTCTGATTATCTAACCCGAAACGGTGTAGGAGTTTTGCGCTATGATGATCGTGGTTGTTTTGCATCCAAAGGAAATTTTGCAAAATCAACCACATTCGATTTTGCATCGGATGTAGAATCGGCTGTGAATTATTTGAAAAACAGACCTGAAATTGACCTAAAACACATTGGTTTAATCGGACACAGCGAAGGTGGAATCATTGCTCCAATGGTTGCTATGAAAAACAACGATGTAAGTTTTATTGTATTAATGGCCGGAACTGCAGTTTCGGGAGCCGACATATTATTAAAACAGCAAGAAGATATTGGCAGAGTTTCAGGTATTGAAGAATCAAATATTAAACTGACGAGAGAAATTAATCAGGATGTTTATCAAAAGATTTCGCAGATTACTGACACAGCTAAACTCGCATTAGAACTGAGAACTTATTTGAAATCAAGAATTAAAGATATTCCTGCCAAAGATATTCCGAAAGACATGAAGGAAGAAGATATGATCAATGCGCAGCTAAAAGCAATAATGAGTCCCTGGATGCTTAATTTTATCAGATACAACCCAGCGCCTACACTCGAAAAAGTAAAATGTGCAGTTTTAGCACTGAACGGTGACAAAGATTTGCAGGTTTGTTCTAAAATAAATCTTCCGGCAATTGAAAATGCACTTAAAAAAGGCGGAAACAAACAGTATACAATCAAGGAATTGCCGGGATTAAATCACCTTTTTCAGGAATGTAAAACCGGTGCTCCGGCTGAATATGCAGGTATAGAACAAACTATTTCGCCAATAGCATTGGAAACCATAACTAAATGGATTAAAAAAACGGTTAAATAATTATTTGATACCAAAACGGAATTTAGGAAATAGAATGTGAATAAAATCGGCGGAATGACTTTGAGTTATTCCGTCTTTTTTTTGAAGTAAAATGATTATCTTTGTACTCCAATTGCTTTACAGGCAATTCTACATCGTAAATTAGTAAATAGTAAATACAGAAATGGCAAAAGAATTGACTTCGCGCAGCGAAAACTACTCACAATGGTACAACGATTTGGTAATTAAAGCCGACCTGGCTGAAAGTTCAGCAGTGCGCGGTTGTATGGTAATAAAACCATATGGCTATGCTATTTGGGAAAAAATACAGGCAGAACTGGATCGAATGTTCAAAGAAACCGGACATGTGAATGCGTATTTTCCATTATTTATTCCCAAATCATTTCTGAGCAAAGAAGCCGAACACGTAGATGGTTTTGCTAAAGAATGTGCAGTGGTAACTCATCATCGATTAATGGCAAGTCCGGATGGAAAAGGATTGGTTGTTGACCCCGAAGCTAAGTTAGAAGAAGAGCTGATTGTTCGCCCCACTTCCGAAACTATTATCTGGAGTACTTATAAAAACTGGATACAATCTTATCGCGACTTGCCAATTCTGGTAAATCAATGGGCTAATGTGGTTCGTTGGGAAATGCGTACACGTTTGTTTCTTCGTACAGCTGAATTTCTGTGGCAAGAAGGTCACACGGCACATGCCACCGAAGCCGAAGCGATTGAAGAAACTAAAAAGATTTTGGAAATCTATGCTGATTTTGCCGAACGATTTATGGCTATGCCTGTACTGAAAGGTGTAAAATCGGCTAACGAACGTTTTGCAGGGGCATTGGACACCTATTGTATTGAAGCACTGATGCAGGATGGTAAAGCATTACAAGCAGGAACTTCGCACTTTCTAGGACAAAATTTTGCGAAAGCATTTGATGTAACATTTGTGGATAAAACCAACAAATTAGATTATGTATGGGCTTCCTCATGGGGAGTTTCCACACGATTGATGGGTGCATTAATTATGACACATTCGGATGATAACGGCTTGGTACTCCCTCCTAATCTTGCTCCATTTCAGGTAGTAATTGTGCCTATTTATAAAAACGAAGAACAACTTGCCGCCATCGATGCAAAAGTAGATGAAATTATTCCAAAACTGAAAGCATTGGGTATTAGTGTAAAATACGACAATAACGACAATAAAAAACCGGGGTGGAAATTTGCTGAATATGAACTGAAAGGCGTTCCTGTTAGATTAGCAATGGGTGCACGTGATTTGGAAAACGGAACAGTAGAAGTCGCGCGTCGTGACACGTTAACTAAAGATACAATTTCGATTGAAGGCGTTGAAGCCTATATTGCTCAGCTACTCAAAGATATTCAAACCAATATATTCCAAAAGGCCTACAACTATCGGGCATCGGTAACGCGCGAAGTAAACTCGTACGACGAATTCAAAGTGGAAATTGAAAAAGGCGGATTCCTACTTTGTCACTGGGACGGAACTTCCGAAACCGAAGAAAAAATCAAAGAAGATACCAAAGCCACTATCCGTTGCATTCCGTTGAATGGCGATAAAACTCCGGGGAAATGTATGGTAACGGGCAACCATTCCGCACAACGCGTGGTTTTTGCAAGAGCGTATTAACTAAGGATAATGAAAGGATTTTACACTATTACACCTTTAGCCTTGTCAAATATCTTCATGACAATAACCTGATACAATAGTTCGTTAGAAGATATTTAAGATTATCGGGTTTTAAGTCCGAAATAAAGTAGTTCTTTTCAAGTCCCCTGAAAAAAAAATGGACAGAAGGCCAAAAACTAAGAGCCGAAATCCTTTTTTAAACAATATACTGATTTGCAGCAGGGTTATTCTCTAACGCATTCTTTGATAATGATATATATATATATTAGGAATACGATTAAAGATGCTGCAAGATTAAGCCTTGCAAGATGGTACAATAAAGTGAGTGAATCTGGATTTAAAACTTTTTGACTTGATCCCCGTTTTTTTATGAGTGGTGCAATTGTGTAGAATTTTAGCAAAACAGAAACGCTAAATCCCTTATTATGAGGATTTAGCGTTTTTAGCTGCGGTACGGACGGGACTCGAACCCGCGACCTCCGCCGTGACAGGGCGGCATTCTAACCAACTGAACTACCGAACCAATAGTAGTGCATTATTTTCTAATGCTGTGCAAAGATAAGGCAAATTTTCATTTCTACAATAGCTTTTGAAAAAATTTTCAAAGAAATTTATAATCTAAATTCTCAGGTTGTAACTTCTGCAAAATCAGCTATATGTTCATCTACATAAGACGCTATCAAAGCCGTTTGCTGCTCTTCTATGTCGAAATAAATTTCTTCCAAATCATCGAAAACCTCAAAATCAACATACAACGCATTAAATTCTTCATCAGTAGTTTCTCTTTCGAGGGTTTTTTTGTTGGGATCGTAAATTTCTTTGGCTTTGTAAATCAGTTTTGATAATTCCACTGCACCAAATTGCTTTATGGATTTTGCAAATGGATTTTCAAAAATATAGCTTCCATAACCGTTTTGAATAAGTTGTACAAAACCTCCATCGCGCATTTCGTCCTGAAAAAAACGATAAGCCAGCAAAGTGTGTTGGGCGCCATTCAACAGCGCCATATTCTCTGCCGTGAGTTTTCCACGAATCGCTTTGAGATAGGCATTTGTAAATACTTGAAGAAACTCATCCATGCCTTGTTGAGCAGCAGTAGCCAATTGGCTCTCTTTTACTTGTATCATTTTTTTGGGGGGGAATGTCGGAGTTTCTACTCCAACCATTTTTTTAATAAATAACTTTAACTAAGAAAAGTTTGTCGAAATTGGAATTCCGTTGTCCTTGATTGAGGACATTTCCAATCCATTTTTTTAATGTAAAATTTCGGCACTATATGCCGGTAACTGAATGCTGATTTTATTTTTTAAAAGTATAAAATTATGATTGAAAGTCGATTTCAAGCTTTCGGTTTTCAAGCTTTCGGGCAATTCTACTTCAATCGTTTTGGATTTAGCTGAATTATTGATAAACACAATAGCTTCCTTGGCAAAATATTTACGGGCAAATACCCAGCTGTCGGTGGTGGTTTTGATATTAATAAAGTCGCCGTAAATCAAAGCAGAATTTTCGCTGCGCAAATGTGCCAATAATGAAACATTTTTCAGTAATTTCGCTTCACGTTTGTTCAACCCATCAAATTTCATCATTCTTCGGCAATCAGGATCATTAGCACCAGTCAAGCCAATTTCGTCACCATAGAATATTACAGGAATACCGGGAATGGTGAGATTGAATGTGTGCATCAAGAATAATTTATCATAAGCCGTGGAGTCTGTAATGCCAATCTCGCGCTTCCAACCGGCTGCTTTCGAATCTTCGCCAAACTTCAAATCACCCGAAGCCAAGGCCATAAAGCGTGGTTTATCGTGGTTTCCGGAGATATTTCCCATCAAATTGTGATTCCCGTAGCGATACAGACTTGAATTTAAAATGGTTTGAACTTGCATCAAATTACTTCCACCAACGCCGGCAAAAGTTGTGTTGGCAATGTCATATACGTTAAAATCAAATTGCCCATCCAGCATCCCAGTGGTGAGGTAACTGTTTATTAAATCCGGACTTCCGTAAGTTTCACCAATCTGATAGAGTTTATTTCCGTGATTTTGTTTCTTTATTTTCAAAGTCAATTCCCGCCAAAATTGCTCGGTTATGTGTTTCGTAGCATCGTGTCTGAAACCATCTAATTTGAATTCATTTAGCCAAAACATAGCCGAATCAGTCATTATATCCACAACTTTTGGATTAGCCAAATCGAGTGTAGGCATAAAAGTATCAAACCAGGTAGTGAGTCGATATTCGTCCCATTTCTCAGTATTCATTGTACCGTCGGGCAAGTAAAGCGACGTAGTCCATTCCTTATGTTGTTTATAGAATGGATGTTCCACATGAACGTGATGCGCCACATAATCCAGCAAGATATTCATATTTTTTGAGTGTGCATCAGCCACTAATCGCTTGAATTCCTGATTAGTACCAAAACGAAAATCAACTTTTGAGGAAGAAATAGGCCAATAACCGTGATAACCTGAAAATTTAGTTTTCATCGGAGCATAAAAGCCCCAAGGGTCAGTTGGATTTTGATTTACCGGCGAAATCCAAAGCGTATTTGTACCTAATTTTTCGAAATAACCTTTGTCAATTTCCTGCTTTATACCGGCTAAATCACCACCCCAATAATCTACTTTGTGATTTACATCAGATCGGTTCATCGGGTAATTATTAGTTTTATCACCATCTTTGAATCGGTCAACTAACGCAAAATACATGATTTGTGCTTGTTTATCTTCGCGCGTAATATGCTTTGAATCAATCAATACACTCCCTTTTTCGAGTGGAACAAGTACATCGTTACTCACCCCAAATTGATTGCTTACCCAAACCCGAATAAATGAACGCTGGAGTTTTGAAGCTTCAGCCGGAATACTAATCATAATTTTTCCGTTCACAGTTAAAATAAATTTAGATGGAAGTTGGTAATTCTGCCAAAATGCAAATACATTTGTCGGATTATTTTGAGTTGAAAGTGTAATCGTAGAAATTCCAAAACTTTCGGTATAAAGTATAGGAAATTTATCTCCATTGCCCGAAACTTGCAGAATAGAGTTGAATTTTCCATAACCGTTATCCACTTTGTTTGGGTTATTTACATCGTGAGTCTGAATTCCATCAAGTTTCATTTGATATAAATAGGTACCCGGACTTAAATTCATGGACACTTCATACAACCCATTATTGGTGAGCTTTAAATCAGGCGTTTGCGAAGCCGTCCAGTTATTCATCTGCCCTGCAATCTGTACTTTTTGATACGATTTCCCTTGTGGATTAAAATTAAAATTGTAGTCAATTTTATCCGTTTTGCGGCAAGGAACTGAATACGGAACGCCTTTTAGCCAAAGTTTCACGTCCACAAATTGTTCCATATCTTTCGAAGCATTTAGGCTTGCTGTCAATCTGCTGCTGTCGATTTTACAAACTAATTTTGTAGACGAACTTGTTATTGAGTCAATTTCAGCAGTATTCATAACAAAATCCTGTAAATATAGTGTATTTTCACCAATATTCAGAGTCATTAATGAATTCAAATTTACATTGTTTTCTGAATCGGTCGGCAGATTTAATGCAGGTTGACAAGCTGTCAGCATTGCCATCAATATGGGGAATATAAAAAGGTTCTTCATGGGATTAATTGTTTTATTTAATGAATAAACTGGCTCGAATATTTGAAATCTTAACGCTATCTCTTCTCGCACAATCGCCCGATAAATGTGAAATAATCAATTTGTAATTATCACCTTTTATGGTCATAGAATCAATTGAATATGACTCATTTTCTTTGTTTTTAAAAGCACTGATTTTATTTTTTAGCGGAATAATAAGGTAGGGAGTTTTGCTATTATTCTTAAAGAGTAAGATATTGAATTTTTTATAAAGTACTATCAAATCGTTTGAATTTAAAAGAGTGTCGTTTTTTTCGTTAAATTTATCCAGTATTACAACCGATTTATAATTTTCAATCTCAATCTTATAATTTTTTACTTTTATATTTGCATAAAAGAAGGTTGACCTATCAGCAATAGTTTCATTTTTGATACCCAGTCGTTTATCTAATTCCCAAGTGTCTATTTTTTGAATAGAATCATTAAAATAAGGCTGCAACAAATCAGAACCATACGTTCGATATACATACTTGATGTCTTCTGATAATCTCTTCGATGTCAATGTATCAACTTTGACAATTTTTGTCGAATTATCAATCATCTTGCCGTTTTTCAACAACTTAGCTTCTTCCAGCAATTGTCCTATTTCAATCATCATTTTTCGTTTTGTGATGTGATAAACGTTCCATGGACCAACCGATGAAAACAATAAAACTGCTGCAAATGAAATAACTATCCATTTCAAGTGATTGGCTTTTGAGATTAAAAGATACAAGCTGATACCGTAAAACCAAATATTTAGAATTAATACATACAACCGATTAATGGTGATACCGTAGTCGCCAAGTCGCCTGAAGATTCCAACCGACATCAATACCAATAAGGGTAATAATAGCAACGAAAAGTATTTTGAAAGCATTTTTACTACCTTGTTATCCGATTCCAGGCGAAGCGGATACAAAATAATCATAGTGAGAAAACCACCCAACCCGAGTATGGATACCAGCGTAGAAACCCAACCGTTTGGCAGCTGCCATTTAGCTATTATTTGTGCTAAATAGACGTATAAAATAAGTGAATACAGTGCTAAAATGGGGGCTAAAATGTACAACCCTAAAATTTTCATAAATTTAGGAAATGAAAATTCCTGCTTGTACATTTCATCTTTTGCTGTTAAATTTGCCAAGAAATAAATGGGAGCAAATAATACAAAGCAAATCACGGCAATATCTTCGTAAATCTTTTGGTGAATATCAATTTTAAACAGAACTTTCAAGGACATAACTGCCAAACTCAGACCTGCAAATAAAATCTGAGCAAAAAGGTAAGAGACAATTAATTGAATGACAATCGTTTTACCAAATTCCCAAAAAGAAATATCATTGTCTTTTTTGAAAAATGACACAAAAAATATTGAGAGAATAAATACAATGCCGATGGAAATAATCTGATAGAAATTAACAGCATGAAATTTATCCGGCAAAAACCAGCAAAAAGTGAACAATACAATTACGCCAACAAGCTGGAATCCGATTTTTGTCCATAAACTTTTAAATCTTTCAACAAATAGAGTTACAGAAATAGTCAAACCAATTCCCAATGAGAAAAAGACCCATTTGGATGGCTTTATATCAATACCGTGCTTGTTAATTTGAAGCAAAAACAAGAACGATAGCCTCATCAAAAAAAACAGAGCAAATGGAAAACGAATGGCAACCAATTTAATCTTTTCTATCCACAATTTCAATGAGAATTTTTTCATAACCGATTGTATTAATGATGAATAATAGTGATTGAAGAAAAATGACTATTTTAATTCTAGTATTAAAACTGTTTTTGCAGGAATCGAAACCGGATTTTGGAGTGAATAGGTTTTTGAGTTTGTAATTTCAGTTCCGGTAGTTTTGTCTTTCAACATTTCAGAATATCGCTTTAACTCTAAATCTTTGTTTTTAAGACTATTATTGGCAACAATCATCAACATTTTATTTTCATTGTATCTAAAATTGACGTAAATTCCGTTTTCCGGAATAAACTGTTTCATTTTGCCACTTTGTAATACCGAATTATTTTTCCGATAATGGAGTAAAATTTTCAGGTAATTAAACACTTCATTTTCCACATTTGTTCTCCCTTCAGGCACAAAAGCATTTCTTGAATCAGTTATCCAGCCACCAGGAAAATCAAATCGATTGCCTTCGTAGCTTCCGGCAACACCATCAAGCATTATTTCAGTGCCATAATAAATTTGCGGATAACCGCGCGAAGTTATCAGCATAGCTAAAGCCATTTTATATTTCTGAACGTCTCGTTTCACTGCCGTAGCATAGCGGTCAATGTCGTGATTATCCAGGAAATTCATAATCATATTCGGATTTGAATACACAAAATCTTGTGCATAAAGCGAATAGAAGCGAGCTAAACCACCATCCCAACTTTCATTTTCGTTGAATGCAATGCTCAACACATCTTTCAGGCAAAAATCCATCACGCTGGTTAGTCGCGAATCAAAACCGTCTTTATTTTGATTACCCGACTGATAATAAGCAATTTCAGCCGGAGTTTTAACCCAACACTCCCCTACTACATTCATATTGGGATATTCATTTCGAATGGATTGTATAAATCGGGCAGCAGTTTTAATATCGTTGTAAGGATAAGTATCTACTCGCATTCCATCGATATTAGCCGTTTCAATCCAAAATGTATAAACTTGCCGTAAATAATCGAAAAGTAACGGATTTTGAAGATTCAAATCAGGCATGTTGGGTGCAAACCAACCGTGGGTTAGTCGATACAAATCTGCTTCCGAAGCATGTGGGTCGGTCCATGCTGTCATTCTATAATTCGAAGATGTATAAGTGGGCCAAAGATTTAGCCAGTTTTTTGTCGGCAAATCGTTTATCCACCAATGCGAAGAACCACAATGATTGGGTACCACATCAATAATTAATTTTAATCCATTCTCGTGACATTGATTTGAAAGCCGAAGGTAATCTTCATTTTTGCCCAAGCGTGGATCAATTTTGTAATAATCGGAACATGCGTAATGATGATAAGAATAATTGGTATCATTATTGTCAAAAAGAGGGGTAGTCCAAAGTGCTGTAATCCCAAGGTCGGCTAAATAATGAATCTTTGAAATAATCCCTTCGATATCCCCTCCATGACGCGCACCAGGAATTTCGCGATGAACGCCCTGATGATATCCTGATATAGAGTCATTTAAAAGATTTCCATTGACAAACCTATCAGGCATAAGCAAATAAATGGCATCAGCTTCGGTAAAACTTTTTCGAACAGCAGAACCATCGCGCCGTTTTTTCAATTCATAAACAATGGTTTGCTTTTTATTATCTTTTGTTATTTGAATATTAAATTTTCCGGGTAATGCAACTTTTGTAACATTCAGATAAAGAAACACATAATTTCGATTCTCGGTCAATTCTTTTCGTGAAATAGAAATGCCGGGATAATTTATAGAAATATTGGCAGAACTAATGCCAACTCCATGCAACATGAGTTGAAATTCCGGCTGATTCATTCCTATCCACCAATTGGTTGGCTCAATATGTTGAATGAGTGGCAGATTTTTAGCATCAATAAAAGGAAAAAATACGATGCTCAGAAAGAATAATAATAAACCGCGTTTTGACATGATTTGAACTTAATAAAATATAAAAGAACGATTTCAAAAGTATTCTAACAATTATCAAGATGCTGAATATTTCTAAAAACTGTATTCAAGTTTTTTTGATCTGAATTCTCATCCTGAAAGTCAATTCCTGACTCCTCCCACTTTTGTTGAATAACTGCACAATGCTCTTCAACTAATTTATCCCAGCCTTTTTGCTTGGCTTCAAGTGCCAAATCACAAGAAAGTTGAGTTATTTCATTTCGGGAATGATTTTTAGAATTCACTATGGCACAAAATTTATGAAGCGTAATAGTGTCACCTGTTTTCACATCGTTTCCGACACTGTATCCGGCGACCTTTTCTTTTTCAATTTTTGTAGCTATTCCCTTTGATTTTTCATTATTTTTTAACATAACATAAGTCATGGCTGTACAAATATGAAAATCAGTTCGACGAGTTTGCGCCCACAAATGAGCAACATCCGGCTGAGTTTTGGTTTGTAAAACATTCCAAATTGGTTCATTGGGGTTGGTAAGTTGTTCCTTTAAATCGCCATCAATAATGGGCATAAATGAAATTCGACCCTCAAAATTCAACGATTTAATACTATATGTTATCGCTCCAATTTCTGTTTGGGCCAAACTGATAAATCGTTTTACCTTCACCAGAATATGTCTGCCTTTTGGTGAAATTGTTTCAAAGGTTCGTTCCAATATAGCATCCCGCATATTTAAAGTGCGTTTGAAACTTAATATTTCCCAACTTGCTAAATCCAGTACTTCCTCATTCAGACGGACAATAATTCCCGTCCAGTTAGGTGCATTGATGGTTTTTCCGTTTGATTTATTGAGATTTTCAGCATCGATTAACATGGGCGAATCTGAGAGATGACAACCGAGAATGGATGGTCCGGAATAATACTCTTCGAAATTTGCTTGTTGAAAAATTTGTGAATTGCCCTGACAGAAAGGAGTTTTTGCTTCAAGTTGATTTTCCGGATTAAATCCTTCTTCTACAATTTGCCAGGAATTCGATTGGATGTTTTTGTTCATAAAATCACAGATTTAATCGTTCAAAAGTTTATTCTATTCCGCTTATTTTAGCAATTAAATTTTTACAACTTTTTCTTTAATCAATAATGCTAATCCACTGGCAATCAGAAAAGAAACTCCAGCCATAACAATACATAAAATCGGGTTATCGTGAAAGAAGTATTTTAAAATTAAACCGGTAGTTATTCCGCTGACAATTTGCGGAATGGTAATTGACATGTTAAATAATCCCATAAACATTCCCATTCTTTTGGGTGGAATGGAGTTTGCAAGCATGGCATAAGGCATGGCAAGAATACTCGCCCATGCAATGCCAATACCTATCATGGGAATAATTAAAAAATGAGGATTTTTTAAAAACAAAAATGACAACAAAGATATTCCACCAATAAATAATGCTATGGAGTGTGTTCCTTTTTTGGATATTTTTTTTGCCAACAATGGAAGCGTTAAAGCCAGCACTGCCGAAATTCCGTTATAAATACCGAAAAGTATTCCCACCCAATCGCCTGCTTCCTGAAATGCAGGTGAATTTGCATTAGTTGTACCAAAAAACTTTAAAGCTACAGCCGGAGTAGTGTATACCCACATTGAAAATAAGGCAAACCACGAGAAAAATTGAACCAACAGTAATTGAATCATAATGGGCGGAATACTGAACTTCTCTTTGGGTGCATTCAAGTCTGCTTCATCCAACTCTTCGGGAGGATATTCGCTTGTACTAAGAATTGTCCATAAAATTGTGGAAATCAAAATGAAAGCTCCAAAATAAAAAGAATAAGTTACATTATCGGCTACTAACCCGTGTTTACCAGCTATTTTTGAAATATTAAACCAATTTCCCAAAATGTAAGGCAACCAAGAACCTATCACTGCTCCAATTCCAATAAGTAAAGTCTGAACTGAAAAGCCCAATGTGTGTTGTTCTTCGGGTAATTTATCAGCCACCAATGCACGGAAAGGTTCCATCGAGATATTAATTGATGCATCCATTATCATTAACAATCCACCGCCGACAAACATGGGCGCAATAATATTGGATAAATGAGGGGAATTCGGCATTAATATCAATGCAATACTGGTCAGAATAGCACCTGTCAAAAAATAAGGTCTTCTTCTTCCAAGTTTTGTCCAAGTTTTATCGCTCATATAACCGATAATGGGTTGAATTAACATCCCTGTAATAGGAGCAACCAACCAAAACCAACTCAAATGATCCACATTAGCGCCGAAAGTCATCAAAACACGCGAAGCATTGCCATTTTGTAAGGCAAAACCAAATTGAATTCCAAGAAATCCAACACTCATGTTCCAAATTTGGGAAAAAGACAATTTTGGTTTTGTGTTTATTAATTTCATTTTTGATTAGATATAATTAATTGATTTTTTGATATTTATATGCATTAAAATTAGATTTATTTAATTTTTCCGTGAAGAGAACCAACAAAATCTCAAATTTTATTCTGATGCAAATTTACACTTTTTTTGTTCGAAACAAAAAATGTCTGTTAAAATTCAATGCATTAAACTTCAACAGACAAAGTCTTTATGTTAAATTAAAACAATCTATCAATAATTAAATTCTCACCTCTATCCCATTATTTTTCAAATATTTTTTCAATTCCGGAATGGCAATTTCTTTGTAATGAAAAATGCTGGCTGCCAATGCGGCATCAGCTTTTCCTGTCTCAAAAACATCGACAAAATGCTCCATGATGCCGGCACCACCACTGGCAATTACAGGCACATTGACCGCTTCGGAAACAGCTCTTGTAATGTCTAAAGCAAACCCATCTTTCGTTCCATCATTATTCATCGAGGTCAATAAAATCTCTCCTGCACCAAGTGCCACAGCTTGTTTTACCCAGTCCAGAGTTTTGATATCGGTGGGAATACGTCCGCCATTCAAAAAAACATACCATTCACCATCGATGTATTTGGTGTCGATAGCCAAAACCACACACTGGCTGCCAAATTGCGATGCTAAGTCACTAATTAATTGTGGGTTGCGAACGGCAGATGTATTTACAGAAATTTTATCAGCACCACAGGCCAATAAAACTGAAACATCTTCCACACTCGAAATTCCACCACCTACGGTAAATGGAATATTGATATGTTTGGCTATTCGTGTTACCAATTCAGATAAAGTTTTTCGTTTTTCGTTGGTAGCTGTAATATCGAGAAAAACCAATTCATCAGCTCCCATTTTGGCATACAATGCTCCTAATTCAACCGGGTCGCCCACATCGGTAATATTTTCAAAATTAATACCTTTTACGGTTTGTCCATTTTTTATATCCAGACACGGAATAATTCTTTTTGCTAACATAAATATCTAGTGGGCTATTATTAAAGAGGATTTATCGCTGTTCCAAGATTCCAAAACAACAGATTGAATGGTATTTACTAATTTTTTATCATACGGTCGTTCTGCCCGAATATAATTTTCGGTGAACCCAACCATATTTTCGTCTTTATGCCGACTTTCCCAAAGAACCAGAGCTGATTTACCAATCTGCGATTCGTAAAATGCAGCTGTTTTCGTTTCTGAAAGTGCGTGAAGAAGGTTACTACGGCGTTTTCGTTCGGCAACCGGAACAATGTGTTCAATTTCAAGCATCTTTGTTTCTGCCCGCTCAGAATAAGTAAAAACATGAAGCTGTGAAATGTCTAATGAACGGATAAATTGAACTGATTCTTCAAACAACTCATCTGTTTCGCCCCGAACACCTACAATTACATCAACTCCAATAAATGCATCCGGCATAACTTTTCTTATTATAGAGCATTTTTGAGCAAATAATTCGCGATTGTATCGCCGTTTCATAATGCGTAACACTTCATTACTTCCTGCTTGTAACGGAATGTGAAAGTGTGGCATAAAATGCTTGCTTTGAGCCACAAATTGAATAATTTCATCAGTCAACAAATTGGGCTCAATGCTCGAAATCCGAATGCGCACATCAGCCGGTATCTCGTCCAATGCTTTTACTAAATCAATAAATTTTTCGCCCGTTGACTGACCAAAATCACCAATATTAACACCCGTCAGTACAATTTCCTTTGCACCGTTACGGATTGCATCTTTTGCTATTTCGACAGTTTCGACAATGGTGGCATTTCTGCTTTTTCCACGTGCTAACGGAATAGTGCAATAGGTGCAAACATAATCGCAACCATCCTGAACCTTCAGAAAATATCGGGTTCTATCATCGCGCGAACAGGATGGTTTAAAGGTTTTAACTTGTGAAATGTTGTCCCTGTGTATCTCAGTATTTTCAAGTTCCCTATTATTCAGAAATTCTAAAATACTGAATTTTTCATTGGCACCGAGGACTAAATCAACGCCATCTATGCCGGCTATTTCATCGGGTTTCAACTGAGCATAACAGCCTGTTACTATCATTAACGCATTCGGATGTTGTCGGTTCAGTCGGTTTATTGCCTGGCGACATTTGTGGTCTGCCGTATCAGTAACCGAACAGGTATTTATGATACAAACGTCGGCTTGTTCGCCAGATTTAACTCTTACAAATCCCTCATCGCCAAGTTGCTTGCCTATGGCGGAGGTTTCGGCAAAATTTAGTTTACAACCTAGCGTGTGAAAAACTACTTTTTTATTGTGAAACAGAGAATTATCTATCATTATTTAACATCAATATTTAAGACGCAAAGGTAATAAAAATACTTTATTTTCAATAATACCGTGATTTTTAATGGTTTCTGTTTTTGATTGAAAAAATGAATTCTATTCAAATCTATAGTTTGACAAATGATTTGTTGTAAACTTTAAAAAAATGACTACTTTTGCATACATAAAAGCAAATAGAGGATTTGAGAATTAACTTTTAATTAACAGCTGATTTTATGGAATATAATACCGTCATTAAACCAAAGAACAAACTCTTGGAAGTTGATTTTAAAGAAATCTGGCAATATCGGGATTTGCTTTCGATGTTTGTGAAGCGCGATATTATAACGCAATATAAACAAACTATACTTGGACCGGCCTGGTTTTTTATTCAACCGTTTATTACGACCATTATGTATATGGTTGTATTTGGTGGAATTGCCAAAATACCTACTGACGGTCTTCCACAACCGATGTTTTATATGGCTGGAATTGTTTGCTGGCAATACTTTGCTGATTGTCTAAACAAAACATCATCTACTTTCACCACTAATGCTGCAATTTTCGGGAAAGTTTATTTTCCCAGAATGATTGTACCACTTTCAACGGTTGCTTCAGGATTGGTTCGTATGGGCATCCAGTTTATCATGTTTATTGCTGTTTATATTTACTTTATTGTATCAGGAGTATCTGTACACCCCAATATTTATATTTTGCTTTTACCATTAATAATTATTATGCTTGCGGGGTTATCGCTTGGCTTTGGCATTATAATTTCTTCAATGACAACAAAATATCGCGATTTAACAATTCTTTTCAGCTTTATAGTTCAACTTTGGATGTATGCCACACCAATTATTTATCCATTAAGTACTATGTCACCAAAGCGCCAATGGATTATGGCTTTGAATCCGGTTACTTCATTAGTCGAAACATTCAAATACGGAACTATGGGAGTTGGAACTTTCAGCTGGGGTCAATTGGCTTATAGTTTTGGTTTTATGGTTATTCTATTAGGCATAGGAATTGTAGTATTCAATAAAGTTCAACGTTCGTTTATGGATACTGTATAACTACAAATTTTACGAATTTTTTGCTATGCGATACATTTATATTTTTGCCACCTTATTTTTCACCGTTTATGGTCAAATGATTCTTAAATGGAGAATCTTGAAACTCAACTGGAGTATGCCTCACACCGGAATTTGGGATATGGTGGTTTCGTACACTAAATTTTTGTTTGATCCATTCATTTTTTCCGGTTTTTTATCGGCATTTATCGCCTCGGTATGCTGGTCGATGGCCATGACGAAATTTCAAATTACTGAAGCTTATCCGTTTATGAGTTTAGCTCCAGCTATCGTTTTCTTGTTGGGAGTATGGCTATTAGGCGAAACATTTACGATTGGGAAAGTAATTGGATTGATTTTAATTATGGTTGGATTGATTGTTACTGTAAAATATTAGAATATGGAAAAATTAGCAATTATCGGAGCAAGTTATTTGCAAATGCCGCTTGTGCTGAAAGCCAAAGAAATGGGCATTGAAACGCATTGTTTCGCATGGGAAGAAGATGCTGTTTGTAAAACAGTGTCTGATTATTTTTATCCGATTTCTATTCTTGAAAAAGAGCAGATTCTGGAAATTTGTGAACGTGTTGATATTGAAGGAATTACCAGTATTGCATCTGATGCAGCTGTTCCAACTATGAGTTTTGTTGCAGAGAAAATGGCCCTCACAGGGAATAATTTTAAAGATGCAGCTGTAACCACCGATAAATTTAAAATGAGAAATCGTTTTGTGGAATTCGGCGTTTCATCTCCCCGGTTTTTAATTGCAAAAGAGAATTATTCAATTGAAGATTTTCATTTCCCTGTAATTGTTAAACCGACCGATCGTTCGGGTAGTCGTGGCGTAAAAAAAATTGATAATCCCGGTGATGTCCAAGTTGCCGTTCAACGAGCCAAACATGAGTCCTTTTCAAATAAAGCGATTATTGAAGAGTATATTTCAGGCTCAGAAGTTAGTGTTGAAAGCATTTCATGGCAAGGAAAACATTATATTTTAGCAATCACAGATAAAGTTACCACCGAAGAACCCTATTTTGTGGAACTTGAACATCATCAACCCAGCTTGTTGCCTTCCTATATTCAGGAAAAAATTAAATCGGAAACATTAAAATCCCTTACTGCATTAAATATATTGTATGGAGCAAGTCATGCTGAGTTTAAAATCACTCCAGAAGGCGACGTTTTTGCCATAGAAGTTGGAGCGAGAATGGGTGGCGATTTCATAGGGTCTGATTTGGTCAAACTTTCTACAGGTTATGATTTTGTAAAAGCTGTTATCGATATTGCGTTAGGTCGATTTGAAGTGCCAGAATTCAGTATTTCGAAGAGTTCCGGCGTGTATTTTTTGAGCAAAAATTCGGAATACTTATTGCCTGTCATTGAGAATGCAGCAAAATATACAGAAATTAAAGAAGCAAAACAGACTGACTCGAAACTACTTGCGGTGCAATGCAGCGCCGACCGAAGTGGTTACGTTATATATCAAGCCGATAAGCGTTTAAAGTTATGAGCAAACCCCATTTGTCAATTGTTACGACTTTGTATAAATCGGAACGTTTTTTGGATTCTTTCGTTGCACAATGCGAAATGGCAATGACAGAAATCAATTGCAAAAGTTACGAAATTATATTTGTGAACGATGGTTCTCCCGATGGCTCGTTGGATAAAGTATTGAAATTGAAAGAATCACACAAAAATATTGTTGCGGTTGATTTATCTCGCAATTTTGGACATCATTATGCCATTTTAGCAGGACTAACGAATTCATCAGGCGATTATGTTTTTTTGATTGATTGCGATTTGGAAGTTCCACCTACTCAAATTCCGATTTTTTACTCTAAATTTTTTGAAGAAAAAAACGGTGATGTGGTTTATGGAGTTCAAGAAACCCGCAAAGGTTCTTTTATCGAACGAACTATTGGTGGATTGTTTTACCTATTTTTTAACAGACTAACTGATACCCGAATACCTGAGAATCTGTTGACAGAAAGATTGATGAGTCGGCGGTATGTCGAAGAATTAATCAAAATGGGCGATAGAAATATTTTCATGGCCGGAATGATGCAATGGGTTGGTTTTAAGCAAGTTCCGATAATCATCAAAAAAGGGTTGCGCGAAGGAAAAAGTACTTACACACTAGGCAAACGAATCTCACTAAGTATGCAAGCCATCACTTCATTTTCATCCTATCCTTTAGTAATGTTGTTCAAATTCGGATTCTTAATCTCGGTTTTAAGCGTCTTTACGGGTATTTATTTTATCATTCAAAAATTAATAAATCCTGAAATAGTACTTTCGGGTTTTACGTTTCTGATTGTTGCACTATTGTTTTCAGTTGGAATAATAGTCAGTTCAATTGGAATTCTGGGAATTTACATTGATAAACTATTCAATCAGACAAAAAACAGGCAGACATTTATAGTGAAAGATATTTATAAATAACTTACAATTAGTAGCTTATATTCAATAGTAAGTATGAATGAAAAGAATAAGAAAATAATAGTATTCGGTATTAGCGATTTTGCAAGTCAGGTAAGTTTTTATCTGAATAAGGATTCTGATTTCGAAATTGTGGCTTATACTGTTGATGCTGAATATAATAAATCAAAAACATTTTTGGAATTGCCGGTTGTTGATTTTGAAAAAGTAGAAGAAATTTACCCACCTACCGAATACGCTATGTTTGTGGCTATTGGTTATCACAAATTGAATTCAACGCGTGAGCATAAATTTCACGAAGCAAAAGTAAAAGGTTATCAACTGATTAGCTATATTTGTTCGCGAAATTCATATTGGAATGATTTGAAAATTGGTGAAAATTGCTTCATTATGGAAGGTAATATTCTTATGCAAAATGTGACAATTGCCGATAATGTTATCATGGCAATTGGAAATAAAATTGGTCATGATTCTGTTATCGAATCGCATTGTTTTATTACTTCTAACGTGATGATAGGTGGTTTTTGCAGGATTAACCGCAATACATTCATTGGCATGAGTGCCGTTATAAAAGACAAAACTACCATTGGTGAAAAAAATATTCTGGGAACCGGATCTATTATACTTAAAAACACAAAAAAAGGAAGTTCATTTCTTACAAAGTCAACATTTTTAACTCCCGATCCCAATAATTTTATTCAAGATTTTATTTAAAACATAAAAATATGGAAACAAACGATTTTATTAAAAATTTTGCTGCTCAGTTTGATGATACCGATGCTTCTGAAATTACACTTGAAACCCGTTTCAGAGAGTTAGACGAATGGTCATCGCTGAATGCATTAGCCGTTCTGAATATGATTGGCAAAAAATATGGAATTATTCTAAAACTGGAAGAAATGAAACCAACCAATACAGTACAGGAATTGTTTGATTTGGTACAATCTAAACTGTAGACGAAGAAACAAGTAGACAAAGAAATAAATGATGAATAATCCATTTTCATTGCTTGGAAAAACAATTTTAGTAACAGGTGCTTCGTCAGGAATTGGTAGGGCTATGGCTATTATGTGTTCACAAATGGATGCAAAACTCATCATTACCGGACGAAATAAAGCCCGATTGGCCGAAACTTTTTCATTATTGGAAGGTGATGAAAATTTGCAAATTTGTGCCGATTTAACTCACACTAATGAATTGAATTCATTGATTGAACAATTGCCGAAATTAGACGGTGTTGTTAATAATGCAGGCATTGCCAAACCGTTGATACTTCAATTAACAGAGGAAGAAGATATTGACGAGATTATGAATATCAATGCATTGGTGCCTATTCATCTGACACGCTTAATTTTACAACAAAAAAAATTAAATAAAGGAGCTTCCTTAGTTTTTATTTCGTCCATCAACGGCAATAATTGCGCTTATATGGGCAGTTCCATTTATGCAGCATCAAAAAGTGCCTTGACCGGATTTATGAAAACTGTTGCCTTAGAACTTGCTCCGCGAGGTATCCGTGCGAATTGTATTAACCCCGGAATGATTGAAACCAATTTGTTGAAATCAGGAAATATCGGTGAAGATGATTTAGAAAAAGACAGATTGAAATATCCACTCAAACGTTACGGAAAACCCGAAGAAGTGGCTGCAGCAGCTGTTTTTTTACTTTCTGATGCTACACAATGGATAACCGGAAGCAGTTTGCTGATTGATGGGGGCTATACAATTCAATGATAAATGGTTAATAACAAATAGTTAATTGAATATGAAGGCATATATTAAAGCTATTTCCTATTTTTTGCCCGAAAAAATAGTTACAAACGAAAATCTGGTGAAAGAATTTCCAGAATGGACAGTGGAAAAAGTAGCCGCGAAAGTTGGTGTAAATCAGCGACATATTGCTGCCGAAAATGAAACTGCTGCTGACATGGCAACTGCTGCCGCCGAAAAACTTTTTTCGGAGCATAATATTGACCGTAGTTCGATTGACTTTATACTACTTTGTACCCAAAGCCCTGATTATTTTTTACCCACTTCGGCTTGTTTAATTCAAAACA
>Ga0214228_1000198_pt1 | contig 20011 bp, 17 predicted proteins | sample TroBogypolimnion_21_FD_153066 | JGI IMG/M metagenome (GOLD analysis project Ga0214228, IMG submission 153066) | Freshwater microbial communities from Trout Bog Lake, WI - 05NOV2007 hypolimnion | ecosystem: Environmental > Aquatic > Freshwater > Lake > Hypolimnion/Profundal zone | place: Trout... | reverse complement strand
GCGTGTTAAAAATACAGACAATACCTATTTGATACGCACATTTCAGGCTGAGAATCTTACAGTAGATTTAATGGTGAATCTGACCAATTTAGTGGGAACTTTTAACCGACATCGCATTTTTGAGTTATTTGCTTTTGGCGGTGGCGGAATTGCAAATCGAGACAGGGCGGTTTTAGTTGACGCCAATATGAATAATGCATACGATCCTATTATTACGATGATTGGAAGAGCCGGACTACAAGGTAATTTTAGATTATCATCCGAATTAGATTTGAACTTTTTGGTCGAGGGGAATTTGGTGAATGATAATTATAATGGTTATGTGTATGGTTTACCTGTTGATTTGTACGGAGGACTAACTGTCGGAGTTAGCTACCACTTTGTTACAGATCGAATGAAGACCTGGAAAATACCGGTACATAAGAGAAGAAGGTATTAATAAAGTAATAATTTATGGTTGAAATTAATTTTTTTGTTGTTATTGAAACCTTTACGAGAAAAAATAAAGACAAATAGTACTAATTATTTAAAAATAAAATATAACTTTGCGAATTATTAATGTTTACATTCAATTTAACGTAAATAACTTTTCCTAATTCATTAACCGATACTAATCTTTAAAATTTTTCTTGTATGAAAAAATTAATTGTCCTTGTTGTCTGCATTGGATCATTTTTAATTTTATCTTCTCAGCAGGTTAAAAATGAAAATCCTTACTCCTTTAAATCAGGTTGGTATGTTGGGGCTAATGGTGGTTATAACATTTTCCTTGGTGAGGGAAATAATTTCTTTAATCCATTATTAAAAAACAACAAACCCTATGTTTTTAACCTGAAAGATAATGGAAGCTTTTTGGGTCGTTTAGTTGCAGGGTACGATTTTACACCGGTGTTCGGTTTGCGCGGAATGCTTGGATTTGTAAATACAAGCTGGCCTAATGCAACAATTAATAATTTGTATGTATTTAGTAGCGAGAATCTTACTGCTGATGCAGTTTTTAATTTATCTAATTTAAATCAAGGGTATAATTTAAAGAGAAAATTTGATTTTTCTGTTTTTGGCGGGCTTGGAATGGGATATAGGAATACTTTAGATTTTGTGGGTATAACTCCTTCAATAACTCCATTTTCACTCATTTTAAGAGGTGGATTACAAGGCGATTATCACTTGAATTCCTTTCTAAATTTGAATTTAATGCTTGAAGCAAACCTGACAACAGATAATTATAACGATTTAGCTTTATCACCACTTCCATTCGATGCATTTCCTGCCTTGACTGTTGGATTAACTTATCGTTTGCATGAATGTCCAAAAAAAATGGCTACATCTGTTGAAACTCCAATCGAGCCAATCAAACCAGCAGTCACAGAAAAACCTGCTGTACATGAAAATAAAGCTATTACGCCAAATATACAACCAACCAATGTTGAAAAGCCAGTTGTAGCTGAAACTAAACCTTCTGCTCCTACAACTAAACCAATTACAATTGAAAAACCTGTAATTGCTGAAACGAAGCCACTTGTACAGACTGTTCAACCCAAAACTGAACCAGTTGTTGAGCCTGCTCAAATTGCAAAACAAGAACCAAAAACTTCACCTGTAACAGAACCTGTTAAAACAATTATTCCTGAACCAGTTGCAACAAAACTCAATCCGGCTTTACAATCAACTGAATTATGGGTAAATATATTCTATTCAATCAATCAACAGGAAATTGCAAAAGACAAACAAAAAGAACAAATTGCTAAAGTTGTTGATTATTTAGCTGCAAATCCTAATGCTAATATAATTGTTAGTGGTTATGCTGATAAGAGTACAGGAAAAGCAGGTATAAATAATTGGGTATCTAAGAAACGAGCTGAAAATGTTACTGCATTATTAACTTCTAAATACTCAATTGCTCCAAGTCGGATTAAAACGAAATGGCATGGCGATAAAGTTCAGGTGTTCAAACAAGACAATATGAACCGCCTGACTACTGTAAATACTGAGGGTGCTCAGCCATTTAAGAAGTTAAATAGACTTGCAATTGAAGAAACAAAAGACTCTGAGGACTCAAATCATACGTCAATTAAGGTAAATGTACTTTTTGATGAATCAAAACCAGATCAGTTAAGCGACAAGCAAGCCAATGAAATAATGAAAGTTGCTTTATTCTTGAGGAAAAACCCACAGGCAAAAATCTGTATCAGCGGTTATGCCGGCAAATCGGAAGGTACACCTGAGATTACAACCACACTTTCTAAAAAACGTGCAACAAAAATTGCTAATACTTTGATTCTTAAGTATTCGATTAGCTATGATCGCATTCAAACTAAATGGTTTGGTAGTCAGAAACATCCATTGGGAAAAACATCAGATAATCGGGTAGTAGTAATAGAAACAATTAAGTAATCTTTTATTTAGGGTTTTAAGTGATAATAAGCCCAAACCCCAATAATAAACTAAATAAAAAAGTGCGAATCGGTATTCAATCGATTCGCACTTTCATTATTTATGATTATAGCTTTTAAATTTATGGGTCAATTGTTATATTGATTGACCAAACTATCTACTTCATCCAATATCAGTTTTGAGAATGCATCGACTGTCATAGTACCTTTATCACCTTCGCCCTGACGACGTACGGCTACTTCAGCATTTTCAGCTTCCTTCTCTCCTACAATAAGCATATACGGAATACGTTTCAATTCGTTATCACGTATTTTACGTCCGATTTTTTCGTTACGATCATCCACTTGAACACGAATATCCTGAGCATTCATTTGTTTGGCAATCTGGAATGCATAGTCGTTGAATTTTTCACTGATAGGCAGGACAACTACCTGATCGGGAGTTAACCACAATGGAAATTTACCGGCAGTATGTTCGATGAGTACAGCCACAAAACGTTCCATTGAACCAAATGGTGCACGATGAATCATTACCGGACGGTGTTTCAGGTTATCTTCGCCGGTATATTCCAGGTCAAAACGTTCGGGGAGGTTATAATCTACCTGGATAGTTCCCAGCTGCCATTTACGACCAATAGCATCGCGAACCATAAAGTCAAGTTTTGGACCGTAGAAAGCTGCTTCGCCTCTTTCAACTCGTGCTTTCAAGCCTTTTTCGGCACAAGCTTCAATGATAGATTGTTCAGCTTTCTCCCAGTTCTCATCCGAGCCGATATATTTTTCTTTATTATTTGGGTCACGTAATGAAATCTGAGCTTCGAAGTTTTCAAACTCCAGCGCATTGAAAATAATAAAGATAATATCCATTACTTTCAGGAACTCATCTTTCACCTGATTGGGACGGCAGAAGATATGCGCATCGTCCTGAGTAAAGCTTCTTACACGGGTCAAACCGTGCAATTCACCGCTTTGCTCGTAACGATACACAGTACCAAACTCAGCCAGGCGAACAGGCAATTCTTTATACGAGCGTGGTTTGAATTTGTAAATCTCACAGTGGTGAGGACAGTTCATTGGTTTCAAAAAATATTCTTCACCTTCCTCGGGCGTATGAATTGGCTGGAACGAATCTTTACCGTATTTAGCGTAGTGACCCGAAGTTACATACAATTGTTTGTTACCTATATGTGGCGTCATTACTTGCTGATATTCAAAACGCCGTTGAATTTTCTTTAGAAAATCTTCCAAACGCAAGCGCAATGCTGTTCCGCGTGGCAACCACATTGGAAGTCCCTTGCCCACCATTTCGGAAAACATGAATAACTCCAATTCCTTACCAATTTTGCGGTGGTCACGTTTTTTTGCTTCTTCCAACAAAACCAGATATTCATCCAGCATTTTCTTTTTAGGGAAAGTGATACCGTAAATACGGGTAAGCATTTTACGTTTTTCGTCGCCTCGCCAGTAAGCTCCAGCTACGCTTAATAACTTGATAGCTTTAATTTCGCCGGTATTAGATAAGTGAGGACCACGACAAAGATCAGTAAAATTACCCTGAGTGTAAAGTGTAATTGTTCCGTCTTCCAACGCTTCAATCATTTCTGTTTTATAAACTTCTCCAATAGCTTCGAAACGAGCCAATGCATCAGCTTTTGTTATATTTGAACGAACAATTGCTTCTTTGCGGGCAGCCAATTCCACCATTTTAGCTTCGATGCCTGGCAAGTCGCTTTCCTTAATCGTGGCTGTTCCTGGATCTACATCGTAATAGAAACCGTTTTCTATAGCCGGTCCGATTCCGAATTTAATGCCCGGATACAACTCCTGAAGGGCTTCGGCCATAAGGTGAGCTGACGAGTGCCAATACGCATGTTTGGCTTCTTCATCATCCCATTTATGCAACTTAATGGCAGCATCGGTTTCGATTGGACGGTTTAAGTCCCAAATTTCGTTATTTACTGTGATGGCAAGCACCTCTTGTGCAAGTCGTGAGCTGATACTTTCAGCTAGTTGAAGTCCGGTAATGCCTTTGGCAAATTCGCGCACCGAACCGTCGGGGAATGTAACTTTAATCATACGTTTTGAACCTTACAAATGGTTTTTAAATTTTGAAATGCAAAGATAGGATTTTTTGTACTCAAAATTGCCAAAAACATAAATTCTTCTGCTATTTGTTCTGTCAAATTTTACTCAATTTAAAATCATTTAGAAAGATATTTGTTAAACTTAAATTATTTCAGTTAAACAGAATATTTATACGCGAATAATAAAATTTAATTTCTAAATTTGCAACACAAAAATAAATCAATTATTATCTATGCGAAACAATTTCAACCCCTGGCATCAGGTAGTGCCACACACCGATTTCTCTGATGTTGTAAAAGGTATTATCGAAATTCCAAAAGGAACCAGAGCCAAGTATGAATTAGACAAAGAGAGTGGATTACTTCGATTAGATAGAGTTTTATATTCATCTATGTATTATCCTCATAATTATGGTTTTATACCACAAAGTTATTGCGATGATCACGATCCACTCGACATTCTTATACTTTCTCAAATTGAAGTTGTTCCACTTTGTATTGTTGAAGCAAAAGTTATTGGTGTGATGAGAATGTTGGATAACGGTGAAGCAGATGATAAAATCATAGCTGTGGCTGCCGGTGATCCAAGTGTTAATCATTACAATGATATTTCAGAACTTCCTCAATATTTAATCTCTGAAACTATGAGTTTTTTCGAAGATTATAAAAAATTGGAAAATAAAACTGTTGTGGTAGAGAAATTCTTCGACAAAGAGGTTGCTCTTCAAATTCTGGAAGATAGCTATAAAATGTATCAACAGCATTATGGTGAACTTTACAAATGGTTTTTTGGCAAATAATCCAAAGTTTGACTTTTCAGAAACAAAAATTCCCTGAACCTTAAAAAGATTCAGGGAATTTTCTTTTTTAGTGTGTCAGTCTTCAACAATTTCCTCTAATTCAACCATTAGGGAGTCTTTTGGAATTCGTAATCCAACTTCAACATTAATTTTCTTAATACGAGCCGTAAAAGGCATTTGAATACGATTTTGCATTTTCATTGCTTCCAGAATCAAAAGTGGCGATCCTTCTTTTACAATCTCTCCTTCTTTTACAAAAATAGCCAAAATAGTGCCCGGAATGATAGACTGAATATCGAAGGCACTTGGATTTATCCAGGGTTTACGATTCTGATATTTTTTTGTTAAAAGTGTTTTATATTTCCGAGCCGTGATGGCAAAATCTACATATTCCTGTTTCTCTTTTTCCATACTTTATTTTTAGTTGAAAGTTAAAAAAGTTGATAGTTAAGATTTCAATTTTAACTCTATTGTCAATTTATCTAACAACTTTATAAACTTAATTATCTTTTTAAACTTAATAATTGAATGAATCAGAATGGAGGAATTCCATGTTTCTTAGCAGGGCGGAAATCATCTTTATTTTTTGATACTTCTAAAGCATGTAGCAACATATCACGGGTTTCTAGCGGTTCAATAACGGCATCAATGTAACCTTTAGAAGCTGCTACAAAAGGATTAGCAAATTTTTCAATATATTCCTGAACTTTTTGCTGTCTCATTGCATCTTCATCCTCTGCTTCCATAATTTCTTTGCGGAAAATGATATTAGCTGCACCTTCGGGTCCCATAACGGCAATTTCTGCACTTGGCCAAGCCAGCATAAAGTCAGCACCAAGGTGACGGGAATTCATGGCGATATAACCTCCACCATACGCTTTTCGTAAAATAACCGTGATTTTTGGAACGGTTGCTTCCGAATAGGCGTAAAGCATCTTTGCACCATGACGAATCACACCGGCATGTTCCTGATCAACTCCGGGCAAATAACCAGGCATATCTTCAAGTGTTACGATAGGAATATTAAACGCGTCGCAGTAGCGGATAAAACGAGCTGCTTTATCGGACGAATCACAATCGAGCACTCCTGCAAGATACAAGGGCTGATTTGCAACAAATCCAATCGTCTCACCATTTAGACGACCAAATCCAATGACAATATTAGCTGCCCAAAGTTCATGAACTTCAAGAAATTTAGAATCATCAGTCAGTGCATGAATAATGTCGCGCACATCATAGGGTTGTTTGGGGTCAGAAGGAATAATATTTTCTATATTTTTTTTTGAAATTGGTTCTTTTGGCTCAATCCGGGCAGCTTTTTGTTGATTACTGTGCGGAATCAACGAAATAAGTTCTTTGATTTGCTCTAAACATTCCATTTCACTCATGGCATAGAAATGAGCATTCCCCGTAATTTCGGCATGAACACGTGCTCCGCCTAAATCTTCCTGTGAAATTTTCTCCCCTAAAACAGTTTCAATAACATTTGGTCCAGTAATAAACATTTTGGAAATATTCTCAACAACAAACACAAAGTCAGTCAATGCCGGTGAATATACTGCACCACCGGCACAAGGTCCGAGAATAACCGAAATTTGAGGAATAACACCCGAAGCCATCGTATTACGGTAAAAAATTTCACCATAACCGGCTAAAGCTCCGATACCTTCCTGAATACGTGCGCCCCCCGAATCATTAATACCAATGCAAGGCACTTTCATTCGTAAAGCATGATCCATGATTTTGGTAATTTTGCGAGCATGTTTTAGTCCTAATGAACCACCCATAACGGTAAAATCCTGAGCGTAGATACAAATTGGAGCACCATTAATAGTACCGGTTCCGGTAATTACACCATCACCTGCCAATACTTTGTCATCCATTCCAAAGTTACGTTCTTCGTGTTCTACGAATAAATCATATTCGTGAAATGAATTAGTATCCAACAAAGCAAGAATACGATCGCGGGCAGTCATTTTGCCCATTGCTACTTGTTTTTCGATGGCTTTGTCACCTCCACCTTTCTCAACAATCGCCTTTTTTTGGCGTAATGCAAGAATGTTTTTCTTTAAAGTCATAAAACTTTTTTTTAATTAAACGAACTGAAAAAAACGGTTTTTTACCGCCAAAATTTAGATTGCAAAAGTAACACTTTTATCGCTATTTTGTGCATAAATTAACGATTACTTGACTTCGACAATTCTGATGTCTTTAGATTTCAGAGCTTTAAGTACATTTTTGCGGGCACAAATAAATCCTGCTGAATAATTCTGATAATCTATATTTTCGAGGTGTGAAATGAGCTCAGATTTAAAATCAGGTTCTTTCTGACATATTCGAAGAAGCATTTTCATCGAAAGTGCCTGAATAGCAATAGCTGACTTAGATGAAATCAACCATTCGAAGCAAGCATTAATAAATTTAACTGAGATAGAATCAGGTAGTGGTAAATTTATGAGAATAGTCAAACAACCTCGCTGTAAACCCTCGTGTGTAGTGGACTGTGAAAGTTAAGCAAGTTCAAGAAAATGTTTTTCAGAGAACCACTCAGGATGTTTTTGACTGATTTTATGACATGTCCAGGCTGCACGCCATGCCACTTTATTGCTTGAGTCGAAAATTAATTTGTAAAGCGAGTGGAAATCAACCGGATTTTCAAAAACATTTTCGGCTATTTTATCTATAAAATGTTTCGATAAAGGATTATTAATATGTTCGCGATAATCCATATTATTTCGTCAAAAGTAAGCATTTGGCTCATTGCTAAATAGCATTATTTGAATATAATGTCTACAATAACTTCAGTCCCAACTTGCTGGTTTAATGATTTTTTTATTTCCTCTCTTGAAAGAAATAAATCGTGCCGCAATACGGAAGAAGTCAAACTCACATAGAGTATTCTTCTACGGATGTATAGTTCTGAAGTATATTGCACTATATTATTCCCTAAAATCAACGGCCAAGCATCAATCAGGCGTTTTTCGTACAATGGTTTATCTAAATGCTGATTTTTAAGCACCTGACGAATTACATCGCTCAACAATTCAGTATTTTTTTTTCGCATAAAGCATTGATTTTGTGATGTTATCGCAATTTGAGTGTCTGTCCAATATAAACTCCATCGGTAAATGGCATATTATTTAACTCATAGAGCTTAACTACTTTTATGGCATAATCTTGCGAAATGCTATACATCGATTCGCCTTCCTGAACCACATGTGTTTCGCATTCCCGACAAGCTTTATTTTTTTTTCCTTCAATAAACACGCGAGTACCCTCCGAAAGTGGGGTATTGGGGTCAACTTCATTATATTCACAAATCCGGTTTAATGTAATTTTAAACTCGTCGGCAATTTGAGCATATGAATCGCCTGCGTATGAAGTTACAAATTTTACATTATTTACTTTTGCCAACGAATGATTCATAGAAGCCGATACAGAACCCATTGAACCATCAATATTATTTTTATTCAAGGAATTATTGTTATTTATGCCCAAATCAAATTGATGTAAATTGTAGTTTTCAATAATTGAAATAAGTTTATAATCATAGGTCGGATCGGTAGCATAACCGGCTTTTTTAAGTCCGTGAGCCCAGGCTTCATAATCAGTCGGACTGAGGTTAAACAAGAATGCATATCGTGGTCGGTTTTTCAAAAAGAGTGCATGATCTTCATACGAATCAATCACTTTATCGTATTTTCTAAAACATTCGCCTTTCGCATCGTCGTCATGATAAATTCGTGCACCGTTCCAATCGTTGCATTTAATTCCAAAATGATTATTGGATTGTTTTGCAAAATCACTTATTCCTGCACCCGACTCCAATAATCCCTGTGCTAAAATAATGCTCGAGGGGATTCCGTGTTCTTTTTGTTGCCTCACGGCTAATTGATAATATTGATTAATATAGGCAATATATGACTGACTTTGTGTTTGAGCATCAGATAATACGCTAATTAATAGTGACATTACAAAGAGAATAAGTTTTGTATTGAATTTCATTTCGGAAAGTTATTGTATTATTTTGCTACAAAATTAAAACTAATTAATCAATAAGTCTGTTTAGATTAGAAATTTTTATATTTTTGCGCCGTAACTATAGCATTACTGTTTAACACAAAAAATAATATCGAAAGAAGTATGAAAAAAAAGACAATAGAAACCAAGGTTTCTGTTTTAAGTTTTGATGAGCTTGAAATATCACAAAAAAAACTAATTGACAAAGCAAAGGAACAGGTATCAAAAGCTTATGCACCGTATTCGGGATTTCACGTTGGAGCTGCTATTGAGCTTGAAAATGGAGAAGTATTTGCCGGAAGTAATCAGGAAAACTCTGCTTATCCATCCGGGCTTTGTGCAGAGCGTGTTGCCATGTTTTATGCCAATGCTCAATATCCAAATGTACCCGTTAATACGATTGCCATTGTTGCATTTAATAATGGAAAATTTATTGAAGAACCTGTAACTCCTTGTGGAGCTTGTCGTCAGGTATTACTCGAATCGGAAATGCGTTTTGAAAAAGATATCAATATTCTATTATACGGAACGAATGAAATTTATCTGATTGAGAATGTAAGACAATTATTGCCATTGTGCTTTGAAAAAAGTAGTCTGAATGCTTAAAAGTATAATACAATAAGCATCTTTTGCCTTTAAAAATTAGGTGTTTTCAAAGAAAATGGCTAAATTGCAACGCAAATTCAATTTGTTTAGCTTTTTAATCATTTAATTTGATAACCAACTACTTTATGAAAAAAATAAAATTCAGCATTGAATATCCATTAAAATCAGCTTCACTGAATGTTTTATGGAATTCTATCAGCACTCCGCTTGGACTTGCCGAATGGTTTGCCGATGGCGTGGCTGTGAATGATAACAAGTACACATTTACATGGAATGAAAATAATGTTAATGCCCTTTTGATTCAGACAAAGCTCAATGTTTTTGCACGGTTTCAATGGGAAGAAGATAAAGATACTGATTTTTATTTTGAATTGAAAATTGTTTCATTGGAGGTGACGGATGATTTAGCTTTAGTTATAACTGATTTTGCAGAACCGGCTGAAAAAGAGGACTTAATCCTGCTCTGGAATAAACAAGTAGAAATACTTCGTAGAAAAACCGGAATTTAAAGATATTCTATTGGTTCCGAATGCTAAAAATAACTTTTCAGAATTCATTTAACAGATATGTTGGATGAATTCTTGTTTTTTAGAGCTTTATATCAACTTTCTTTTTTCAATTCACAAAACCCTTGATTATTGAACTTTTTAGCGTAATTTTGTAGTTTCAAAAAAACAGGCATGTTTAAAATCAAAAAAATCGATTCATACATATTCAAACGCTTTTTCACGCTATTTTTGATGACTTTTCTCATCTGCATTTTCATACTTTTAATGCAATTTTTGTGGAAACATTTAGTTGAATTGGTTGGGAAAGGAATTGGTTGGTCGGTTTTAGCCGAATTTTTTGTTTATGCTACTTTCTCACTCGTTCCCATGGCTTTACCGCTTGCCATTTTGTTAGCATCATTAATGACTTTCGGAAATTTGGGCGAAAACTTTGAACTTACTGCTATGAAGGCTGCCGGAGTTTCGTTATTTCGGATTATGCGTCCATTAATCATTTTTATATCAGTTGTTTGTATTGGGGCATTTTATTTTTCTAACGATGTGTTACCCATTACTCAAACAAAACTCTGGACATTAATATTTTCGTTGCGACAAAAATCACCCGAATTTGATATTCCAGTAGGTGAGTTCTATTCGGGTATAAATGGCGTAAATGTTTATGTGAGAGAAAAGGAAAAACATTTGCTGAAAAATTTGATGATTTATGATTTTTCCAATGGTTTCGAAAATGCTACGGTTATGGTGGCTGATTCGGGTCGTGTTCAGTTTACTGAAGACAATAAGTACCTGCTCTTTTCGCTCTATGATGGTGAAAGTTTTGAAAATCTTAAAAATCAACGTATTAGTAATTCCCCATCCAGCATTCCATATCGTCGTGAATCCTTTAAAACAAAGGAAATGTTGCTCGATTTTGACACAAAATTCAACCGTTTTGATGAAAAACTACTTGCCGATCAACATGTGAGTAAAAATTTTAAACAACTCTCACAATCAATCGATTCGGTTAGTAAAATTGCAGACTCACGAAGTTCAGTTCAGGCAAAAGAATTAGTTCAACAGCATTTTTTAGGAAGAGAAATCTTGCAAAGCAAAAACATAACTGACAGTTTGAATGCAACAAAATCGATTATGAATGTTGATTCTCTCTTCTTATCGCTCAATCAGGAATCGATGGTTCGAGTTGCAAACAATGCCTATGACAAAGCTAAATCCATGAAAGACTTGATTCAATACAATAAAATGATGTTGACTGAACCAAGCAATTATGTTCTGCGGCACGAAATAGAACGACATCGTAAGTTTACACTTTCGTTTGCCTGTCTGATTTTCTTTTTTATTGGTGCTCCATTGGGAGCAATCATTCGAAAAGGGGGATTAGGAATGCCGGTGGTAATTTCGGTGGTTATGTTTATCATTTATTATATTATCGATAATACTGGTTATAAAATGGCACGTGAATCGATTTGGCCATCGTTTGAAGGGATGTGGTTAAGCTCTGCAGTACTTCTGCCAATTGGAATTTTTATTACGTATAAAGCCGTTATTGATGCTACCTTATTAAACCCCGAACAATATTTAAAATACTGGAATTTTGTGAAACTCCGGATTAATACTCTTGTAAACAAATAAATAAACTTTATATGCAATCAACTTTAAACACTATCGAAGAAGCTTTGATAGATATCCGAAATGGAAAATTTGTAATTGTCGTCGATGATGAAGATCGTGAAAATGAAGGCGATTTTGTTTGTGCGGCCGAAAAAATAACGCCCGAAATGATTAATTTCATGATAACTCACGGACGTGGATTAGTTTGTGCGCCTTTGACAGAGGAACGATGTGACGAACTGGAGCTCGAAATGCAGGTAACTAACAATACATCAATACATTCCACACCTTTTACGGTGAGTGTCGATATGTTAGACGGATGTACGACCGGTGTATCTGCTGCCGATAGGGCTGCCACTTTTCGTGCATTAGCCGATTTGAAGTCAAAACCTGAAACCTTTGGTCGTCCCGGTCATGTTTTTCCGCTTCGGGCAAAGACAAAAGGCGTTTTACGTCGTGCAGGACATACAGAAGCTGCAGTTGATCTGGCTCGGTTGGCAGGATTATATCCTGCCGGTGCGTTGATTGAAATTATGAATGAAGATGGCACTATGTCACGTTTACCACAATTATTCGAAATTGCCGAAAAATTCAAATTGAAAATTATTACCATAAAAGATTTAATTGCCTACCGTTTGAAAACTGAATCGCTGGTGGAAATGGGTGAAAAAGTGAAAATGCCAACTCAATATGGTGACTTTAAACTTATTCCGTTTCGTCAGATTTCCAATGGGTTGGAGCATGTGGCTTTAATCAAGGGTGAATGGAATGAAGATGAAGCAATATTAGTGCGTGTTCATTCATCATGCGTTACCGGTGATATTTTTGGATCTATGCGCTGCGAATGTGGTGATCAACTTCATAAAGCCATGCAACTTATTGAGAAAGAGGGCAGGGGAGTATTGGTTTATATGAATCAGGAAGGTCGAGGTATTGGTTTGATGAATAAAATCAGAGCTTACAAACTACAAGAAGAAGGAATGGATACGGTTGATGCCAATTTACACCTTGGATTTAACGCCGATGAGCGCGATTACGGCGTTGGAGCGCAGATTTTACGGGAAGTTGGAGTAAAAAAAATACGTTTAATGTCCAATAATCCAGTTAAACGAATTGGTTTGGAAGCTTATGGTTTATCCATTGTAGAAAATGTAGGAATTGAAATTGAACCGAATAAATACAATGAATTCTATATGCAAACCAAGAAAACCCGCATGGGACATAATCTGAAATATGTAAAAGGAGACGAAAAGTAAGTATTCGTCATTAATATAGTTTTAGTTTATTTTTTTTAATAGAATATTTAAAATTCGTATGAAAACAGCATTCATCACGGGAGTCACTTCTGGTTTTGGACGTTCCATAGCTTTACGTTTGGCTGGATTAGGTTATAATCTTATTATTACCGGACGTAGGGAGGAACGATTAAATGAATTGACGAAACAATTGCAAGCAAATTATTCTGTTAATATATTACCACTTTGTTTTGATGTTCGTGATAATGAAGCTTGTAATAAAGCAATTAAATCGCTGTCCGGTTCATTTCAAAAAATTGATCTGCTTATTAATAATGCAGGTCTTGCAGCTGGAGCTTCTTCTTTTCAGGAAAGCGATTTGGCCGATTTTGACCAAATGATTGACACAAATGTCAAAGGGCTGCTTTATATAACTAAATTGATTGTTCCCGGAATGATTGAACAACAATCCGGACATATTATCAACATATCATCTATTGCCGGAATTGAGGTTTATCCTAACGGAAGTGTTTATTGTGCATCGAAACATGCTGTGAATGCTATTACTAAGGGCTTACGAATAGATTTGATTCAACATGGTATAAAAGTAAGTTCCGTTTCGCCGGGTATGGCTGAAACGGAATTTTCGATAATCCGATATCATGGCGATGAGGAAAAAGCGAAAGCCGTTTATACAGGGCTTATTCCGTTGAGTGCTGAGGATATTGCCGATGCGGTGGAATTTATTGTTACCCGTCCAGCTCACGTTAGTATCAATGATATTCAAATCAATCCTGCTCAGCAAGCTAACACCTATATTTCTCACAGAAATGTAAATTAGTGGATTGTGTTTTGAAGTGAAAACCAATATTTTCCAAGAATTTTTGATTCAAAATTACATTATTTAAAAAAATAACCCTATTTTTGTCACTGCAAAAATATAAGCAATTAAAATTCAACCGGTTTTGTTGCAATGCAAATTGAAATTTATAAAATAAATATTGAAAATGAGCCCACTTGATTTAAACAAGGACCCTGAAATCGCAACAAGCGAAATTACTGAAACGACTGAAATTAAAGAAGTTATTGCCGAACCCGTAGCCAAAAAAACACGGAAATCCGCTAAAACAAAAGATGTTGTCGAAGAAGTTATAGAGGCTGCCATAGAAGAAATTTCAGAAACAGTTGCTGCAGAAAAGCCAACAGAAACTAAATCAACTACACACGATTATAACTCTTACTCAAAGTCGGAATTGGTTGATGCGTTGAAGTTGTTAATCAACAAAGATGTTGATGCGGTAAAAGATGAAGTGGAACTGATAAAGCAATTATTTTATAAAAAGATAAAAGCTGAAATCGAAGACTCGAAGAAAATTTTTATAGAAAATGGTGGGTCTGAAGAAGATTTTGTTGCAGCTAAAGATGAAATTGAAGAATCATTCAAAGCTCTGCTGAATGAGTTTCGATCTAAAAAGGCTTTGATATTTGCTCAACTCGAAAAAGAAAAGGAAACCAATCTGATTCAAAAGCAACATGTGTTGGAACAAATGAAAGTGTTGGTGGATAGTAATGACGATGTTTCTTCACACATTAACGAATTTCGATTGTTGCAACAAAAATGGAAAAGTATAGGACAAGTGCCACAGAGTGCTGCAACTGAACTTTGGAAACAACTTAATATTTACCAGGAGTCATTCTGGGATTTAATCAAAATAAATAACGAACTTCGCGAATATGATTTCAAGAAAAATCTTGAATCTAAAACCAACTTGTGCGAAGCAGCCGAAAAATTAGCCCTCGAAACGGATGTAATTTTGGCATTTCAAAAACTACAAAAACTACACGAGGAATGGCATGAATTAGGCCCCGTTGCACGCGAAATGCGTGAACAAATCTGGAGTCGATTTAAAGAAGCCTCAACAGTTATCAATAAAAAACATCAAACCTACTTCGATACGATTCGCAAAGTGGAAGATGAAAATTTGGAAGCTAAAAATGACTTGTGTGATAAAATCGAACAGTTTGATTTTTCTACACTTAATAATTATAAAGCCTGGGAAGAAGCTACCAAAACCGTTTTAGCATGGCAGGAACAATGGAAAACCATTGGATATGCACCACGTAAAGTAAACCAGAAAGTTTTTGACCGCTATCGCAAAGCCTGTGATAAATTCTTTGTGGCCAAGGCAGATTTTTATAAACAGACTAAGAATGTCTTAAATCAAAACTCTGATCTAAAAAAAGCTCTGTGCGAAAAGGCTGAAGCTTTGAAAGACAGCACTGACTGGAAGGAAACCGCTGACAAGCTTATTCAACTTCAAAAAGAATGGAAAACAGTCGGGCCGGTTGCTAAAAAATACTCCGATGAACTTTGGAAACGATTTATTGCAGCTTGTGATTATTTCTTCGAACAAAAAAATAAAAACACCTCCGGTCAAAGAAGTGTGGAAAATGAAAATTTGGCTAAAAAGAAAGAATTAATCGATAAAATAGATAAGTTAGAAAAGTCCGCTATACCCGCTGAATCGCTGACAAACCTTAAAGCATTGATGACCGAATGGAATACAATCGGGCACGTACCGTTTAAAGAAAAGGATAAAATTCACAAAGAGTATCGTACGGCAGTAGATAAACAATTTGAAATTTTGAATGTTGATTCTTCAAATCGCCGAATGGATTCATTCCGTAACAACGTGAAAGATATGACTTCCAAAGGTGAAAACAAACTTTATCGCGAACGGGAAAAACTTGTACGTGCTTACGAGCATCTAAAATCGGAAATTGCAACTTATGAAAACAATATCGGATTCTTTTCTTCCAATTCTAAAACTGGTGGTGGCCTGATTAAAGAGATGGAGCGTAAAATTGAAACTTTGAAAGAAGAAACAAAGCTAATTGAACAAAAAATCAATTTAATCGACGAGAATATTTAGCATTTTTAATTATTTAATCTTGAAAATCCTAAAATGAGGATTGAAATTTCATAGAATTTTTCAAACAAATTAAACTTTGCATACGTGTTTATGACAAAACACTACGCAGCCAATCCAATACAAAGGGACGAGTGACGCGAAAGTCGCTTCTCCCTTTGTCTTTTGTGTCAAAATCGCTCTCCGACAGTATCAGCGTTTAAAAATTACTAAACTGGAATATTCCAATTTCTCTTTTAATTTTTTTTCCGTACATTTGTCTTCTAAAAAAATTATAAACTTTATAAACTTTCAAACTTCACAAACATCTCATTATGGCTGTTATCAAACCTTTTAAGGGAATCCGTCCTCCTCAAAATTTAGTTGAAAAAGTGGCTTCGCGCCCCTATGATGTGTTGAACTCCGAAGAAGCCAGGGCTGAAGCTGCCGGAAATCCTATGTCGCTGTATCACATTATCAAACCTGAAATTGATTTTGTGCGGGGAACCGACGAACACGATGAGAAAGTGTACCTAAAAGCCGCTGAAAACTTTGCCAAATTCAAACAAGAAGGCTGGTTAGTGCAAGATGAAACCGAGAATTATTATGTTTATGCCCAGACCATGAATGGCAAAACTCAATATGGATTAGTGGTTTGTGCTAATGTTGAAGATTATGTAAACGAGAATATTAAAAAGCACGAACTTACTCGTCGAGATAAAGAAGAAGATCGTATGAAGCACGTACGCGTTAATAATGCCAATATCGAACCCGTATTTTTTGCTTATCCACACCACGACGAATTAGATGTCATTGTTTCCGAAGTGATAAAAAACAAACCGATTTATAATTTTGTAGCTCCTGACGATGGATTCGGGCATCATTTTTGGATAATAAATAATGCCGCAACCATTGCACGTATTACCGAACTATTCAACAAAATACCTTCACTCTACATTGCTGATGGTCATCACCGCAGTGCAGCAGCAGCATTAGTTGGACTCGAAAAACGAAATGCTAATCCGAATCATACAGGAAAGGAAGAATACAATTACTTCATGGCCGTTTGTTTCCCTGACAATCAGTTGAATATTATTGACTATAACCGCCTGGTAAAGGATTTGAATAATCTTACGGATGAAGAATTTTTGACAAAACTTTCAACGAATTTTGATGTAAAACTAATAGGAACAGAAATTTATAAGCCCAATAAATTACATAATTTTGCGTTGTATCTGTCAGGAAATTGGTATTCGCTTACTGCTAAAGCAGGAACGTACGATGACAATGACCCTATTGGTGTATTAGATGTAACAATCTCTTCGAATCTGATTTTAGACGAAATATTGGGAATTAAAGATTTGCGCTCTGATAAACGAATTGATTTTGTGGGCGGAATACGCGGATTGGGTGAATTACAGAAAAGGGTGGATAGCGGCGAAATGCGTGTAGCATTGGCACTTTTTCCTGTTTCGATGAAACAACTTATTGACATTGCCGATACAGGAAACATTATGCCTCCGAAAACTACCTGGTTTGAACCAAAACTGCGCTCGGGGCTGGTAATTCACGAATTGGTTTAGTTGTTAACCTATTAATTGATTGTTTGATTCATTGGATATAGTTTGTCTAAAATTATAAAATAGAAATTATAAACTTAAAAAATATGCGTTTCAAATCCTCAGTATTCATTTTCATGGCTCTGACTATCTTGCTTGAAGGTTGTAGCCTCGGAGCGCGAATTAAAAGAGCAGACAAGCGCTATGATTTTGGTGAGTATTATGCGGCTGGTGAATTATATAAACGAATTTATTCCAATATTCCTTATAATCAAAAGTCATTGAGAGGAAAGATTGCATACCGTCAGGCTGAATGTTATCGGTTGACCAATCAGGGGAGGGCAGAGCAGGCTTATGTGAATGCTATTCGTTATAATTGTAGCGATTCATTGCTCTTTTTGCATTATGCCATGGTACTTCAGCAAAATGGAAAATACAGTGAAGCAGCAAAATATTATGATTCGTTTTTAAAAACTGATAGTACTAATATTGTTGCAAAAAATGGATTAAATGCATCAAAAAATGCCATCGAATTTTCGAAAATACCCACTAAATATATTGTAAAACGATCTACCGAATTTAATTTACGCCGCACCTCTAACTTTAGTCCTGCCTATGTTGGTTTGGATGCTGATATAATTACTTTCACTTCAACTCGTCCAGTTGATAAAAAAACATTTCAAAAAAACAGTCCAATTACAGGTTTACCATCCGATAACATTTTTATAAGTCGAAAAAATGCTGTTGGTAAATGGGAAAAGCCCGAACCAATTGAAGGCGATATTAATACTGTTGATGATCAGGGTGTTTGTTCTTTTAACTTAGATGGTAAAATAATGTATTTTACCCGCTCACGGTATATTACTTCAGGCGCTCGAGGTACCGAAATTTTCATGTCAAACAGGGCTGGTGGTACATGGAGTAAACCTCAAATTATTAAAATATTTAATGATACTGCCATTTCAGTAGCTCACCCAGCCATTTCACCCGATGGACAAACCATTTACTTTGTGTCTGATTACAAAAAAGGATATGGGGGCAAGGATATATGGAAAGCAACCCTTTCAAATGGCGAATGCAAATACATTGAAAATCTCGGTCCTGATATTAATACATCAGGTGATGAAATGTTCCCAACTGTTGGGTCGGATGGTGCATTATATTTTTCTTCTAACGGACATGGTGGTTTAGGTGGATTGGACATTTATAAAGCCACTCTGAAAAAAGATGGTGGTTGGAATGTTGAAAACATGGGTTCGCCCATCAATTCATCAGCCGATGACTTTGGTATGACATTCGAAGGAAAATTACAAAAAGGTTATTTCTCAAGCAACAGAAATGAAACAAAAGGAATTGATGCTATTTGGAGCTTTGAATTGCCTGAATATCAATATAATATAGAAGGCAAAGTTACTGATGAAAAAGGAAATGTTATTCCAGATGCCACTATTAGATTGATTAGTAACACAGGCTTAAATGCACGTGTCCAATCAAAGAAAGATGGTACATTTCATCTGAAATTAGATAAAAATATGGATTGCGTCATGTTGGCTTCGGCACGAGGATATTTGAATCAGAAAAATACAATTACAACTCAGGGGCTGACTGACAGCAAAACATTTACGATTGATTTTAAACTGTCATCCATTTCAAAATCAGTAAATATCGAGAATATTTTTTATGAATTTGGAAAATGGAATTTGACTGAAGCATCTGAGGCGGGTTTACAGGTTTTAGTAAAAATGTTGAAAGATAATCCCAATATTACGATTGAGATTAGTTCCAATACAGACTATGTGGGAAGCATTGCCGATAATAAGATTTTATCCGAAAAACGCGCTAAATCAGTTGTCGATTATTTGATTTCGAAAGGAATTGTTGCCGACAGACTTAGTTCAGTAGGTTTCGGTAAAGAAAAACCAGTTGTGGTCGATGCAAATTTAAGCAAGAAGTATCCTTTTTTGAAAGAAAATGATGTCTTGGATGAAGCTTTTATCTTGAAACTTACGCCCGATCAACAAACTATTGTTAATCAAATTAATCGTCGAACTGAGTTCAGAGTAGTTAAAACAACATATAAGCTTTATTAATTTTCAAAAGTCATAAATAACAGGTCAATTACTCAAAATTAACGACATAAGACTATAAACATTGTAATGAAACAATATATTGAATTATTAAACCGAGTTTTAACCGAAGGCGTTCATAAAGAAGACCGAACAGGAACAGGAACAATTAGTGTTTTTGGGCATCAAATGCGCTTCAATATGCAAGATGGTTTTCCATGA
>Ga0214228_1000192_pt1 | contig 20316 bp, 14 predicted proteins | sample TroBogypolimnion_21_FD_153066 | JGI IMG/M metagenome (GOLD analysis project Ga0214228, IMG submission 153066) | Freshwater microbial communities from Trout Bog Lake, WI - 05NOV2007 hypolimnion | ecosystem: Environmental > Aquatic > Freshwater > Lake > Hypolimnion/Profundal zone | place: Trout... | reverse complement strand
CAAATCAGTAAAATATATTCCGGTGGTAACAACAAAAATTGAATACCGGGATAATTTCGTCAAAGACTCAATTTTCCGTTACGATTCAGTTTTTGTCAAAGACAAAGGCGATACTTTGATTCTGGAAAAATACAGGTACTTGTACAAAAACCGCATTGTAAAAGACTCAATTTTTATCAATGACACAATCAGGGTTCCTTATCCGGTGGAAGTAGTCAAACAGGTAAAAGCGCTGCTTACAAGCTGGCAGAATTTCCAAATATGGTGTGGACGCATTGCACTTATTGTTTTATTGATTATTGGAATTTATGTTGTGTGGAAATTGAAATAGCTCTGATATTAGATGCCTATCAGTGAAATCCCGCCCGAAAGAGCGGGATTTTTTTGTACCTTTGCTGTTACAAGAAACGTTTGAGAAACGAAATCCTTCTGACGAGAAACGAATGAGAAACGGTTTTCTGTTTCTTGAAATAATAATCAACAGAAAATAACAACAAAGAAACACTCTACAACAGCAAAAATAAAACCTCTTTTGCATAAAGTGGTTCTAAACCGTTTCTTATAGTCATGTAACTATCTGATTTAATGTGCTTTTTGTGATTTGCTTTCAAAAAAATTGTATCTTTGACTTGATAAACGACACGATATGTGTAATGATTAATCAGTCAAATAGTTAGCACGACTTGTAGAATTTAAAATTCAGTTGTTTATTTAAACAGAATCCCGCTCACGAGGCGGGATTTTTGTTTCTATAAACTTTCCAAAGTTTTTTCGACTTTGGAAAAGTTATTAGTTGAGAAAAACTATTAGTTAGAGAAGTTTAGTTTAAAATTATTCAATTTAATCAAACCTAGCTTTTAATCACTTCGTACCAGATTTGATTGTTACGAATCACTGCTTTGTACTGAACTCCGTTGAGGGTATAATAAGTTTGTCCTTCAATAATTACCTTGTCAGCACCATCGGGCAATATATCAATAACTGCACCTAATGGAGCACGTACTACTTCGTATTGTCCGTTAAGCTGGGTGTAGAAAGTCCCGAAGTCGTAATAATAAGTTACATTGTCCAGTGTAAACTGCAAACAATTTTTAGGAAGCACTTTTGTACGATAACCAATGGGAGCTGCGGTTACAACGTATTTGCCATTTTCGCTCCGGTAATAAATACCATTTCCATAATAGTAAGTTACACCGTTTAGCAGAAATTGAAGTTCGTAAGCAGGTATCACATCATAAAAATAACCCCAGCGAGGATAGTATCCATAGTTGTAGGTTCGAAACCTACTCATTGAAAAACCACCTCCGTAATACCCATGACCATAGCCACCAAAACCTCTGCCACCATGTCTTTGTGCATCGGCATTAAATGAAATTGCAGCATCTAATGCCAAAAGAATCAATAAGATACGAGCTACTTTAGTAAGCTTGAAACTCTTAGTAGCATTTTTTGAATTAAAATTATTCCGTTTCATACTTGTTGAATTTTATGTTTGAGATTAAGACTATAAGCCGAATGAATAGTTTAATTTAAAACGACAAAATAAGTGCCAGAATGGCTTATTTAAAGACATTTATCATTTAATCAGACTTAATTGCAATTTGAAAAAATCATCCGCTTTGTCAACGGAAATTCCCGTCCCATTTCGTTTGTTGTTTAAAGTGAATTTTACAACATTGTTTTATTTTCAATTATATAATTCCAATTTATTGCGAAGGCAATGATACATCTTTTAAAAAAAACAGTACTTTTGTAAGAGTATTCTATTATTAATGATAGTAGCGTGTTTGTAAATATTGAAATTAAAAGTGTTTTTATGAAAAAAATAATCTTTAGCTGGATTTTTGTGTTTGCGTTTATCGGATCAACACCTGCTTTAAATCGTTCAAAGGAAGAAGCATTGCAACTTGCAACTTCTTTTTTTAGTTCTTCACATTCAATTCAAAAATCATTTAACTCAGGTAAAGCCCCTCGTGTTGCATATACTAAAAAATTCAGAAGGGCATCCGGTGATAGTATTCCCTGTTTTTATGTGTTTAATAAGGGCGACAACAATGGTTTTGTGATAATATCAGGAAATGACAGGGCTAAACAGGTTTTGGGCTATTGTGATAACGGCAGTTTCGACATTAATACTATTCCTGATAATTTTAAAAAATGGTTGACGTTTTATGAAAGTGAGTTAAAGTCGCTTGACCAACAAGAGCTTGTTTCGGCTTCAAATTCAGTGTCTTTAAGTAAAGTGGCTACTCAAAATACCTTTGCCACTTCAGTATCACCATTACTTGGCTCGATAATGTGGGATCAAGGTGCGCCTTACAATAATTTATGTCCGTTGATTCCAAATACAACAACGAGGACTGTTACAGGATGTGTGGCGACCGGTATGGCTCAGGTAATGAAGTATTATCAATGGCCTCTAACCGGTACCGGTTCAAATTCATACACGAGCACAACAAACAAAATTTCTCTAAGCCTTGATTTTTCAAAAACTACGTTTGATTGGGCTAACATGACCAACACGTACAGCTCCTCAAGTACAACCGCTCAAAACAATGCAGTTGCCACGTTGATGTATAATTGTGGTGTTGCCGTCAACATGGATTATGATACTTCCAGTGGTGCAAGCCCTTATAATATGGCAAATGCTTTAAAAAATAATTTTGGATACGATACCAATCTTCAGCTCTATATGCGTGATTATTTTACAAGAGCTGAATGGATTAATTTACTTAAAACTGAGTTGAATGCTACACGTCCGGTATTATTTGCAGGTCAATCGACTGATGGTGGTCATTTATTCGTGTGTGATGGATATGACAGCAATAATTTATTTCATTTCAATTGGGGTTGGAGTGGAATTTCCAACGGGTATTTTCAGATCTCGGCACTCGATACCGATGTACAAGGTGCAGGCAGCACCAGCACTTCAGGGTTTAACAGTGGACAGTGTATTGTTACCGGATTGCAAAAACCCAACGTTAATTCCGTCCCAAGCTATTTGATTTTTACTGATGATACCTTGGTTTGTAATTCAACTAACATTCTTCGCTCCAATACTTTTAAGGTTACAGCTTCGAATGTATGGAATATGGGTGTGAATACTTTTAATGGCAGTATTGGTTTGGCACTCTATAATAGCTCCGGTTTAGTTCAGGTTTTAAAGAGTAGTTCGGTGTCAGGTTTAGTAAGTCAATCTGGTTGGAATTCAATTTCATTTTCAACCACCATTCCAAGTTCACAAGCTGCTGGAAATTATCAGTTGTATCTAGTCTACAAATCAACATCGGATACAAATTGGCAAATCCTGAGGGGAAATGTAGGTACGCCCAATTATTTAAACGTTGTAATTACCTCAACAAATATTACTTTCAGCACTCCTTCGAGTGTTTATCCTAATCTTCAATTGAATTCATTCAGTATTACCGGTGGAAATTTATATCAAAATAAAACCGGTGAATTTAATGTGAATATCACAAATAAAGGGGGAGAATATAATTCAGTGCTGGCTATCTATCTCCAATCAACTGCAAACGACACTGTTTATCAGTTTGTCTCGAATCAAATTATTAATATTGCTACGGGAGAAACCCGTCAACTTGTTTTTACAGGAAACATAACGATGAATCCCGGTACTTATTTACTTGCCACTATGTACGATCCATTGAATAATAGCAATAACGTTACGACAGTTGATGCAATGGGTGATTTTCAGACCATTACGATATTACCAAAACCAACCGGAATTCCCAATCTGACATTGAACTCGCCAATCTCATTCTCAAATGCCGGAACTGTGGATAAAAGCTTTGCGACTTTAACTGCAACCATTCAAAATACGGGAGGATATTTTAACAACAACTTAATAGCTTTTATTTTTCCATCCTCAGGAGGTGGTTCATTGGGTTATCTGGGTTATCAAAATGCAATTTTCAATACTAATGATACTAAGTCTGTAACCTTTTCGGGGAGTATAAATCTGGTTCCCAAAAATTATTTAATTGCGGTTTATGCGATGGATTCAACCAGCACTTGGAATCAAATAGTGCCAAAAAATTATTCCGCATTAGCGTTTACATTGACCGATATAGGTACGGGTGTAAACTCTGAAGTTTTGATTGATGGGATGGTTTATCCAAATCCAACAGCAGATGTTTTACATGTGAAATCGGAATTTGTCATCCGTCGACTTTCAATTTTAGATTTACTCGGAAAGCAAGTGCTGGTAATGCAACCAACGAATCAGAATAATATATCAATTCCGGTACAAAACCTTAATTCAGGAACTTATATCATTCAATTTGAAACAGATTCAGGTGCTAAAGTGTCTAAATTCATGAAAAACTAAATGATGCACAGATTTTCTTTTCAATTTGAGAGCAGGTATTTGTTGTGTGTAATCTGTTTGGTAATTCCGGTTATTATTTTTTCATGTAAAAATTTGAATGTGATTACTCAAAAAACAGAAAATAAAGCGAATTTGACCGGATTGAATGCTCGGCAACATGCTATTGTTTATAAAACAACAAAGGATTTTTCAAATTTGATTCCGGTAACCATGGATGACAAACGAACAAAAATCATTTCGTATCCTGCACCTTCGGATATTTACTATCAGGGGAAATTAGCCAAACCAACACCTCTAAAAAACGGATATTGGTTGGATAACAGGGGAATAAATCAGAACACGGTTTTTGTAAACTATAGTTATGAGGCTTATAGCCAATTAAAAAATGCCCCATCTAATGAAGAATTGATATCGAAGATAGTTGAAAAATTTCCATTTATCGAATTAATAGATTGTGGACCACGATCTCAATTTAAAAATGAAGTAGTTGACTTAAACTCTCTTATCAACAGTGGTTTTCAGGGTTGTAAGAGAATAAAAATCGTTCCAATGGCAGTGACATTGGATTTATAAAAACGCATTAAACCAACATTCACCAACGTGCCAAAGGAAGATTATTTATTAAAGTATCTCGAAAAACTCAGTAGAGTTATTGCTGCAATGCTTGGCTTTCGAGATAAGGGTTTTCCTGAAGATGCTTTACGATTAGCTGATGAGACTTTTAATGAATTGCTGAATTTGAGAATAGACGAATTGTTAATCATGCCCATCGATAAATTTGTTGAAAATATCGAGAAGGCAGGTTTTACTTCAACTTATTTAGAGGCATTGGCAAAACTTTTATATGAAACTGCAAATTCATATCAGTCTAAAAATGAAATTGAACTTGCGCACGTTTTTTATGCTAAAACGCTTCAAATCTATTATTTATTAAACGAAAAAGACAAAACATTCTCCTTCGAACGGGAAATGATAATTACAGAACTCAACCAAAAATGATAAACTACAAGAATAAACAACGTCCGGAAAAGGACATGATTTTCGGAATTCGTGCCGTGATTGAAGCTATTCAAGCAGGAAAGGAAATTGACAAAATTCTCATGCGCCGTGATATGACAAGTGATTTGTCGCGCGAACTTTTCATCGCTTTGGGAAGCTTACAAGTTCCTGTTCAATATGTTCCGCAGGAAAAGCTGAACAAAATGACCGTAAAAAACCATCAGGGTGTGATTGCTTTTATTTCGCCGGTGGCTTATCAACGCATCGAAGATATTATTCCGGGAATTTATGAAGAAGGTCGGATGCCATTTATCGTGGCACTCGATGGTGTAACCGATGTTCGAAATTTCGGGGCTATTGCCCGAACTTGCGAGTGCGCCGGCGTAGATGCTATTGTAATTCCAACAAAAGGTGGAGCTTCCATCAATGCAGATGCCGTAAAAACCTCGGCCGGGGCTTTATTGACTATTCCGGTTTGCCGCGAAGCAAATTTGGGTAATGCCTTGAAATTTTTGGTTTCATCCGGAATTAAACTCGTGGCTGCCAGCGAAAAAGCAACCCAAAATTATACCGAAGCTACTCTGACCGAACCAATATGCATTGTCATGGGGTCGGAAGATGAAGGCGTTTCGTCCGATTATCTGAAACTCTGTGACGAAATGATAAGTATTCCTATGCTTGGAACAATCGATTCACTGAATGTTTCGGTAGCTGCCGGAGTGCTGATTTACGAGGCGGTGCGACAACGGACCAGCGCTCAAACCTCCAAAAAAGGCTTTTAAGTAGTATTATTAATAAAAATATTTTTTCTACTCCTCTCTTATTCTTCTTCAGGGGTTAGGGGGCTTCTGTCATGAAAATATTATACGAAGACAACCATATTATAGCTGTTAATAAAACTTGCTCGGAAATTGTGCAGGGCGATAAAACCGGTGACGAACCTCTTTCTGAAACTATAAAAAAGTACCTGAAAGATAAATATAACAAACCCGGTGAGGTTTTTTGCGGAGTAACGCATCGACTCGACCGCCCGGTAAGTGGTGTTGTGCTTTTTGCTAAAACCAGCAAAGCACTCACTCGCCTGAACGAAATGTTTAAAAATCAGGATGTAAAGAAAACCTATTGGGCTATTGTAAAAGAAAAACCAACTCAGCCTGAAGGACGATTAGAACATTTTCTGCTTCGGAATGAAAAGCAAAATAAATCGGTGGCACATGATAAAATGGTACCTAACGCTAAAGCCGCTGCACTGAGCTATAAACTAATTGCACATTCCGATACGTATTATTTGCTCGAAGTGCATCTCGAAACCGGACGGCATCATCAAATTCGTTGCCAATTGGCAAAAATGGGTTGTCCGATAAAAGGCGATTTGAAATACGGTTTCGCTCGTTCCAATCCCAACGGCGGTATAAGTCTTCATGCCCGGAATGTGGAATTTATCCATCCGGTTTCAAAACAATTGATTCAGATTACTGCCCCTGTGCCAGAGGATGATAAACTTTGGGTGGCTTTTGAAAAAATGGTTTGAATTTTCTCACAATTTTTCAAATACTTCTTTAGCAAACATTTCCAGACTTGGATCGCGTGCACCCATCAGTAGTAAAACGCTTGGTTCGGTAATGCCTGGTCTTATTGCTTCTACCAAATTATTTCTGTCTTCCACAAAGAAGGCATTTTTTCCCAATTTTTTTAAGTCATTAATTAAATCATTTGCAGAAATGTCTTTCTCAGCTGTTCCTCCGGCATAGAAAATTTCGCTCATCCATATTTCGTCGTTAGGCCGAAGTACATCTGCAATTTCTTTTACAAAATCATTCCGTAGAAAGCGGGTTGGACCGTAACCGTGCGGTTGAAACCAAGCAATAACCTTTGATGCGATAGGTTGGCAAGCTGAAATGGAAGCAGCGCATTTGGCGGGATTGTGGGCGTAATCGTCAATAAGCAGCACATTGTTTTTATCACCTATAATCTGATGACGGCGGTAAATTCCTTCGTAATGAACCAGTGCATCGGCGCAAGTTTGTAGGCTGATTCCAAGTCGATTAACTACGGCTATGGAAGCCAGTGCATTTTCCATATTGTGTTTTCCAACTGTATTCATTTTGATAATTGTACCGTTTACACAAAATTGAATTTGCAAACCATTCTGTACGAAATGAGTGCCAATAAATCCTGCTTTATGAGTTTTTTCAGCCGAAAAATCATTATCCGTATCGGTTGAAAGCTCAGCTGCCAATCGATTGGAACGATTGGTTATAAACATTCCGGTTGTATGATCGCGGAAAGCTCTGAAAATCTGCATCAACTCATCTATTTCCTGATGATCTTTATCAATGTTAAGTAATAAACCAATTTCGGGATGATATTTTACGATTGATCCATCGCTTTCGTCGGCTTCAATCACTAACCATTCGCCTTTGCCCACTTTTGCATTTCCTATTTTGCCTTCGCGAATTATGCTTGTCAATCCCGCCCCACTAATAATACTTGGTTCTAATCCGGCATATTGCAAAATATCAAAAATCATCGCCGAAGTGGTGCTTTTTCCGGAGGTTCCACCTACGGCAATTGTTTTTTTGCTTTCGGCAATCAACGCTAATACATCCGAACGTTTAAGAATAGGAATATTAAGTTTTTTTGCTTTTTGAATTTCATAAACAGTATCCTCTATTGCCGTTGAAACGACTACCAAATCGGTATTTTGAGTAATTCCGCTTCCATCCTGCAAAAAGCATTTAATTCCTTCGGCCTCCAGTTTTCCCTTGGTTTCGTTGGGCGTATCGGGCAGAAAGTAGCGGTCACTGCCACTTACAATTTTGTCGATTCCTTTCAGGTATTGGGCTATGGCACTCATGCCTGTTCCGGCTATTCCGATAAAAAAGATATTGTTAAATTGATTGATAGTCATTGATTTGATTGAATTGTATGGTTAATTATGACTTCAAAAGTAACTAAAAAAAGGTTTTTGTGCAAATTTAAATTTCAAAAGCAGGTTTCTTAATTTCACGGGAACAAATGAAGTAGTTTTGATACAGTTTGATTAAAAATACTTACTTTTGCAATACAACAAAAAATAATTTTACCTTTTTATGTTTCATACAAAAATTGAGATTCCGGTTTCTTCGCTGAAAATCAGTTACGAAGATAAAATTATGACTTTGGGTTCTTGTTTTGCCGAAAATATTGGCAAACGAATGAAGGATGTTTATTTTCAGACTGACAATAATCCTTTCGGTGTACTTTATAATCCCATTTCGATTAAAAACAGTCTGTGTTTGTTGCTTCAGAACAAGCAATTTACGATAAATGACATTTTTGAAAACAACGGTTTGTGGCAAAGTTTCTCGCACAGCACCCGGTTTTCGCACTCAAATGCACAAATTTGTCTGGATCAAATCAATTCCCGGCTTACTGCATCACGTAATTTTCTTAAAGATACCAATGTTTTAGTCATCACATTTGGTACATCCTGGGTTTTTGAAGAAGTGAATAGCACGGAAGTCGTTTCAAATTGTCATAAATTGCCTGCAAAAAACTTTCATCGCCGCCGGCTTTCTGTTGCCGAAATTGTAGATAATTTTATAAAGATAATTTGCAAACTATTGACCGAATATCCCGATATTCAAATTATTTTCAGCGTGAGCCCTATTCGTCATTTGAAAGATGGTGCAGTAGAAAATAATTTAAGTAAAAGTACTTTATTGCTCTCTGTAAATGAATTGGTTGAACAATTTGAACACGTGCATTATTTTCCTGCTTATGAAATACAGATGGACGAATTGCGCGATTATCGGTATTATGCAGCCGATATGCTTCATCCGTCCGATGTGGCAGTGGATTATATTTGGAATCGTTTTTCTCAAACATATTTTAGCTCAGAAACAATGCGAATTAAAAAAGAAGTAGAGCAACTAAATACAGATTTGTTACACCGACCGCTGCATCCCGATTCAGAAGAATTCAGAAAATTTAAACTTCATGTTGAACAGCGAAAAATTGAATTGATAAAGTCTTATCCTTTTCTTGAAACAAGCTTATTTTAAGGATGATATTTGATAAACTCTATGAAAAATTCCTCTGAACTTCAATTTCTTTATTGAAATTAGTCCGCAAATAGTTTTTGTTTATTACTTGCATATTATATATCTTTGTCAAAACATATTTTTTGAATATTCATAAACAATTCACGCCATGACACAAATTATAAATCGACTCGATTCACTTCGCATTCAAATGAAAAAAGCTGGCGTTTCGGCTTGTATCATTCCTGGTACCGACCCTCATGCCGGTGAATATATCGCAGAATATTGGAAAGAACGTCAATGGATTTCGGGTTTCGACGGCTCAGCCGGAACTGCGGTTGTAACGTTAACCGGAGCCGGGTTGTGGACAGATTCCCGCTATTTTCTACATGCTGCCGAGCAACTTGAAGGCACGGGAATAAAATTAATGAAACAAGGTTTGCCCGAAACGCTGGAAATCTTACCTTGGTTGGCGACGCAATTGAAAGCCGGCGATAAAGTGGCTGTCAATTCGCAAATGTTCTCGGTCAATGCGTACGCTTCGATGCGTACAGAACTAAAAATCAATGATCTAGAACTGATTTCCATTGATTTGATTGAACCAATCTGGACTGACAGACCTGCATTGCCCCTGAATCCATTTTTTATTTTTGATGTTAAATATGCCGGAAAAACAACACTTGAAAAGTTGGATCTAGTGCGCGAAGAAATGAAAAAAGTACACGCGGATGTTTTTGTGATTTCTGCTTTAGACGATATTGCGTGGCTATTTAATATTCGAGGGAAAGACGTAGATTACAATCCGGTGGTAATTGCTTATGCTTTGATTGAAAGTAATAAAGTAACCTTGTGTGTTGCCAAAGAAAAACTTACTCCACAAATAAATAATTATCTTAAAAGCCAGGGAGTTACTGTTGAACCTTATCTTGCCATTTATAATAATCTGAAAAATATTTCAACTTCGGATGCAGTGTTAATTGATGGTGGAAAGTTGAACCAATCTTTATTCGAAGCAATCCCCGAAGGCTGCACAATTCGAAATGCGATGTCGCCCGTTTTTAAACTGAAAAGCATTAAAAATGAGATTGAAATGAATGGTGTTCGACGGGCAATGCTGAAAGATGGCGTAGCATTGACGCGGTTTTTTAAGTGGTTAGAAGAAAATTTAGCAAGCGGAAATCTAACTGAAATATCAGTTGACAAAAAATTATATGAATTTCGGAGTGCACAGGAAGATTTCGTAGGCGAAAGTTTTGGAACGATTGCCGGATATGCTGCTCACGGGGCTATTGTGCATTATAGTGCCACCCCCGAAAGTGATTCGAAGTTGGAACCTGAAAATATTTTTTTACTCGACTCTGGCGGCCAATACTTAGATGGAACTACTGATATTACCCGTACTGTGGCGCTTGGCAAGCCTACTGAAAAACAAAAAACCGATTTTACACTTGTTTTGAAAGGTCACATTGCGCTGGTAATGGCTCAATTTCCGGTTGGAACACGCGGTTCGCAACTTGATATTCTGGCGCGAAAAGCTTTGTGGGACTTGGGAATGAACTACGGACATGGTACAGGGCATGGAGTCGGACATTTTCTGAATGTTCATGAAGGTCCGCAAAGTATTCGAATGGATGAAAATGCAACCGTTTTGCAACCGGGAATGATGATTTCGAATGAACCCGGTATGTATCGTGCCAATGAATATGGCATTCGTATTGAAAATCTGGTACAAGTAATTCCGGCTCAGGAAACTGAATTCGGAAAGTTCCTTCAGTTTGAGACACTCACTTTGTTTCCAATTGATTATAAATTAATTGCTGTGGATTTGCTTGATGATAAAGAGATTGACTGGTTGAATAACTATCATTCGAGGGTGTATGAGGCACTTTCTCCATTTCTCAACGAACCTGAAAAACGATGGCTCGAATTCAATTGCAGCCTTTTATTAAAAATGCCGTATTGATTTACAACTAATTCATAAATTACTTATGTGATGGTCGAAGTTCCGACTTCGACCTCTCTTTAATACACTTCATGACTTTCGATTTAAACCATTCCACGCTTGGAAAGAAAATTTCTACTCCCGAAAAGTACGATGCATCGCTGTTGTTTCGAATTCCACGTTCCGAAAACAGAGTACATTACGAGCTCAACAGCGCTAATTTGCCATTTGTTGGTTTCGATGTGTGGAATTGTTATGAAGTCTCATTTTTGACGGATAATGGTTTGCCGGTTTCGCGTGTTTTGAAATTGGTTTATCCTGCTGATAGCGAGTTTTTAGTGGAGTCAAAATCGCTGAAACTATATTTGAATTCATTCAATATGGACTGTTTTGGGAAAACTATGATGGAAGCTGAAAAACAGGTTTTAAAATTGATTTCAAACGATTTGACAAGATTATTGGAAACAAAACTTTCGGTGAGTTTTTTTGAATCATCTTCTCAATCGAGCCCTGTTTCATTAGAATTTAGTAAAGATTTAATTTCCATGATTTCAATTTCAGAGCTTGAATCGATTCGCTTTAACCATTTTACGGAAACGCCCGAATTATTAGGTTCAAAAGTTAGCAATTCTCTGAACTCCTATTCTTTTCATACCGATTTATTGAGGTCAAACTGCCGCGTTACCAACCAACCCGACTGGGGCGATTTAATTGTGCAGCTATCAACGATGCATGAAATTGACTTTAGGTCGGTGATAGAATACATTGTCTCTTTCCGCCGCGAAAACCATTTTCACGAAGAAGTAGTGGAAATGATTTACAAACGGTTTTGGGATATCTTTCAACCGGAAAAATTAGTGGTGATGGCTATGTACACCCGCCGTGGTGGAATTGATATTAATCCGGTTCGTGCTTCACACCCCGAATTGATAGACCAAACACTTATTAATCCCAATATACGAGTTGCAAAAACGTTGAGACAGTAAATTTGGACTGTTGAACGGAATTTCTACAGTAAAAATTTAAACAAAGATATTTTGCCATTCAAAATGGAATGTGTATTTTTGTGCCGTAATAAAAAATGTGGAGAGATTTGGACAGCTTGCAACCACAGAAAAAAATGCTAAATCGCAACTCTTTCTGCCCCTTATAAAGTCCTCCAACTCTTTCCAGTTTAATTTTACAGAGATTTTAAAACAATTCATTCATCTTTACTGTTTAGATTTTCAATTGTTGTTTCTGCAATTGTAAATTGTAAATTGTAAAATTGTAAATTAAATTTATGGGATATTTATTTTCATCCGAATCGGTTTCGGAAGGTCATCCTGACAAAGTAGCCGATCAAATTTCCGACGCTATTTTAGATAATTTTCTGGCTCAGGATAAAGACTCAAAAGTAGCTTGCGAAACATTAGTAACAACTGGACAAGTAGTGTTAGCCGGTGAAGTAAAATCATCTGCTTACGTAAATGTGCAGGAAGTGGCACGTAAAGTGATAAATCGAATTGGTTATACCAAAAGCGAATATAAATTTGATGGTGATTCGTGCGGTATTTTTTCTGCTTTGCACGAACAATCGGGCGACATAAACCGGGGTGTGGAACGCAAAGATCCAATGGATCAGGGTGCCGGCGATCAGGGTATGATGTTCGGTTATGCTACCAACGAAACCAAAAACCTGATGCCAATAGCGCTTGATCTTTCACATGCTTTGGTCGAGGAACTTGCTGCAATTCGTCGGGAGGGAAAATTCATGACTTACCTTCGTCCCGATTCTAAATCGCAGGTAACCATTGAATATGATGACAATAATCAACCGGTAAAAGTAAACACAATAGTTGTTTCTACTCAACACGATGATTTTGTTCAGCCAACTGCTACTAAAACTCAACAACAAGCCGACGATGAAATGTTGTTGAAAATTCGAGAAGATGTGAAAAATATTTTAATTCCTCGAGTTAAAGCCTTGGATATTCAGTTTGAACAATTATTTAAAGAAGATTTTGTATTGCACGTAAATCCGACCGGAAAGTTTGTGATTGGAGGTCCGCACGGTGATACAGGTTTAACCGGTCGTAAAATTATTGTTGATACTTACGGAGGGAAGGGAGCACACGGCGGCGGAGCTTTTTCGGGTAAAGATCCTTCGAAAGTAGACCGATCTGCAGCTTATGCAGCTCGACATATTGCGAAAAATATTGTGGCAGCGGGATTGGCTAACGAAGTGTTGGTGCAGGTGGCGTATGCCATTGGTGTGGCAAAACCAATGAATTTGTATGTGAATACCTACGAAACTGCCCGAGTAAAACTGAATGACAGCGAAATTGCAACTAAAATAGAAAAACTCTTCGATATGCGTCCAAAAGCCATAGAAGAACGATTGAAACTTCGAAACCCGATATATGAAGAAACAGCTTCGTACGGACATGTGGGTCGTGAACCAAAAACAGTAAGCAAATCTTTTAAAGACGGGAACGGCAACTCCATTACTCAAATCGTTGATCTCTTTACATGGGAAAAAACGGATATGGTTGACGCAATCAAGTCTGAGTTTGGAATCTGAGAGTTTCTATAGTCTAAAACATAAATGCCCGATTTAGTAATAAATCAGGCATTTTTTGTAAAGAAAAATTTAGCATTGTTGAAATATTTCTTGTTTCTTTGTTGAAAAATCATACAGCTATTTTAAATTCCATCTTTTGCACTAACTTTGCACAATAAATTGTAAAACTATGCGTGAAAAAATAAATAACCTGCTTTTGATAGTAATAGAATTCTGTAAATTTTGGTGGAGAAAATTTCTCTTTTTTCTGCCTGTTGCGTGGGAGTTTACTAAAGTTTGGTGGGCTAAATTTGTTGCGTGGCGCAAAGTCCGTTTAGCCCGTTATCGTGGGTTAGTTTGGTATCGTAAAATTGGGAATCTTATTGTTACTTCGATTGTTTTATTTCTGATTTATCTTTTTATTGTAGATATAAATTTGTTTTGGCTGTTCGGAAAATCGCCCGGATTGCGCAGTATCAGCAATCCCAATCAGAGTACTGCTTCGCTTATTTACAGTTCTGATGGCAAAGTACTGGGGAAATATTTCCGCGAAAACAGAACGCCGGTTACGTATGATGAAATTTCACCAATATTGATTAAGACACTTATTTCTACGGAGGATGAACGTTTTTATCATCATTTCGGTATCGATTTTAAAGGTGTTTTTTCCGCCTTGAAAGACATGACAAAAGGTAAAAGTCGTGGTGCAAGCACCATTACTCAGCAGTTGGTCAAGAATATGTACAAAACCCGTAATCAATATTCAACTGGACTTTTTGGCTATATTCCAGGACTAAAACTGATTATCAGCAAAACCAAAGAATGGACTACGGCTGTGAAAATTGAAATTTTTTACAGTAAAAAGGATATTCTGACCATGTATTTCAATACCGTTGATTTCGGAAGTAATGCTTTTGGTATTCACACGGCTGCCAAAACTTTTTTCAATACTACACCCGCCAAACTAAATTACGAACAATCGGCAACTTTGGTTGGATTATTGAAAGCAACCACCACATATAGCCCCATAACTCATCCAAAACGCTCTATGGAACGCAGAAATGTGGTGCTCGAAAATTTAGTAAAGCAGAATGTAATTACTCAAAACGCCTGCGATTCCTTGAAGCAAATACCCATTCGACTCAATTACAGCGTGGAACAAAGCTACGATGGCGATGCGCTCCATTTTCGTTCGTATCTCGAAAAATACTTACAGGATTGGGAAGCTGAAACAGGTTACGATATTTTTTCGGATGGATTGAAAATATATGTTACTATCGATTCACGCATGCAAAAATATGCTGAAGAAGCTGTAAACAAGCAAATGCATATTGTTCAGAACAAATTTGACGATCATTGGCGCGGACAAAATCCATGGCAGGACGAAAATCACAAAGATATTGTCAATTTTGTGGAAGATATTGCACGAAAAACCAAAATTTATGCTTCGTTGGCTTCACGCTATAAAAATCATCCCGATTCAATTACTTATTTCCTTAATGTGCCTCATAAAACAAAAGTGTTTGATTACAATGAGGGTGTAAAAGAAATGGAACTTAGCGTCATGGATTCCATTCGATATATGAACCGGTTTATGCACAGTAGTTTTGTGGCTATGGAACCCGAAACCGGAAACGTGAAAGCTTGGGTTGGCGATATTGATTTCAGATTCTGGCAATACGACAAGGTGGCACAATCAAAGCGTCAGCCGGGTTCCACGTTTAAACTTTTTGTCTATACGGCAGCTATGATGCACGGCATGTCGCCTTGCGATATGATGATGGATAAGCCGGTAACTTGGAAATACGATGAAGGTCCGCATGCAAAATCATGGACTCCGCACAATGCTAATGGTTATTGTTTAGATTATCCGGTTTCCTTAAAGAACGCTTTTGCACAATCCATCAACACTGTAGCTGTTCAAATTGCGCAACAAGTCGGTATCCCTGAAATAATTCGTGTTGCTTATTTACTTGGTATTAAAACCAAATTGGAAAATCAACCTGCCACTTGTCTGGGAGCGTCTGATGTTTCATTACTCGAATTAGTCAATTCGTATGCCACGGTTATTAACGAAGGTATATATCACGATCCGATTCTAATTACACGCATTGAAGATAAAGACGGAAACGTGGTTTATCAACCCAAAACGGAGCAAAGACAGGCCATTCCGTATGAAGATGCATGGTTGATGACTGAAATGTTGAAAGGTGGATTGACTGAGCCGGGAGGAACTTCACAAGCTTTGTGGGGCTGGGATTTGTTTCGTTATAATACCGATTTTGGAGGAAAGACAGGAACTTCATCAAACCATTCTGATGCTTGGTTTGTTGGCGTATCGCCCAAATTGGTAGGTGGCGCATGGGTTGGCGGAGAGCATCGCAGCGTTCATTTTCGTACTGGAGAATTGGGGCAGGGAAGCCGCACTGCATTACCGATTTTTGGAATGTTCATGGAAAAAGTACTCAAGGATGAAACCTTGAAACAATATCGGGCTAAATTTCCTTCGAAGCCAAAACAACCCATTACACGCAATTATGGGTGCCATACCGTTTTACCTCCCGATTCAATTGCTTCCGACTCAGCTATTATTGAAGGTGCTGATATTCCGGAAAATATATCGGTTAAAAATGACCAAACTACCAATGAATAAAAATACACGCTCCTTAAGTTAAAAACTCAGGAGCGTGTATTTTGTAATAGATTAAAACGAAATTTCTTATTGAACTTTATAAATATCAACGTCTTCCACTTCGAATTTTTTGATAAAGGCTGCATGGCGACGTACTTCAACTTCACCGTAATTCAGATAAACTTCAGCCGATTTACGGAACAAGTCTTCAGTATCCCGGGAAGCATCAATAATCAATAAATAGCCCATTATAATGTGTCCGGCCATTTCAACTAAGCGGCGTGCCTGAAAATCGAGATATTCCTGATTCTTAGTTTCATTTACTCTATTCACAGCATGTTCGTACAAATTAGTCATGATTTGTAACCGCTTGCGAAGTGAAGTAAACTCGGGATTAATTGGCTGTGCATCATACTCGTGAATCATTTTCAGATAGTTACCGGTTGTGACGTGGCGGATTGCTGCTACAACCTGTAATTGGGATGTTCCTTCGTAAATAGTCATGATGCGGGCATCACGAAAATGGCGCTCACAAGCATAATCTTTCATGAAACCGGAACCGCCATGAACCTGAATTGAATCGTAAGCATTTTGGTTGGCATATTCGCTTGAAAACATTTTCAACATAGGAGTCAATGCATCAGCCAGTTTTAGATATTCTTTGTATTCGGTTTTTTCGTCAGCTTCCAATTTTCGTTCGTTTTCAATTGCTTCATAAGCTTTGTAAATATCCACAAAACGGGTTGTTTCATAAAGCAATGCACGTGAAGCATCTAATTTGGCTTTGATAATTGAAACCATTTCGAAAACAGCCGGAAATTCGATAATTGCCTTGCCAAACTGACGACGATCACGAGCATAAGCCAGCGCTTCGTTGTATGCTGCTGCCGAAAGTCCTACAGATTGTGCTCCAATTCCCAAACGAGCACCGTTCATCAATGACATCACGTATTTGATAAGTCCCATACGGCGTGTTCCAACCAGCTTTGCCGGTGTATTGTTGAACACCAATTCGCAGGTTGGAGACCCTTTAATGCCTAGTTTATTTTCAATACGACGAACTAAAACAGTATGATCATGTTTGTTGTCGGCAACGAAATACGATAACCCGCGACCGTCACTTGTGCCTTCTTCGGAGCGGGCTAAAACAAGTTTAATCTGAGCATCACCGTTGGTAATAAAACGTTTTACACCATTCAGATACCACATTCCGTCTTTTTCGTTGAAAGTTGCTTTTAGCTGAACAGCTTGTAAGTCAGAGCCTGCATCTGGTTCTGTTAAGTCCATTGAACAGGTTGCTCCCTGAGTAACACGTGGTAGATATTCTGCCTTGATTTCTTCAGAAGCAAATTCTGAAATCGTTTCAGCACAGTCCTGAAGTCCCCATATATTGGCAAAACCAGCATCGGCACGTGAAACCATTTCACCCGACATAACATAAGGTATCATAGGGAAATTTAAACCACCATATTGGCGAGGTAATGTAAGACCGTAAACACCGGCCTGAGTCAGTGCATCGTGGTTCTCCTGGGTTCCCTTTGCATAGATTACGCGGCTATTTTCAACTTGTGGACCATCATGGTCAACACTTTCGGCATTTGGAGCAATAATTTCACCGCAAATTTCACCGATAATTTCAAGAATTTTTTCGTAATTATCAATTGCATCCTCAAAATCGCGTGATGCATAATCGTATTTATCTTTTTCAGCAAAATTACGCTCCTTGAGTGTAACAATTTTCTGCATCAATGGATGCGAAAGCTGAAATTTAATGGCAGGATTGTCGTTAAAAAAATTCATAATATTTTAGCCCACTCAATCCCCAAGGGGATTTTAAAGACATTTCTTATTAGATTGTTAGTAATAGTTATATCTATTTCGCCGACTTAAAGTCCCCCTTTGGGGGATTTAAGAGCTGCTTTTATTTACTGTTCTTCTTATAATATTTAATCATTTTAGGAATAACATCTTCAATCGTTCCGGTAATTACATAATCAGCTATCTGATTGATTGGAGCTTTTGGATCGCTGTTAATGGCAATAATCATGGCGCTTTCCTGCATACCGGCTATGTGCTGAATCTGCCCTGAAATACCACAGGCAATATACAATTTCGGACGAACAGTTGTACCTGTTTGACCAATCTGACGTTCGTGTTCCGAAAAACCGGCATCAACTGCTGCACGAGAAGCACCAACTTCGCCACCCAAAGTGGCAGCAAGCTCGTGTAACAATTTGAAATTGTCGGCACTTCCAACCCCATATCCACCAGAAACAATAATGGGAGACCCTTTTATGTTTAGCTTCGATTTTTCCATGTGACGTTCAATTACTTCTACCACAAAATCGGTATCGGCAACGTATTTAGAAACATCCATTTTTACTATTTTACCAACAAATTTGGCGTCTTTAATTTCTTTCTTCATTACACCCTCGCGAACTGTTGCCATTTGTGGACGACAATCGGGATTCACAATAGTAGCTACGATATTTCCACCAAATGCTGGACGAATCTGATAAAGCAGATTTTCGTATACTTTCCCTGCTTTTTTGTCCTCGTATGTACCAATTTCAAGTGAAGTGCAATCGGCAGTTAAACCGCTGAACAAAGCTGAAGAAACACGTGGTCCCAAATCGCGACCGATGGAAGTTGCTCCCATAAAAGCGATTTGTGGCTTTTCTTCTTTAAAAAGATTTACCAACAACGATGTATGTGGTAATGACGTATAAGGAGCAAGGCGTTTATCATCTGCCAAATGAAGCACATCTACACCATAAGGGAAAACCTGAGCACTAATACCATCTAATTTGTATCCCGCAGCTACAGCTTCTAATTTACAATTCAATTGTTTGGCTAGACTACGACCTTTAGTCAGCAATTCTAAACTCACATCGCCAACAATGCCATCTTCTATTTCTAGATATACAAATATATTGTTCATATTAAATTATCCTATCGTGTGGTTAGCAATTAATTCTTTCATCAAATTTTCGATTTCAACATCTGTTGACGTCATACGCTTACTTTCTTTAGCAGTAAAAACAACATTTTCAATTTGTTTTACTTTAGTGGGTGAACCACTTAGTCCAAGCCATTGAATTTCATGTTCAATATCAGCAACTCCCCATTCATTTATATTCAAATAGGGACGCGAATCGTAAAAATCGGTATAATCATTTCCTGATTCCTGTTTTTCGGTTGGAGTGGCTGCACGTTTAAACTTCATAGTGAGTTTAGCATGTCGTGGACGACATTCAGGAGCAGAACCATTTACAGTAATTACCATTGGAAGTGGACCTCTTACCACTTCAACTCCTCTTTCAAGACGACGTTTAACGGTAATTTTATTATTTGATAAATCCAAAATTTCTTCAGCATAAGTTATTTGTGGAAACCCAAGTTTTTCGGCAACTTGCGGACCAACTTGTGCCGTATCGCCGTCGATAGCCTGACGACCGCAAACAATTAAATCCACTTTCCCCATTTTACGAATAGCGCACGCAAGCGCATAAGAAGTAGCAAGTGTATCCGAACCAGCAAATTCGCGTCCACTTAATAGATAACCACCGTCGGCACCTCGATACATACTTTCACGGATAATTTCGGCAGCACGGGCTGGTCCCATGGTAAGAATGTGTACCGTTGCACCTTCAATTTTACTTTTCAAGCGAAGAGCTTGTTCCAACGCATTCAAATCTTCAGGGTTATAAATGGCAGGAAGCGCGGCACGGTTAACCGTTCCATCTGCTTTCATGGCATCTTTTCCCACGTTGCGTGTGTCAGGTACTTGCTTAGCAAGAACAACAATGTTAAAACTCATTTTTTGAT
>Ga0214228_1000191_pt1 | contig 20356 bp, 20 predicted proteins | sample TroBogypolimnion_21_FD_153066 | JGI IMG/M metagenome (GOLD analysis project Ga0214228, IMG submission 153066) | Freshwater microbial communities from Trout Bog Lake, WI - 05NOV2007 hypolimnion | ecosystem: Environmental > Aquatic > Freshwater > Lake > Hypolimnion/Profundal zone | place: Trout... | reverse complement strand
CAACCTCTAATTTAAAATCATCCGTAAATTTGTTTACTTTTGTTCTCATAATCCTGAATTGCGTTTACTTTTTTGTAAACCTATTTCAGGACTAGACACGCTTTGTTTCCTCAGCAGTAGCTTCACTTCATTACACCTTCATTCCTTGCTTTCACCTCAGCACCCCACAGCTTCGGTAGTTTCCTTCCTTTCCATTTCGCAAGCTCCATTCATACAGTCATTAACTACCCAAGCTCTTTTCCCACCCATTTCTAGCGGTTGCTTTCAGTCACTACGGCAAGTTTACCCCAATAAAATAGGGATAATATAGTAGGGCAGAGGAAGCTAAATAGTATTTATCCCAGAAAAAAAATGAATATGCAAAGATAGCCGTTTCGCTTACCGTCAGTAAAGGTCAAGCCCTCCGGGTTTTCGCCAAAATCTCCACACTTCGTTTCACTTCATGTAGTATTTTGCAGAAAAACCTTGACAGCCGCCGCTTCTCTGGCTGTTCGAAAAAGCATATCCTTTTTTTCTTCTTTCTTTTTTCTTTCTCTTTTCTGGGGGGAAATTATTTGCGGGGGCGGTAGCTCTTGTGTTCACCCTTTAATCGTTTGGCTCATGTGTACCTTTATTTTGAAGTCTTACAATCAGAAAGAAGAAATACGAAAACCTCATTTTTTTATTCTCAACAAAGGGAATAACAGCGGAAAACCGCTTTTGTCTCCCTGTCCGAATTGCTTTGTAATACAGTTCCAGTCTGAATTGGAAAAAGAACAGCTGTACTGGTTAATGTATAGCCTGTGGCAATCGAGAGCCTTTTACCCTTATTTGCGTGGCTCTGTAATCCCGTTTGTAATACTTCGGGAAATTAAAGAATGTATTGCGGATGGGTTGGAAAAAATGGAAACAAATCCCTGGCAATTTCAAAAAGTGGTGGAAGCTCTTCGTAGCTTGGAAGAAATGGAAATGAAGTTTAGACAAAATCTGAAACTCATTCAGGATGCCAAACGAATGCTTTTCTACAAATACATGTAAAGTTAGGGCATAAAAAAAGCCTCCCCGCCGGGAGGCTGAACTACTGAAAAGGTTACCACACCATAAAAACAGTAGATATATATTTCTCTTTTCAATGAGTTGTTATAAGCCCCCTTTAGGGGGTTGAGGGTCGTTTTTTCCTTTTAATAAGGCTTTTCAATACCAGCGAAACTCCAAAACTTACAACAGCACCAACGACGGCCAGAATCACTGTTCTTACCAAATCTTCAACAAACACGTTGCTGAAGATGGAAAGAAACATGCCTCCGCAAGTTCCGGCATATACCTGCCCGTCGTGGTTTGGTTCTGGAAGTTTCATTACTGACCGTCTTCTTTAGTGTTCGTCTCAACGGCAGTTTGACTAACTGCCGTCATTACTCCACCGGCCAACGTAACATAACCAGCAATACTTACCAGAGCAGCTGGTACCGCAACCGGTGTAGCAAGGATTGCTCCACCAATTCCCGCCAAAGCTAATCCGACTGTCCGAAGCGTTTTAAAAAACTTCGGAGTCGGTGCTTTTACCCGCTGTGCGATGTTCATTTCGTTCGGGTTCCTAACTGTAGCATTATTCTCTTTTTCCATGACTTAATCTGTCTAAGAATTAAACAACTTCAACAATAGCCAACACGTTGTAAGCATTGTTATTCAATGAATAATCTACGTTATTTACCGATTGAACAAAATCAATCGAGAGCAAGAAAAAGCGAGTTCCTTGTAAAGCGGGGATGGTCGTAGGGTTGATTAAAAGTGGCTGAGCTGCTGCATCTGTCGTCATACGAACAGCAGCTGAAACTCCAATTTCAGATTCACCTGTTGCAAAATCAACACTCGCAAAACCACATTTGAAAATAACATGAGTCGCTCCACTTGGAATGCTGATGTCGTTTTGCGGCGATAGAGATGCAATCGAAATCTGGCCAGTTGCGCTATCTACTTGATAAGTTTTATACAAGACAGAACCTAGAACAGAATTGGCGTTGAAATTGAACCCTTTCAACAACGATTTGGCTTCAACTTTTGCCATACCTTCTGCCACGCTGCGCTCACCCCTGGCGTTGGCTTCATCCATGTTTTTGATCTGCGCCATAACCTGAGTAAGCCTGGCTGTTACACGTCCATCCGATGCATCTTTGCCTAATACCCGAACAGCATCACGCAATAACTTTCCTGCCGAGGCTGAATTACCAAACTCAGCACCATTTTCCCGTGTTCGTGCAAATCCCGGATCGTTAGCAATTCGGGAAGCATCAACACCACCTTTTTCACGGGCAAGGTAACCATCTTTTGACTTGTAGAATGAAATTCCACCAATGGTTCCCTGCAATTTTAGAATACTTTTTTGTTGTGCCATAATTCAAAAATTTAAAATTATCGCAACAAATGTATAGCACAAAGCCACTACCTGGAATCTATGAGCTTCCGTTAATAGTCATTCCAGCCATTTTTTCCAAAAACGGCAGAAATATCAAATAAATAATTGTAAATTTGCCCCATTAAGAGCCGTCTGATGGAAGCAAAACGCATTTGCATATACCCGAAGGATGTACAAAGAATAACCGGCAAGAGCGAACGTTATGGAAGGACTCTGCTTACGCAGATCAAGCAGCACTTTCAAAAAGAAGATCACCAGCTCGTCAGCATTGATGAGTTCTGCCAATACACAGGACTAAAAGCCGAACAAGTATATCCTCTCATTTTTGGATAACTAATAAATAAAGCATACCAAAGGTTAGTTATCTTCCTAAATAATATACTCCAACCACACTAAAAAATAGTACGCAACCCCTGATCGGTTCGATAGAAGTCTAGAGTTTATGCTTAGAATAAATATGACTAGACCCGAAAAGCTTTTGCTTTCCGTTCTATTTCAGAAGGAGAAATTTTATACTTAGCTGCAACCTTTCTCCAGGAGGCAACCGCTTTGGTTACTTCCTCCTTTATTTCTTTAGCACGTTTGTCGGATAACAAATAATAAGGAGCGGTATTCATAACTAAATCAATATCCAATGAGTTATCCACTTCATCAATATTCAGTTTAAGACCTGTTCCGGTTTCGTTTGGATTAATGTCAAATGCAGGTGATAGAGTCCACCCGGCTTCGGTATATAAAAACCCATGATTTCGTAAATGATCATCTGTGTTAGAAACACAAACGGAAAATAGAACTCTTCGGAAGAGCTCTTCCAGGTTACCGGTAACATCCGCGCATTCCGACTTAATAAACCCAACTAAATCCAAATAACTTACACCACTATCTGCATCATCACCATCTGTTCGTTGCAGTAGTGTCATAGCCGAAGTATAATGGATCCGCTTATTGTCTTCGGTCCGGTCAAAACGTTGTGATAAATAGGTGTGATAAGAAGAAGCCAGTTTTTTTACAAAGGCATTTGGAACCGTAATGTTAGCTTGGATGGACAATTCATGAACAACCATTTCCCACAGTCCGACATCCGAATCATCCTTTTTACTTGGAAACTTCGCAATCCATTGATTTCCGCGTGTATCAACAACATCTGCTTTAGGGCGAGCTCCTCCCAGCGATGAACCGGGAGCAATTAGTTGATTAATCCATTTAAGAGAGGCTTCATCTAACTCGTCAGCATTTTTTTCATATTGTTCAACTGCGTATTCAAGATCTCTTAATGATGTCCAGGGTGGAGCTGCCAGTCGTTGGTCATTACTCATAAATTCACCCTGTTCGGTTTCTTTAAAACGCAATCCTCCCATACGGTGACTATCGTGTACACCTAATAAGAAATCAATTCCAAATAAAGTGCGAGGTTCAGTTTTCTCAATTTTGGCCAAAAGAACTTCTCTACGCTTCATCAATAACTGCCCCCAACGGTCAGGGGATGAATCTTTGAAGATACCAAAATTATCATTCGAAGAGGCATAATGTAACCCGGAGAATAGAGGTAATTCCGGATCAATCGAAATACCGGTTTTTATCCACTCATTATCATATTCAAAAGAATAAACAGCTTTACCCCGAAGAGAAGTAAAATACAATTTTCCTATCAATTGAGGCGAACCAAGCATATACCAATCTGCATACACCAATATTTCTTTTTCTTTATTCTGTTTCATAATAAACTATTCAAATTCAGGTTTTTCAGAATCCCCTTTGTCTACAACATGATCAATAGCAGATACTGTCTTTTTCTTTTTCGGAGCTCTCTTTTTTACAATCAATCCGGCATCCTGTATTTGTCTGCCTACAGGATCTTTGTCAGCTATCAATAGTAGATCGTCTTCAAGGCGTAAAACAGATAACACCTGCAAATAACTGCCAAGTGAAACTGATGGTGAACCATCTTCAATATTGCCTAACGTAGATGCGGCAATACCGGCACGTTCGGCCATAGAACGAATGGATAATTTCCGGCGCAAACGGGCTAATTTAATATTCTCACCCAATGTGGCAAGCACATTCTTCTGTTTTTGAGTGTAATTTGTTCCTTTTGATTTCATAATGACTGATATTTCAGTACAAAAGTATATATAATAATTGATATATCATTCATTATAAATAAAAACAATAGAACAAATAGAAACTTCAGTCTTCTCGGATTATCTCAAACCACACTAAAAAATAGCCCTCATTCCTTTGTAATCTCGTCAAAATTAGCTATTTTTGTATACACGATTTTTCGATTAAAAGGCTGCTTTTATTAGTGAAAATTTTTCGGGTGAAAAATCGGGTACCCAAGCATTTTACGAGCATAACTCACTGACATACATAATGAAATTTAGCGGATACAAGAGCCTCTCTCTCCGCAAAAAGAATTTCAAAAATCAGCAAAAGCCCGTAAAATCAATGATTTACGGTTTTTTTCATTTTTGCATATATCCAAAATATTCAGAAAATATCAAACTTTAGGAGACCGATTCGGGTACCCGAAGATTTGAAGAGCTCCGGGCAACCGAATTTACATCAAACTCACTTGTAATCAAGCAGTTCAAAGATTGAACATCTTGTGTACTAAACAAAGAACAAGTATTTCTATCATTAATTTATTACAAGTTATGAATTTTATCTAAAGACCAAATACAATTGCTGCCAAAATACGACTTCCAAATACATTAAGAACTTTGGAAAAATTATCCGTATCTGTTTAGCCAACGGTTGGCTTGATCGTAATCCATTTATAAATTACAAAAGTAGAATGGTCGAAGTTGAACGGGCATTTTTATCTCAAGATGAAATAGAAACCATATTCAATAAAAAGTTTGCAACAAATCGCCTCAATCAGGTAGAAAATATTTTCCTGTTCAATTGCTTTACCGGTTTAGCTTATGCTGATGCAAAAAAGCTAAAACGCACGAATATTGTTTTAGGTGTAGATGGATAACGTTGGATTTTCATTAATCTCAACCTTATCCCCGGTTATCTCAAGTACTTTCAACCTGTTGTTTTGAAACTTTCAAAACTATATCATTTCTTGGTTAGCTGTCCTCTTTCTCTATATTTTTTTTAATCCATTGTGAGATTAATTCAGCTATCCAACATGATATAATAATGTCAAAAACGACTTAATTTCAAATTAAAATGTAGTTTCTACTTAAATTTTAGGATATTTCACTGAAACTATTTTTTTTGATTCTGCATTCCAATATATATTTGCTCCGTGATTGATAATTCAATTGTCAAAAAAAACACAATCAAGTAAATATTAACAAGAAGCAATTAAAAAATTTAAGTTATGAAAACGAACAAGTTTTATTTAACAGCATTAGTTTTGCTAAGTTTAATAACATGGAGTTGTACTTCTCAGGATGGATTAAATGACATCAACAGTTCGTCACTGAAAGTGTCAATTCAGGCTAATGCACAATCATTGACGAATGCAATGAACACAATTACTTCATCTCCCGGTTACAGTATTTTGAGTAGTCAAAGTTCCGGCAGTTCAAGTAATGTACAACAATCAATTGAATCGGGAGCTCCGGTTGACACTACTTATTCCAGCTATGCGTTGACAGATATAGCAGGAATATGGAATTACAAAGCGGCTAATTACAGAAAATATAGTCCAAGTTTATTGCGCTTCTTTGTAAACGGCGGTACAAATACAGATATGATTGTAAATTTACCGGAATCAAAAGTGAAAAATTTTGGAGCGTTACAACATTTTAATCCTGCTGATACGGCTTTAGTAAACAATTACAAAATTGATGTTTCAAAGTATTATTATAGCTTCAATCAGTACCGTCCGGGACTTTGGTATTGGGACTACAATATGGCATCAAATATCAGCGTCAGCGGTGTGAGTGCAGGTGACTTAGCAATGACCTCTTCAAATCACATCGGAAAAGGTTACAATTTTACAGCCAGCTTTGCTTTTGCAAACGGTTATTCAGCCAATACCTTATACACTAGTGGTGATACAATTGTTTCACTGTATAATATCACTCAAAATAATTCCATTTTATATCAGGAAAAATATACAGCTGTAAAAACTACAGGTTCAAGACCGCATTTTACCGAAAAACAATATTCATTGACGATTGGAAAAGTAGAAATCGTTCGCAATGCAGGTCCAAACAGTTTAGACAGTGCTAAAGTATATGTAAATGGGGTTTTACAATTGCATTCAACCGTCAAAATGGTAGCCGATACTACTGTGACTATCACAAACACTACTGATCCAACTGTAACACATAGTAAACGAACTATTCAGATTACGTTTGACGATGGAACAACAACTACTGTAAAAGCACTGTTGGGTAATACAATCACTGACATTAATAATTTGTTTGCAACTTTACGTCAGGCATATTTCTCAACTAATATCGTAGACTGGATTGCTTGGGATTTGTATATCAATAAAAAATAAATTTGATAAACAATTGATTTAGAATATATTTGCCCTGAAAATCAATATTTATCAAAATAAAAAGAGAAGTTTAGTAGGGGAAGTTTAAAACTTCTCCTACTTTTGTTATAAAATAATACATAGATGAAATCCATTCAATCCAAAACTCTAAACTTCAAAGTCTTCGAAATCATTGTATTTACAATGATTTGGCTTGGAATATTTTCGATTCCTTTTTTTCAAAACAGAGTTTTTAACTCTATCGATTGGGATAAAGTTATCGGTGAATGGATTCGTATATTCACCTTTCTGCTTGTTTTTTTGTTAAATATTTACATTTTTGTACCCAAACTATTATTCAAGAAGAAATATCTTTCTTATGTTTTGTTTTGTCTCCTTTCTATTCTGGTTATTATTGGAGTTATCATTTTGATACAAATGCTAATGACTTCACAACAACCGGTTTCAATGCCTCCAATGAATCTCGGAGAAGGAATGCCACCTATGGAGTTAGGTTCAAAAATGCCACTTCCAATGGGTTACCGCATACCTCCTCAGCAAGAACAAAAGTCGATATTTATGCTGATTGCTGATAATTTAATAATTTCGATACTCGTGATGGCTGCCGGAACAGCATTCAAAATGTTGACACAATGGTTAAACGAAGAAGATCGAAGAAAGGATGTAGAAAAGGAACAACTTCGAACTGAAATTGCATTGCTCAGGCATCAGGTGAGCCCTCATTTCTTTATGAATACCTTGAATAATATTCATGCATTGGTCGATATCAATGCAGATTTGGCAAAGGACGCGATTATCAGGCTTTCCACTTTGATGCGATACTTGCTTTATGATACGATTCATGGACATACAAGCCTTAAAAAGGAAATTGAGTTCATTCAAAGTTACATAACCTTAATGGAATTACGTTTTTCGGATAAAGTTGTAATCACAGTCAAAGTACCTGAAAATATACCCGATATTCAAATTCCGCCAATGCTTTTTATTTCGTTTATTGAAAATGCTTTTAAACACGGCGTAAGTTATCAAGCAAGCTCTTTTGTTAATTTTAATCTGGAAATTCTTGAAAATAAATTATATTGTGCTATAAAAAACAGTAAACATAAGAGTAAAGAAGTTCTTAATAAAAGCTATTCAGGGATTGGTTTAACCAATATTCAAAAAAGTTTGGAACTACTTTTTGCTCATGATTATCAGCTGGATATTGTAGAAAATGAAATATATTTTGAAATTCAATTAACAATTCCAATTTATGATACTAAGATGTCTGGTCATTGACGATGAACCTCTAGCTCTGAAGCAAATCGAAGCATATATTGAAAGAACTCCATTTCTGGCGACAGTCGCACTTTGTCAGAGTCCATTTGAGGCAATCGAAGTACTGGCAAAACAGGAAATAGATCTTATGTTTGTGGATATTAACATGCCGGATGTAAATGGAATGGATTTTGTAAAATCGTTGGTACGTAAGCCGCAAGTTATTTTTACAACGGCATATAGCGAATATGCCATGGAAGGTTTTAAAGTAGATGCTCTCGATTATATTCTGAAACCAATCAGTTACGATATTTTTCTGAAAGCAGCTACAAAAGCTAAAACATGGTTTGACCTGAACCAACGTCAGCAGGAAATTGTACAATCTTCGCCCGATTGTATTTTTGTAAAATCGGAATATAAACTGATAAAAATTCTTTTATCCGAAATTAACTACATAGAAAGTGCCAATGAATATATTCAGATTCATTTGATTAATGAAAAACCGATTACTACATTAATTCGGCTGAAAGTCATCGAAGAACAACTTCCAAAAGATAAATTTATGAGGGTACATCGTTCCTTCATTGTAAATTTAGAGCGGGTAAAGGTGATTGAGCGAAATCGAATCATTTTTGATCAAAAGATATATATTCCTATTGGCGAGCAATATAAAGAAAATTTTCAGGCTTTTGTTGACAGGACATTTCTGGTATAGTGTGTAATATATTTGTTTTTTATACTGTCTAGTTTCTTTCTATTTCACGAAGATTTTCTATTTTCTTTTTAGCCAAAAATCCGTATATATTTTCCAAATGTTCAGTAACTTTTTGGTTTCCAAATTCATAAACTTTGCTCACTAATCCATCCAAAAAATCTCGGTCGTGCGAAACTACGATTAATGTTCCATCAAAATCGACCAATGCTTGTTTGAGAATATCCTTGGTTTTCATATCCAGATGATTTGTAGGCTCATCCAGGATCAAGAGATTTACAGGTTCGAGTAAAAGTTTAATCATCGAAAGTCGTTGGCGTTCACCGCCCGAAAGTACTTTTACTTTTTTGAATGAATTATCACCACCAAACATAAAAGCACCCAGCAAATTTTTAATATTGTTTCTAATATCACCTACTGCCACATCGTCAATAGTTTGAAAAACTGTCAGGTTTTCATCAAGCATGGAAGATTGATTTTGAGCAAAATAACCAATTTTCACATTGTGTCCCAAGGTCAGTTTTCCTTCATGTTCTATTTCTTTCATAATGGCTTTGACCAAGGTTGACTTTCCTTCGCCGTTTTTGCCGACAAAAGCTATTTTTTCACCCCGTTCAATCATAAAATTAGCATTGGCAAATACACGTTTTGTTCCATAAATTTTACCGACAGCCTCAGCGGTTACAGGATAATTTCCTGAGCGTGGCGAAGGGGGAAATTTTAATCGTAGCGCTGATGTGTCTTCTTCATCAACTTCCAATAACGGCAGTTTTTCAAGCATTTTTACACGCGATTGCACCTGCAGGGTTTTTGAATACGTTCCCTTAAAACGCTCAATAAATTCCATATTCTCGGCAATCATCTTTTGCTGCTCATCGTATTGCTTTTGCTGTTGTTCGCGGCGTTCTTTACGAAGCTCTAAATAATGGGAGTATTTTGCTTTATAATCGTAAATCCGACCCATTGTAACTTCAATGGTACGGGTAGTAATGTTATCAACAAATGCCCGGTCGTGCGAAATCACTACTACAGCTTTAGCAGAGTTTATTAGAAAATCTTCGAGCCATTGAATGGACTCAATATCGAGATGATTGGTTGGCTCATCGAGTAAGATCACATCGGGGCGACGCAACAAAATCTTTGCCAGTTCAATGCGCATTCGCCATCCGCCACTGAATTCCGATGTTTTTCTGTTGAAATCTTCACGCGAAAAACCTAAACCAATGAGTGTTTTTTCAATATCGGCATCATAATTTATTTCTTCTATGCTGTAAAATTGTTCGCTCAATGCGGAAACTCGCTCGATTAATTCCATGTAACTATCAGAATCATAGTCGGTTCTAACAGTCAATTCTTCATTCATTGCTTCAATCTGTTTTCCCATTTCATTAATTTCGGCAAAAGCCAAAGATGTTTCTTCGAAAACAGTTCGATTGTCCTGAAGCAATAAATGCTGTGGTAAATAAGCGATTACAGTTTCTTTAGGGTAGGAAATTGACCCACGCGAAGGCTCACGCGTACCGGCTAATATTTTGAGCAAAGTGGATTTTCCTGCACCATTTTTGCCCATTAAAGCTATTCGGTCACTTTCATTTATCACAAATGAAATGTCTGAGAATAGTGTTTGACCGCCAAATTCAACGGTAAGTGCATCAACTGAAACCATATATCTATTTACAATTTTTGGAGTGCAAAGGTACAAAAAAACTTTCCGTCAACTGGCATTAATGTCCAACAGACGGAAAGTAAGTTTGAAACAGACAAAAATGTTATTTTATTATTTTTGACACTAAATTATCGGCTTTAAGAATATAAACCTGACCCGAAGGTAAATCAATCAGATTCACAACAGTGCTTTGCGGAACAATTTCCCTGATTATTTTCCCAAGCACATCATAAACATACAAAGTTGTGTTCAGAGTAGGGAGATAAACCGTAATATTACCGTTTTTCTGAACAGTAGCCAAAAGTTGGGTTTTGAATGGATAAGGCAATGTATTTACCGAAATCACATTCGAGAAGTCGGTTATATTCTCATAAAAAATATTTTTATCACTTGCCGTAACTTTATAAAAATACTGCGTGTTTGGGGCTAAATTTATAACCGTATCGGCTGTGGCTGTTGTCCATTGTTTACTAACACTGTAATTTATTTCTTTCGAAAATCCGACTGTTACATCATCGAAAGTGACTGATCCGGTTCCTTTTGTATAAGTAAACCTAAATCGATTATAGCCTTTACTTTCGGGTAGAGTGTAGGTTTTATTTTTTTCAAAAAGTGTTGAAATAACAGGTATACTATCAATTTTTTCCCAAACACTGTTGCTGTTTTGACCTTGAACCAAAAATCCGCCGTTGTTTCCACCCAACGAATGAATATAAAATGAAAGTTGATTGGCAGGAAGTATATATTGCTCGGTTTGAACATATTCACCCGTATTTGAAAATTGAATAGCAGGAACACTGTCGCCACTATACACGGTCGAATTAGTAGCTGCCGATGCAGTAATTGTCCAGCCCTGAGCTGCATTAATTCCGTTGTCAAAACTTTGTTTGAGGCTTGATGCATTATCCAAAATGTTATAAACTGTCAAATAATAACCTGTCGCTCCGGTTACTTTGTTCCAATTGGCAGTGAAACCGGTAAAAGTTGGATTCGTAGCTGCTGCAGCAACAGGAGGAACGATTTTCATACTTCCACCCATAAATTGAAAGGAAATATAACCGTTTGGTTCTTTTATGGAAGTAATAGATCGTCTGATATTTGTTCCATCGCGCAGAGTTGGATAAAAATTAGTAACATTGGCAGTTCCCGGAAACGGATCGCCCGACAAGGTCGGATCTAAGCCGTTAGTTTCTGTAAAAGTCACTCCATCGGCTTCAACAATATCAACGCCTTGTGCGTTCGGATCATTGTTTACGGTATTATTTGCCCAAGATGTGGGATCATAATAAATATGATAAACGAGCATTCCATGTCCAGGCAAAAATGTGTCCCATCCACTTTGTTGCCTGTTTTCAAGCACAAAAAACTCTACCGGAACAGGATTTGAACCATTCAGATTATGATTTCCGTATTGAGAAATCAGAAATGATTTATTTCTCGTGGATAAAGTGTCTAAAGAATAATTTCCAGCCGATTTTAGCTCAGTCGGTGTCATCCAGTTCAAATAGAACCGATCCCAGGCCGAGTAGCTTGGCGGCGTGCGTCCTGCATTCAGATAAGGACCGTAATCCATTATATTCCAAACCGATAAAGTGTGATGATCAGTACCCGAAGTTACATAATAATCGGGCAATCCTAACACATGACCAAATTCGTGACAGAAAGTTCCGATGCCGCACATATTCGAACCGGATTTGCCGCGTAACTCCGATGTACAGGCATAATCATAAACTATAACATTATTAAACTTCGTATTGTAGTCGGCCAAAGTCCAGCGATGCGGCCAAATACTGCTTGACGGTCCACCTTCGGCTTCATTATATCCGGCATAATAAATAAAAACGTTATCGACAAACCCATTTTTGTCTGTATCGTATTGCGAAAAATCAACTCCTGCAGCTGATGCCAATGTACAAGCGTCAATCACCATTTGTTGTGGATTTATATCATCACTTGCTATATTACCGGAATTTGCACCATAAAAAGCCATTGGGTTAGGTAAGGTGTATGGTCCAACCACATCAAATTGAGGACTGAAAACTCCCATCGAACTACTTGTGAAATAATCATTAGCAGAACCTGTGCCACCATTAGTAGCATATCCTTTTTGATTCAATAAGTTTGTGAAAGCCGTTTTAGGATTTGGAGTAACAAAACTTACATCCGAAAAATTCACCAAAATGACCAAAGAGTGAGGTGACCCTGTGGTTGGAAAACCACGTTGATATAACAATTCATTATATGATTTGGGAGCGCGTTTCTGTTTCCCCATTCTTGCATAATTACTTAAATCAGGATTTTTAGATAATTTCCGGATAAATTGCTCCTCTATTGCCGTTCTATTTTCTATATCGTTGGCTTTTAATGAACTACTAACAAATTTACCCAATGAATCAAGTTGGGCATAAGTCAATATTCCCATCTTATTTGGAAGTAAAACATAACCATCTAAAGTCGTCTTATAATTAAAAAACTCATCACCTCTCAATCGTATAGTCAATGTACTGCCATCGGGCTGGGTTATCGTTATGGGATACGGCGTTGCTTGTACTGCTCGCAAATCTTTTTTGGGAAAAAGTGTGATAATCAGTAAAAGCAAAAAGAATGGAGTCTTTTTCATTTGCAAAAAAAGTTAGGCAGCAAAGTTAGAAAAAAGTAGAATGAATTGCTGAATCAGTAAGAAAGATTTTAATATTTACCGATAAATAAACAAAATGCGAACTAAAAAAGATCAGTTCGCACTTATTTGTTATGTGTTTTTTAAAATTTTGATGCATCGTTCCAAACTTTCTTCCCAATGAGGAATGCAAATTCCATATGTGCTCTTGATTTTTGCTTTGTTCAATACACTATAATGTGGTCGTGGTGTGCGAGCCGGATAATCTTTTGTTTCGATGGGACTAACGTCACAACTAATGCCTGCAATGCGGTGTATTGTTTTTGTAAAATCATACCAACTGCAAACTCCTTCATTCGAATAATGATAAATGCCAGGTATGAATATTTCGTGGCATATTATTTTCATAATTACATTGGCCAAATCGGCAGCGTAAGTTGGTGAGCCTATTTGGTCAAAAATGACATTCAACGAATCGCGTTCAGCACCGAGCTTCATCATGGTTTTTACAAAATTATTTCCAAACGAAGAATACAACCATGCCGTGCGTAAAATTACCGTTTGACTACAACTTTCGAGTAAAGCTTTTTCTCCTTCTAATTTTGATTTGCCGTAAACCGTAGCAGGACAAACAGTATCTTCTTCTGTATACGGAATGTAATTTGTACCATCAAACACATAATCAGTAGAAACATGAATCACTTTTATACCGTTTTCAGTTGCTACTTCGCCGATATTTCGAACAGCTTCTGTGTTAATTTTATAGCAAAGTTTCATTTCATCTTCGGCTTTGTCAACGGCTGTATAAGCAGCACAATTGACAATGACATTCACTGCATTTAATTTCACAAATGCATCTAACGCCGATTTGTCACAAATATCAAGTTCTTCGACATCAGTATAAATAAACTTGAAAGCAGGATAACGAATTGCCGCTTGTTGCATTTCGTTTCCAAGTTGTCCGTGACTGCCGGTGATTAAAATAGTTAGCATGCTGGTTGAAGGTTGAAGGTTGATTGCAAAATTTTAAAAATCAGAAATTTAGTTCAGCATTTTTGAATGAAGGATGTTTCAAATCTTTATCAGAAATCACAGCTTGATGAGCAGGGATTTTCCAATCGATGGACAAGTCAGCATCATTGTACATAATGCCGCGTTCGAGTGTGGGACTGTAAAAATTATCACATTTATAGGTAAACAAAGCTGTTTCACTCAAAACCGAAAATCCATGTGCAAATCCCTGTGGAATAAGAAATTGAAGATGATTTTCTTCACTCAGTTCTACTCCAAACCATTGTCCGAAAGTGGGAGAATTTCGGCGCAAATCTACTGCTACATCCCACACGCTTCCTAAAGCTGCCGAAACTAATTTAGATTGGCTTTGCGGATTAAGTTGATAGTGCAATCCCCGAATTACACCGTATGAAGATTTTGATTGATTATCCTGACAAAAATTCAGGTCAATGCCGGCTTCACGATAGGTTTTTTCGTTGTAAGTTTCACAGAAAAAGCCTCGTGAATCGGCAAATACACGGGGTTTAATGATTAACAAATCGGAAATGGGGGTTTTTATAATTTCCATAATTGAAGCCCACAACCCCGGAAAAAAAGGGAGTGTAGGGAAAGTTATTAGTGTTACTCTTTTTTTTAATAAATTATTCCTTGAACCACTTCTGGGGCAGGTAGCTTTATTCGTTTGCTATTTTAATCAAATATTCGCCGTAATGATTTTTCTTGAGTGGCTCAGCCAATTTTAACAACTGTTCACGGCTGATATATCCGTTCCGAAAAGCAATTTCTTCCAAACAGGCAATTTTCAATCCCTGACGATTTTCGATGGTTGCAATAAAGTTCGATGCCTCGAGCAAACTATCGTGCGTACCTGTATCAAGCCACGCCATGCCACGTCCCATCATTTTCAAACTCAATCGTTCTTCTTCCAAATACAAACGGTTCAAATCGGTTATTTCCAATTCTCCACGTTTTGACGGTTTTAAACCTTTTGATTTTTTTATCACATCATTGCTGTAAAAATACAAGCCTGTTACTGCATAATTCGATTTTGGTTGCAGCGGTTTTTCTTCCAAACTCAGTACTTTTCCATTAACATCAAACTCAGCAACTCCATAGCGCTCAGGATCATTTACATAATATCCGAAAACAACTGCACCATCTTTCAGGTTAGCAGCTTCGCGCAGCGTGCGTGAAAAATCGAAACCGTAAAAAATGTTGTCGCCCAACACCATACATACATTGTCATCGCCAATAAATTCTTCACCAATAATAAATGCTTGAGCTAATCCATCGGGCGATGGTTGGATGGCATATACCAATTTCATCCCCAAATCTTCACCGTTACCGAGCAAATTTTCATATAAATGGATGTCTTGCGGAGTTGAAATAATCAGTATTTCTTTGATTCCGGCTAACATTAACACCGATAAAGGGTAGTAAATCATCGGTTTATCGTAAACCGGAATGATTTGCTTCGAGATACTTTTCGTTACGGGATACAAACGTGTACCGGATCCACCGGCTAAAACAATGCCTTTCATGTGATTAGTTGTATTAATTTTTTCGTGTCCAAAAATAAATAAATTATAGCAATAAACGATTTTTTTTATGCATTATTACTCGTCAAAATCTAATTCTCCCGATTTATAACGTTGATAATTCTTTGCCAAAAGCACCATAAACTTAGTAATTTCAGTTTGTGCCTGAAGCGTTTCGGGTGAAATTTCTGATTTTTTCATCCGTAAAGTCATGATACCATACTGAAAGTTGAAGCAAAGTTCAATATCACTCAACGATGAATTTGACTGTTGACGAAGTTGATTGACAAAAGTCAGAATATGATAAAATTTTGCATTATAACCCGCATCTACCCCCGATTTCAAAAGAAGTCCGTGTAATTCGTTTAACTCGATGATTATATTTTTATTCAATTGTAAATGACCGGATTGTTGAATATCTTCCAGTCGCATCATTTCAATCAAACTTTCGTACCATTCGTAAAGCGATTTGAGTTCTATTTCATTTTTTACCGGAAATTTCGAGATAATTTGCTGATTTACTGTTTCAATATCTAATTTGAAAGCACGTATCAAATCTTCTATCTGCCACATATAGAGCAGATATTCGCAAATATTTTCTTTTTTAAGTTTGTGAGCTATAAACACTTTTCTGATTTACAATTTAATCATTTACAATTTACGAATCAACCAGTCAGCCGATTAATGGATTTCAAAAATCCCAATCGCCAGCTTCGTCCATAAAAATTGGTTCGATAAAGTCGTTGAGTTCGCGGCGTTCTTTTTTTGTGGGTCTACCGGTACCTCGATCACGCCCTGTTTGTCCTGCAAGTTTGCTCAATTCTATCAATTCCAATTGATCCGCAGTGGTTACATTCTCCATAAAACCTGCAACTAATTTGGCATTCATGCGGTTTTCTGTCAAAGCCAATACTTTGAAGGAGAAAAGAATAGGGTTTCGTTTAATCGAAATAACATCTCCGAATTTTACATTTCGGGATGGTTTTACAGGAGTATTTTGAATAATTACTTTCCCCTTTTTACAGGCTTCGGCAGCTAAAGATCGGGTTTTAAACAAGCGAACTGCCCATAACCATTTGTCTATGCGAACTTCGGTCTTCATGTTTGGTTATTTAGCTAATTAATCAACTACTTTCCATTAAATTGAGTCATGGTTAGTTCCAGTCCGGCTAAACAAAAACTCTGAATAATCTCTGAAGCTTTCACTGTGCGTTCCTCCAACGCAGTTTCCTGCTCAGCAGTCCACTTTCCAAGCACATATTCCACCTGACGACCTTTGGGAAAATCACTTCCAATACCAAAGCGTAATCGGGCATAATTGTTATGACCTAATAAATCTTGTATGTTTTTCAAGCCATTGTGTCCGGCATCCGAACCTTTCGGTTTCAGTCGAAGCGTTCCAAAAGGCAAAGCAATGTCATCAACTACCACCAGCACGTTTTCAATTTCAATTTTTTCTTTTGTCATCCAGTAGCGCAAAGCATTGCCACTTAGATTCATAAAAGTTGATGGCTTTAGCAGAATTAATGTCCGTCCTTTTAATTTTACCGTACAAGTTGAGCCATACCTGTTTTCGGTAAAAAAAACATTGGACGCCTTGGCAAAAGCGTCCAATATAGTAAAACCTATGTTGTGGCGGGTATTTTGGTACTCGTTACCAATATTGCCCAAACCAACAATTAAGTATTTCATATCTGAGTAGAAAGTCTAAAAATTGAAAAACTCATAACTTCATGAGCTAATTCATTATTTACCTGCAGTAGCAGCAGCTCCACGAGCAGCTCTGGTCAATTTAACCTGTGCAACAACGGCATTTTTAGCGTTTAGAATTTCCAGATTTTCGACAGAAACTTTAGCTACCTGAATTGATTTTCCTAAGCCTAATTCAGTTACATCGATAACGATATTTTCAGGAATCTGATTGTACAAACCTTTCACTTTCAATTTGCGCATTTCCAAAGCCAATTTTCCACCGGCTTTAACACCTTCGGCCAAACCTTCCAATTTAACTGGAAGTTCAACTACAACCGGTTTATTATCTGTTAATTGTAAAAAATCAATGTGTAAAACTCGGTCTGATACCGGATGAAATTGCAAAGCTTTCATAATGGCTTTCGATTTTTTTCCATCGATATCCAAATTTACAACAAATACTTCGGGCGTATAAACCAATTTACGCAAGTCACTTACAGTAGAAGTAAAGTGTACATTTTCGGCACCACCATACAATACACAAGGTACGTTTTCGGCTACACGTTCAGCTTTTGTTGCTTTTTTTCCAAGATCAGTCCGTACTGTTCCTTTTAATTCAAATGTTTTCATTTTGTTTTTTTTGTGTTACTCAAAATTTAAGCGTTTTATTTTTAAGTGATTAGTCGCTTAATTTCCCATCACACTTTCTTTTTCAAAAAAGTGCCACAAAGGTAGTCTTATTTTTATAAACCTGCAATATCTACGATTCAAAATTTTGGCTTAACGTTAATTATTGATTCTGAACGAAGTTTTTTTTGCAAGTTAAAATTATTCGATTATTACAAATTGACATCAGAATAAGATTAAAAGAATAAGATTTCTTTGTTTTTCGAATGAAAAATTAAAATTAGAAAGCAGTGTATTCACACACAATATTGTTTTATAAAAACTTGTAAAACAAATATTTAAATTGTAGCGTATAAAAAAAATTTATGTTTGTTCAGTAAAATATTATTTATACATTTGTGGAATTATTTCATAAAATCAACCGTCCATGGAGTCGATTTCTTCTTTTGCAGAGCTAACTTCTCATCTTCAACAGGTGAATTGCCGGAAGCGCATGGCAGTAGCCAATGCTGTTGACTCACACACCTTGGATGCCGTTTTGAGAGCAGTTGATTTGGGAATTATTGAAGCTTTTCTTATTGGCGACGTTGCTTCGATTGAATCACCTCACTTGTTTGAACACAATTTATCACCTTTTGTGCATATTGTTGATATACCGGAAGTAAAATTAGCAACCGTTGAAGCAGTTAGAATGGTCAAAGACGGTGAAGCTGATATTCTGATGAAAGGTTTGGTCAATACAGATGTATTATTGCGAGCTATTTTGGATAAAGAAAAAGGAATTTTAGAACACGGACGTGTTATGACTTATAATGCGGCAATGGAAATTCCCAATTTCCGAAAATTAATATTTTTCACTGATCCGGTAGTTATTCCATCTCCAAATTTGATACAGCGTACTGCTATGATAAAATATGCTATTAATACGGCTATAAAATTTGGGATCAAAAAACCCAAAGTTGCATTAATTCATGCCACCGAAGTTGCCAATCCGAAAATTCAATATATGCAGGATTATCTTGACATTATGCAAATGTGGCGTGAAGGCGAGTTTGGTGATGTAATTATGGACGGACCGTTAGATATTTTCCTGGCCCTTGATGCAGAACGTGGCAGCATTAAAAACGTCCCTACGCCGGTACTTGGCGATGCCGATATTCTCATTTTTCCAAATTTTGAGTGTGCCAATACTTTTTACAAGGGTTTATCTATTTTTGCCGGTGCCGAAATGGCAGGGTTACTTCAAGGGCCTGATAAACCCGTTGTGCTGACTTCACGGAGTGAAAGCACCGATTCGAAATTCTACTGCATTGCTATGGCTTGTCTAATGAGCTAAAAATCAAATTTGTATATTTTTTGTTTTTGCTAAAAACCCTAATTTCTTTTCTTTTTCAGGGGAAATAAAGTATCTTTGTCCCCTGAAAGGAATTCGGCTCGCTTCCAGGGCTGTCTTTCTTTCATTTTGAAATATTGTATAGATGCAATACATTGTGTCTTTACGCTTAATGGGGTGCCTTAATATTTCGGGCTGAGATCATACCCTTTGAACCTGCACGGGTAATTCCGCGAAGGGAATAAGACAAATTCATCCGTTCTTTTTTGGCTCTCAAAATCTAATTTATTAATCATTTAATTCATTGGTTATGAGACAAATTATTTTATCAGCATTCGTGCTGTTTTCGGTTCTATCTTCATTTGGTCAGCACGTGATTAAAGGAAAAGTGTTTGACGAAAGTGGAAATGCTTTGGCAAATGCTAAAGTTATTATTCAAAATCAGTTGCAAACGGCAAAAACGGCGACAGACGGTTCATTCCGGATTGACGGATTGAAAAATGATCGCTACATGCTCGAAATTTCGTTTATTGGGTTTAAAACTTTTATTCAACAAGTAAAAGTTGACACTGATTTGGAAATAGAATTGACAGCAACATCAGTTTCATTGGACGAGATTACCGTCAAGTCACTTCGTGCAACTGACAAATCACCTATCGCTTACAGCAATCTTGACAAAAACACCTTATCAAAATCAAATCTCGGACAGGATATTCCGTATCTTCTTTCGACTACACCATCCTTGGTAGTAACATCCGATGCAGGAACCGGAGTTGGATATACTAACTTTCGAATTCGTGGAACAGATGCTTCACGCATCAACATCACCATCAATGGAATACCCTACAACGACCCCGATGAACAGGGAGCTTATTGGGTGGATGTTCCCGATTTAGCATCATCGGTTGAAAACATTCAGGTTCAGCGTGGTGTGGGAACTTCCACAAACGGTGCCGGTGCTTTTGGTGCCAATATAAATATTCAAACAGATAATCATACACCAAAAGCTTCGGGAGAACTATCAGCTTCTTATGGCTCCC
>Ga0214228_1000184_pt1 | contig 20607 bp, 19 predicted proteins | sample TroBogypolimnion_21_FD_153066 | JGI IMG/M metagenome (GOLD analysis project Ga0214228, IMG submission 153066) | Freshwater microbial communities from Trout Bog Lake, WI - 05NOV2007 hypolimnion | ecosystem: Environmental > Aquatic > Freshwater > Lake > Hypolimnion/Profundal zone | place: Trout... | reverse complement strand
GAACCTCCGCAAATTCTCTCCCGTTTTTGAACAAATCATCATCATCAGCGATCCGCATTTCCTGAAAAAGATTCTGGAAGACGGTGCGGAGCAGGGAATAGACTGGAAACGTGAAAATGTACACCTTATTACCGGCCAGGATTGGGTGCCGGAAACCTTTCGCAGTTATCTCGGCAGCATGCTCGGAACGGACTGGGAGAGCATGGAGCGGGGCCTGATCGGTGGCAATATGGGAACGGCTGAACTTGATCTCAGCCTCTTTCATGAGTCGCGGGACTCAATCCGTATTCAGCGGGCAGCGCTGGCCGATAAACGATTGCGGTATGCGCTCTATGGCGAGGGGTGTGATATTCAGCCGACGCTCTTCCACTATTACCCGCATCGCACCTTTCTTGAGGTGGTGGAAAGCGGGGCCGGAAGCCCTGAACTTGTTGTTTCCATGGTCGGCGATGATCTGCTGATGCCGTTGATACGCTATAATATGAAAGATGTCGGGCGCATTCATCCCTATAACGAAATCAAGACGATCCTGCACGACTGCGGCTACGGCCACCTCTGCCCCGCACTCAAGCTGCCGATGCTCTCGGTTCGGGGCAGGAAAGCCCACGCGTTATCGGCAGGAGACGGTTCTGCTCCGGTTACCGCGGAGGCGGTCAAACAGGGGATCTATCAGCACGGTGCCGTTGCGGCCTTGACTACAGGCTATTTTCGGCTGAGAATGAGGGAGGGTGCCTGCGTGATTGAGGTGCAGTTAAAGAAAGGGGTTTCACTATCTCCAAACCATGAGACGGCTTTTCGAAAGGCGATAAGCCACTCTGTGGCAGCACCTTTTACGCTGCAGATATATCCCTACCAGTCCTTCCCGTATTCAATGGAGCTTGATTACGAGAGAAAGTTCAGAAATATCTGATTATCAAAAATCAAAAAAAAAAGGAGCCGGGTTTTCCCTGACTCCTTTTTTAAAATCTATTTTAAAACATCTTACGCCTTAAACTTTCTTCTCCCGATGCCTGCAAGACCGATCAGTCCGGTGCCGAACAGAACCATTGTCGCTGGTTCAGGAACAACATTTGCGTTACCTGTTCCAGACTGATAATATGCCACGTCTTCACCATTTGGATCTGGAGTTAATGTCCAATTCGCAATGCCTGCTGCATCGGCAGGATCGCTAGTTGCGGTAAAAAGCTGTATTCCAACCACAATATTAGAGCCAGGGTTGACGGCAGAGTATAATAAATTTGCAAGAGCGCCTGATCCTTGGTTTATTGAAAGGTAGCCGGTCGGAGATGGATTTGCTACAGTTTGCCCATAATCTAAAGCACTAAAACTCCCTGTAAGTAATACAGTTGCATTATCAGCTATTAGCTGGTTTTGTATTTGTTGCTCTGGTTGTAAACCTCCAGTATTTGTCACGTTAGCCAAGTTAACAAGAACAGTCGAGGAATATAAAGTGAACATCCCTCCAGTGGCTACACCAGGACTGGTATCTGAAACACCAGAATAAACACCATAGGTATAAGTAACCCCACTTGTACCAGAAGTATAAAAAGCATTCGTGGATGTATTTGTGGTGGAGCCATAAAATGCTTGAGAAACTGAAAAAGTCCCTTCTGTTAAACCAGTTCCCGAATTTGAATCGGTATAACCTCCATATAGAAAAGATATCGGGCCAACATAACCCGGGGCGATTTCTCCAGCAAGTGTGGTTGCTGAAACCTGACCCGCTAACATGAGTAAACCAATTGCTGCTAAACCTGCTACTGTCTTTTTCATAATTTCTCCCTCTCTATTAATGAATTTAATGATTACCTTCTTTGGGGTGATCACTCGTGTCTTGTTCTCGCTGATTTCATCAACCCCCCAAAAGCACCTTTAATCGCTGATTTTCAGGAACAGCCTCTGAAAATATTCTTCTTCACGGCTCCTGCGTGTTCCCCCTGTAAAGAGGCTATCAAATACTCAACACACACAATCTTCCTTCCTGTAACTTATGCAATATCACTGCCAATTATGCATTTATTCCTTAAGTATCTGTTATCGATGCTCAAAGAAGGATGTGTGGATTTGTGGGGAAAAGAAAAAAAAGGGGGGGGTTCCGGTTTTTCGGAAATAAATTCCGGAAGGTTGTTGGCAGAGGCGCCGTGCGCCCTCGAGAAGCCAGGATCTTCCATCCCGCGTATGCAAGGGAGGTGGTTTGTCAAGATAGATGTATGTAACCGGCATTGTCATCTTATAGGGGGATATCTCCACGGCGAATTGTGTCAATTGCGAGATTTTTTGTATTGATATTATATTGTTGTCTTTCTCGCCCCATAAGATAAGAGCACAGTTCGGATTTGCGGTTTTTTATTTCCGCTTCAAGATGCTGCAGAGATGCTCCGTAAATCTTGACTTTCCCGTAGTAGTCTATTTCATCCTCGACCAGAATCTGAAAATTAATGCCATGCCGTTCAAGTAGCCTATACAGTGGGGTTTCGAAAGCTGCTATCCAGTGGGTAATTCCGCATGCGTATTTGCTTGAGATGTACAGTTCTCTAAGGAGCTTGAAAAGGATGTTCGGCAATTCTCCCTTAGTCTCTTTCCCGCCTGGCTGAACTGAATCGGAGAGTTTGTGCGTCGCTTGTCTTTTGAATTGTTTTGTGATGCAGAGCCGCGAAATTTCAGCAGTACTCTCAAGGGGAAATTGCAGGTGCCGCAAATGTTCGAGAAGAGCGGGACAATATTTTACAGTCGGAAAAGAATGCTGCTGCGTCCATCGAACGAGACGGATGGTTCCTATCGCCTCATTGCGATTGGTGGGATTTGTGACAGAATAGTGCTCCGAGACTGGATCGAATTCATCGTGTTCCAAGCCGTCGGAATAATCTTCAGGATTCAGGAAATTCGCTTCATGGCAGTAGACCTGATAGCGTAGACTGTATACGGATTCGCAATTCACGGGAGCCCCCCTCCGCAGGAAATGTTCTCCCCAGATTTGGCCAGGTCGTTCGCGGAGAAATTTGACCCGGCTGGGTGGCCTGCTAATCACGTTCTGCGCTTGGCCACCTTTCAGGTGCGCTCTGCCCGAGATTCCCTGTCTGTCATCTCCAAGTGTGCGCGCGATTGATTGTCTCTATCGGGAAAATCTATAATAAACGCTTCACCATACCCGGATAAGGGCAATTTTGTCAAGAGTTGAGAGGCGCGTCCGGTTTCTTCTCTCCGTCTTCTTTTGTGTCTTTATGTAAACGAATTCATCAATCTGACACACTGGAAGCCGGGTGCGATAATGCAAGGAACAGCAAGAAAGCCGTATGAAGGGTGCGAGGAATTTTCTTCCACTTCAACAGGGAGGAATGAGGCCTGCGCCCCTGCCGTTCCGTATTGCCGGATAAGTTTTCCGTATGGCGGGAATATTTTGCGCAAGACGCCTTGGAAGGATGGGGGGATATTCCTGGTGGTGTTGAGGTTGGGTATTCTTGTCAGGCTGGTCTGGAATTTGCATATGAATATTGGAGGTTTCTGGCCCTCGGTTGCTGTTTGGCTTCAGCGTGTAGGTCTTGCCGGAGCGATCAGGCGAAGGATGCTCCGAGTTCCTTTCCGGCGAAAAATGAAAGTTCGTCATTGCAGTATGGCACGGCCAGGATATGGAGATACTTTCATATAAATATTGTTAGAAGGGCCGCAATAATGCTTGCGGATCGGAGGAAAAAAGATGCGCTTGTTGATAAACAGGAATTCCCTGTTGCTTTCGTTGATGCTTGGCGCATTGATGGCCTTGTTTGTATGCGGTCTGGCAAAGGCCGGGGATAGCCTGGAGGGCATCAAGTCGCGGGGAAGCCTGCGATGCGGCGTCAGTGACGGCGTGGATGGTTTTTCCGTCAAAGGGCCGGACGGGCATTGGAGGGGGATGGATGTGGATTTTTGCCGCGCCCTTTCCGCCGCTGTCCTCGGGGATAAGGCAAAGGTCATTTTTGTTCCGCTGCGCACTTCCGAACGCTTTCCCGCCCTGAAGAGCGGAGATATCGATGTTCTGGTGCGCAACACGACCTGGACTCTGGAGCGGGAGGCCACCCTGGAAGTCCTGTTTGCAGGAACCCTCTATTATGACGGCCAAGGCTTTCTGGTCCCGGGAAAAAGCGCTGTGACCGGCCTTTCCCAATTGGACGGTAAAACCATCTGCGTCATCGGCAAGACGACGCACGAGGCCGATCTGAAGGCTGTATTCCACAACCGGAACCTGCACCTCAGCGCCCTGGTCGTTGAATCTCAGGAAAAGGCGGCGCAGGCCCTTTTTGCCGGTCAATGTGCGGCCTTTACCTCTGAATCCTTTCAATTAAAAGAGGTTCAGCTGAAAGCACCCGGCGGACCTGCCCAATTCACAATGCTCCCGGAATATATATCGAAAGATGCTGAAGGGCCGGTGGTCCGTCGTGGAGACGACGAGTGGTTCACCATCGTCCGTTGGGTTCTTTTTACTCTGATACGGGCGGAAGAGTTAGGGATAACACAGAATAATGTTCAATCCCGGCAGGGGCGGGGCTCCGGCTCAAGCCAGGGCTTGTGGTCTGATGAGGATGGCCTTATATCCCGTTCGTTGCAGCTTCAGCCCGATTGGAAGGTGCGTGCATTGGAGGCTGTCGGCAATTATGGGGAGATGTTCGAGCGCAATCTGGGCGAGGGGAGTCCTTTAAAACTCGAACGGGGAATGAACCGGCTGTATGATCGGGGCGGCTTGATGTATTCCCCCTCTTTCTAGCAGATGTGAAGTGGGTTTTAGCGGTATGACCTTTTATTTTTGTGAGGATATTCATGAGTGAGCTGCAGGTTGCGGTCACGCTCCTCGCCTTTGCGGGAGTGATTATCGCCATAGCGTTCAATTGGCTCGACATGGCGCTGGCGGCTCTTTTGGGCGTGAGCGTCATGCTTGTTTTCGGGATTTTCACCCACCAGGAGTTTATGAATGCGGCGCAGACCGCTGGCGGTTCGCTTTCCCTCCTGTTCGGCGGGATGGTCGTTGCCCGCACCCTTGCGCCAACGGGTCTCTTCGAGCAGGTCGGCTTTCTTTTTTTGAGAGCGACGGGTGGCAGCGGCAAGCGGTTCCTGCTGGGGCTCATTGTCCTGGTGGCGCCCATCTGCGCCTTCCTTCCCAATGCCACCGCGGTGATATTGCTCGCCCCCATCATCATCCGGGTGGCCAAGGCCCTGGATGTCGATTTTGTAGGCCCCATAGTCTTGACCGCCATCATCAGCAACTCCTCGGGAATGCTGACGCTGGTCGGTGATCCGGCAACGTTTCTGGTCGGAAGCTCCGTCGGGATAACCTTTGGCCACTATCTCATGCGGGTCAGTCTCGGCGGGGTGCTTGCCGTGCTTGTGCTTATCCCGCTTCTGCCTTTCGTGATGAAGGACGTCTGGCGGATCCGGCGCGTGCTTCCCGCCGAAGAGACGAGGAAGAAACTGGAACGTCCCGGATTCTGTCTGCTCTCTTTGCTCGTTCTTGTCGTGATGATTCTGCTCTTTCTTTTTGGAGAGGAGCTGCCCTTTCATCTTGTCCCGCCCTCCGTTTCCATCATAGGGGCCTCCCTGGCGCTCCTCATTATCTACTGCTCCAAGGTCGAACCGGTGGATGCGGTCGTGAGAGACGTCGATTGGAAAACGCTCGTCTTCCTCGCCTGCATGTTTCTGATGGTCGAGGCGTTCACCCGGACCGGCCTGCTGCAGAGTCTGTCGCGGAACCTGTATGTGTGGTTCGGCACGGATATGCTGGTGGTCGCGATGGTCCTGCTGGCCGGGGTGGCGGCGGCATCCAGCGTCCTTGCAAACATCCCGGTGGTGGCGGCGATGATATTGGTGGTGAAAGGATACCTGGTCGCAGCGCAGTTCGTGCCTGAGATTGCACTGGGTCCGGCATTCACCTCCTGGCCGGAATCAACGCTTCCCGTGTTCGTCGCAATGATGTTTGCGGGCACTCTCGGCGGGAATGCGACTCTCATCGGTGCCTCCGCCAACGTCGTAGGGGCCGGGATATCGGCCTCGCATGGCAGGCCCATCTCCTTTGGAACCTTCGCCCGCTATGGCGTTCCTCTCACCTTGTGTCAACTTGTCATGTCCTCTCTGTATGTGATTGCGCTGAGATGGTTTCTCTCGTAGCAGAACGGCGTTTGCGCGTTTTGAACCCTTTCGCGTCGGGCTTGAAGTGAAAAATCGTTCCTGCAGCACCTGCAGGAGTGATCTGGTCCAGGCGACGCCTCCGATTTTATCGGGGAAGATGCCAATGCTCTGCTTAAAAGAGGTTTGATCAAGGGGCAGAAAATGGTACAAGGAGCAGGAGGAATAGATCCGGAAGCATGTCAGGACTGTCTCCTGAATAGGAACATCGTTGATATCAGCGGCCGGTATATCATTTTGGCGACCAGACAATCGGAGGAGAGTATGAAGAAGAATATAGGCGTAGTGAATGGTCTGTACCCCTCGTTGACCACCATTATAGGAGCAGTCGTACAGGGGAAACCAAATTTTCTGACCATTGCCCATGTGGGTATCCTGAACCATGGTATCCCGCAGTACCTTTCCTTCGGGATCAATAAGGCCCACTACACCAATCAGGGGATCATTGAACACAAGGAATTCAGCGTGAACATCCCGTCTGAGGCGCTCGTGGTCGAAACCGATTATATGGGCTTGGTTTCAGGGAAGAACTCGGACAAATCGGCTGTGTTTGACCTGCATTACGGGTCGCTGGCCCATGCGCCGTTGATAGTTTCCTGTCCGGTGGTGATGGAGTGCCGGTTGCAGAGCACGCTTGACTTTTCATCCCATGATATCTTCATCGGCGAGATCGTGGCCACCCATGTTGATCCAGATGTTCTGACCCCTGAAGGGAAAATCGATCTCACATTGGTGAAGCCGCTGCTCTTCGACATGCAGGGCATGAGGTACCTGGCCCTGGGGCCAGAAGTGGCGAAATGCTGGAATGTAGGCAAGGCCATGAAAAAAACAGGCAAATCTTAGGGACGTTGAGAAGACAGGGTATCCTGATAAGGGCAACGTAACAATACGGCAGAGGTGGCGCAAAATGAAAAACATTCAGAGGGCGATTGCGTTGATGGCCTGTGGGCTGCTTTTTGCTTCAGTTTCCTGGGCCAAGGCCCAGGGCAACAGTCTTCTTGTTGATCCTGCCAAGGTTCAGGCAATACAGGAGAGGATGCTTAAAGACCCTGGAATCATGGCCATCATTCTCTCTTTGCAGAATGATCCGGATATGCAGGAAGTACTCAATGATCCTGCGATTATGGCTGAACTCCAGGACGGGAAGATCGATAGATTGGTCAATGATCCCCGCTTTGTTAAATTGCTGGCAAAACCGCAGGTGAAAGAAGTGGAACAGCAGATGCACTAGATGGACAGGCGTGCCGGGATGTGTCCCGGCAGGCATCTTGAGATAACTTCGGCAGTCCGAGGTTTCCCCTTTGTTTCCTCTCGTCATTTCATGAAATCTTCTGTAGATTTACAACCAGTCCTGTTTGGCATCATCTGCAATTTCTTGTCAGACTTCAGCTTGTAATCCGTGAAGGGTAAACGTTCAGAGAAGGAGCGGCTATGAAGTATCTTTTGAGACAATTTCTCGTGATTGTTGCATTTCTGACCCTTTTGGGATGTGGGGCATCGCATGTTGCTCCCTTGATCGATGCCTCCTTGAAAAACGATCCCGACACGGTGAAGGCGCAACTTGATAAAGGGGCAGATGTCAATCTAAAGGGGCAGGATGGAGTAACCGCTTTGATAGCAGCTTCCTTGATGGGGCACCAGGATGTGGTCAAGGTGCTTCTGGCTAAGGGCGCAGATGTTAATGCCAGGAATAATAATGGCGAAGCCGCCTTGTCTCTTGCTGCGCGGTACGGGCACAAGGATATTGTAGAGGTGTTGCTGGCTCATGGCGCTAATGTTAATGCTAAGGATAATAGCGGATTCACTGCTTTCATAATGGCAACGCTGGAGGGGCATAATGATGTTGCGGACGTACTGCTGGCTCATGGCGCCAGTGAATAAAAATCAGCGGAGTCTTTGATGCGCCTGTCATTCCAGGGGAGAGTTTAAACGCGCGCCGGAAACAAGAGGGAAATATCTGATCTGTATGCATTATCCATTGAGTGGGCGTGTCCTTGAACAAAACAACCCACCCAAAAGGGTCATTCATTAACTTGCGGCTGAACCCAGGAGGCGGAAATCGATATCGATAGACCGATCCCTTTTGGGTCTGGCTATTTTCTTATAGCACATATGGGTCAAACGAACGGTAAGGATGACAAGGGGAACCCCGATCTGCAGAATAACTGGAACAAACCACAACAATACGATAGAGTTAGACACAGATACCATGATTCACCTCCGTATAAAAGTTTATAGATTCAGTCATTTCGGCACAAACAGGGAGAGCTGCTTTTAAAGGAATCGTCTCTCACATGCTTACCTTATAGCCTAAAAAACATAAGGGGTAAATCGGCTGCGAACCTATTTTTAGTACGTTTTAACAGCGCGATAAGTAAGCGTTAGACCTACAGAGTGCCTTTGGGCTGATTTCTGCGGCGGGGCAGCCGTCTCCTGACCACTGAGCTGACGTTATTTTTGTGAGCAATATAATTCTCTTTGACGGTCTTGGGAGTTGGCGGGTATGAGACATGTTTTCAGGCAGTTCAGAGTGATTATTGTACTCGTGGTCATTTCCGGCTTTCCGGGCACGTCCTTTGGGATGCAGGGAACAGACTCTGAAATTACTCAGATTGTGCTCGGACCGGAATCTGATTGCCGGTCAGCTGGGCAATCCACCCTGCCTTTGAAACTATTTCGCGGACATTTTATTACCACAGCGATGATCAATGGTAAGGAATTGCGCATGTTGGTCGATAGCGGCGCGTCGCAAAGTGCAATATCTCTGCGTACCGCCAAGGTAATGCGGCTGGTCTCTAATTTTGAGCATTCTGTCCATATCCTCGGCGTAGAGGGAACGGAGATTGTGCACCCCGTAAAAGTGCAGTCAATAAAACTTGGTGCGTTTGAATGGAATAATTATGAATTAACTCCGTTACATATTGTGGATCCCGCACATGAAAAAGATCCTGTAGCTCCCGATGGCCTGATCGGGGCGGACCTTTTGTCTGCCTTTGATGTGGAATTTGATTTTCCGAAGGGAAGAATGACACTGTACGACAAATTGCGCTGCACCGGTACGCTTGTGCCCTGGGAGGGACGGTTTCAGACTATCGAGGCAACCCGAGTGCAGGGAAAGTTGCTGACTATTCAGGTGCTCTTGGATGGTCATCCTCTGCGCGCCTTAATTGACACGGGATCGGATGCATCTAATGTCACGCGCAATGCAGCGATTTCTGCCGGTGTGGACAATACGAGAATTGACAGCGGGCCACGCGGTATCGGCATCGGTTCGCAAGGCACTGGTGTGCCGACTCATTACAATCAGTTCGCAACATTAACCCTGGGCAACCGTCAATTTGATAATACCTCCTTGATAGTGCTTGATTCCGCCCTTTCCCCCGGGATTGATATGTTGTTGGGAAATAGTTATTTCCGTTGGCATAAGTTGTGGCTTTCATACAGCACCAACCAGGTGTTTGTGCAGTAATCTTCCAAGGTATGGGAACATATCATCCTGTAAACGGGATTGTTGCGCCCCGGTATAAGACTCGCCAGCTGGCCAAGGGGAACAAAAAAGGCAGAGCCAACTGAACGGCTCTGCCTTGATGAATCTGTTTTGGAAAAATCCGGAATCAGGCTTTCTTCCTCCGGGCCAACCCGGCAAGTCCGACTAAGCCAGTACCAAAGAGTAACATGGTGGCTGGCTCTGGTACTGGAGGTCCTGAGAAATCTCTAGTCATTGAAAGGTTTCCAGAGCTTGAAACACTCCCCCCAGAAAGGGTCAGATCGGTTACCATTTCCATGGTCATTCCATCATAACTTCCACCCCACAACATTGTACCATCATTAAATTCTCCCCCCGACTCCCATGTGTCACGGATATCGATAGTATCAGTGGAGGAATTATACCCATACGCCAGAACCGTATGCCCTTCCTCTACGCCGTCAACTAGTCCGAACATATCAATGAGAACAGGCCTATCGTTATTGATATCGCTTTCAAAATCAGCAAAAGTAAACCCCTTCGATGTAACGTTTGAGGTTTCTTCAGTAAAGATAGAAGCACTATAACCAGCATTCTTTACATATTCATATAAACCGTAGGTGCCATCTTTGCCTTGGAGATGGTTTGAAATCGCTGATTGCGGGGTGAATTTCTGACCACCAGAGTAGTAATACCAATTCGTGCCCCCTGTTGATAAATTGGTGCCCATATCTTTTGCCATAGTGTTAATGGCATTGGTGACCAGGGAGCTTGAGGTTGTAAATGTATTGAGCGGGGGCGTTCCTCCTGGTATGAGGTTGGAATAGGATAGACCGTCATAACCGTTTATAGCATAGTAAGCTATCAGCATGGTGGCTGATGTCGGAGAGCATCCATCCTGCCAAGCATAGTCTGGAACATTAGACAGCACGTCTGAGTTTGCATAGGCGGCCGAATTCAAAAACGTCAGCACTAAAACGGACAGCACCCCTTGGCCCATAATTTTTTTACACATCGCCCCTCCCCTTTTTTGATTTACTCAAATATGTGTAGAACGAAATCTTCCCTTGAATCAGCATGGCTGGACCGAATGACCAGCCTGGGCGAACCATGAAAATTCGTCATTTCAGTTTGGCCTGGCCCGCATCAAAACGATGCCTTCATATAAAAGACACCTCAAAAGGTGCCGCAATTTTTGTGCCAGATTGCATGCACGCCAATTACCCGAAATCATAAAGCATAATATTTCGTTCGCCGGGATAAGTTTCCGCAATTACGGAAAAACGAAATAAAATTCCTTAAAATAGAAATAAAAATGGAGGCTTAAAGAAAGTGACAAGGGCTAGGTGACGCACTATCAGGCAGGCAGGACCGGACCTGATTTTGTCCTTTTTGTTAGGCTAAGGTTAGAGGGGTTCACGCTGTAGCCAGCCATATTTTGTCCATAAAACCTAAAAAGGGAGACAAATGTGGAAAAAACGACAAACGGGCAGTCATGGGATTTACATCATAACTGTCCGTTTTTATTGGTGCACCCGGAGGGATTCGAACCTTGACACCCGGATTCGGAAAACAACCGTTTAAGGAAGTGTGAATATGCCAGAATGGATTAAATCAAAGTATAAAAGATTGCGGTATCGAGAGAGTGATTGACCGGTATCAAAAGACGCACCTTACGGATTCAAAAGGTCTAATCAGGCCTCACCCCTCGAAAGGAATATTTCCTTTTCACTTTGAATTCAGTATCACTATTGATACTATAATTTTATGGATAAAATAAACGATCTCCTGAAAGGGATGCAAGAAAAGCCCAATAACGTCAAGTTTTCTGACCTTTGCAGAGTTTGTGATCACTATTTCGGTGAGACTCGACAGAAAGGAACCAGCCATCGAATCTATAAGACTCCATGGGCAGGCGATCCCAGGGTAATATTCAAGACGGAAAAGGAAATGCCAAGTTTTATCAAGTTCGACAAGTGCTTAAGGCGATAGAAAAGTTAAAGAAATAGGAGGAAGACCATGCTGGACCATGATCATTATACATACAGGGTTACCTGGTCGGAAGAGGACAACGAGTATATTGGTTTGTGTGTTGAATTTCCAAGCCTTAGCTGGCTTGATCAAAGTCCGGAAGATGCCCTGAAAGGAATCCGGCAGGTTGTTTCCGATGTGGTAAAAGATCTTGCCGACAACGGGGAGAAAATCCCTGAGCCACTTGCAAGAAAAAAATACAGTGGGAAGTTTCAGGTCCGAGTAACCGCAGACACCCACCGAGCCCTGGCCCTCAAGGCAGCCGAGAGAAATGTCAGTTTGAATAGGCTGGTCAGTGAGAGACTGGCTTCTTTCTGATAAGTAAGCTTTCACCGGGTAGAGGAGGTCTTAAAAAGCAACTCCTGCTATCTCCCAGAATTCAAGGAATTCCTGAGTTCTCTCCCGCGCAACTTCTCCATTTTTGTGATAAGGTAAATTTTGTTTAGTTCAAAAGTAAAATGACGTCACGATTCTGATAGGGGGTGATCTTAAATCTCAATCGAAATCCGGATGAAATAGTGTTTATCTGTATTGATCGGCATCCTCTTTCTGGACTCAGAGGAAAGGGTTAAGGCGTTGACTGTTGCTGATCTGTGGGTTGAGTATCTTGTCGATCGAAAGCTTCACTGGGGAGAAAGGCATTACCAGGACATATGAGCCTTTCGCAGGCAGGCGGTAGTCCAGTGAAGCGGGGAAAAGGTGTATTGAAGCCTGGGCCGCTCTTTCCCTTGATGCAGATCACCCTTGCCGAATTGACAACCGAAAGGATAGAAACATGGTTGAGCAGGGAGGCCCCGTCGAGGATGACACAGACTCGGCTGGCGCTTAGACTGCTGAAGGCGTTTCTTAACTGGTGTAGCACCCATGAGGTCTATAAAACAATTATTGGTTCTGACATTGTGACCAAAAGGATAACATCAACCCTGCCGAAGAAGACGGCAAAAACGGCTGCATGCAGCGGGAGCAGCTCCCGGGGTGGTTCTCTGCTGTTCGGCACATTGGCAACCCTGTCCATTCTGCTTACCTGCAGACCCTCATCCTGACGGGGCCAGACGCGAAGAGGTCGCTGGTCTCCGCTGGCAAGACATAGACTTTCGATGGAAGTCTATCACGATCCGCGATAAAGTTGATGGTCAACGGGTCATCCCTTTGCCGCCTTATGTCGAAAATCTTCTTGGGTGGTTACCAAAACGCAATGAGTGGGTTTTTTTCAGTCTCGTAGCGGCAGGGGGACGATTACGGTTTCCTACCAGATTTCACAAGAGGGCGCTGGACGTTGCCGGTATCGATGGACTTACCATTCACGGCCTGCGCCGGAGTTTTGGCACTCTGACGGAATGGGTCGAGGTGCCGGTGGGTATCGTGGCGCAAATCATGGGCCATAAGCCGAGCGCGACGGCGGAAAAACATTACAGGGTCCGGCCTCTTGACCTCTTGAGAATGTGGCACATCAAGATTGAGGGATGGATCTTGGAGCCGGCCGGTAGAGAACAACCGGTAATTGACGAGATACAGTAGCCGCTTCGGATAATCAACGGCGGCCGGCAGTAGAACATCGCCCTTTCCTGATACTAAAAAATGGTATACAATATGACATGGACGGTCGAGTTTTCCGGAAAGGCAAAGAAGCAGACTGATAAACTTCCTCGCCGAATTCGTGAGATTTTGTTTCAACTGGTCTGCGAGATCCAGGCTTCCGGGCCAACGCGGGGTGACTGGCCGAATTACTCCAAACTGTCGAACCATAAACACCACTGCCATTTGAAAAAGGGAAAACCTACTTACGTTGCAGTGTGGAAAGAAAGCCAGGAAACAATACGATTGATAGAGGTGATATATGCCGGAACTCACGAAAAAGCGCCATACTGACAACGACATGGTAACCGTCCGGTTGCGTGTCCACAGCAGTAACGCTCCAAAAATCAAAGAATTTGCGCGGGCTATTGAGGAAGGCAATGAGCAGAATTATTCCGTTGCCGAGGTCTTTCCCGAATTTGTAGGTAAAGAGAGGCAGCCAGCTCTCCGCGCTTATCGTCACCGCGAGAACCTCACGCAACGTCAGCTTGCAGAATTGGTCGGCATTCCTCAGCGGCATATTTCAGAGATGGAAAACGGCAAACGCCCCATCGGCAAAGAGATGGCCAAGAGGGTTGGTAAGGCATTACATACCGACTACAAGGTGTTCTTGTAGGATCGATAAACATCTTTCTCCAGGCTATAAATCCGGAACAAGGATCTGTTTAGAATAACCTTGGGTTTGCATATGCGCTTCTCAACCGGCAGGATCGCGACAAGATGATTAATAAGAAAAATATTTTTTGAAGAGTCATCTTTAATTAGTTTTATCTTACTCTGTTTGGAATCAGTTCCTTACGGATTTGGATAATATATAATCGATTATCACAGGTTCACATCTTTCCTCTTCATCTTAACCTTAAAGAGATAAGTTCATTCATAACGATGGCCTTCAGTGTTGCACTACCGGTTGCCCGCATTACGACTAACTTTCCATTGTCCATTTTCTGCGTCCAATATCAATGACGAGTCTGGCAATTGAATTTCGAAGTGCTGCGTGTCGTTCGGTATGGGTACAACTCCAAATGGTTCTTCAGGAAAGAAAATGAGTGATTCTGGAATAACATCGATGGAACCACGATAGAAGTACGAGTTATGTGATCTCCCGGAAATACATCCACCTTCAGGGGTTCCGCGGCAATAGAGTCGCATCTTGTTCGAGTACGGTGTAGCAAGAACAACCATAGGTGAGATTGTCAGAAGGTTTAACTTGTACGGAATCCTACAGCGAACCTCACGACGATAGGCCATGCAGGAGGAACTGTCTTCCCTAGCAATAGAGACCCATGGTTCAAACTCTGGAATCGAATTCAAATGAGCATCAATTTTTTCTCGAATGTTGTTCCAGGCGACTTTTCTTTTCTTGTGATCTACAAACGCGACTTCGCATGGCCCTTTGCTCATAAAACCCGATATGATAGCGCATCGTTTTAACGTCAGCGCATGCTGATTTCCAAGTAACAATGGGCCATCTTTGTCTACCATTGACCACGGCGTACCGGGCACGATCCGTCCAATAATTGAAATATACGTAATGATAGCCAGTATTAGTAGTGTGAGTATTCCGGTAACCATTTTAATAGCTTTATTCCTCATCTTTTATTGGTGAAGATATTTCCACTAAATATTGACTACCAAGATGTATCTGGGACTCAATCTCCTGCAAAGTGGCACACAAGTTATTGAAGTCGCATGTCTTTTAAAGAGCCTAGCAGTACCATTTTGAAATTGCAATTTCTTTTGCGCATTGTCCTGAAATTCTAGTTATTGGCAGAACTGTCTTCCAGGAATATTTCTTTAGCTGGTCCCTTTTGATTTACTAGAAGAAGGAAGGAGAGCAGGACCTATTCTGGTAATTAAAATTCTAATAATTGATCGGCAGAACAAGGCCAAGAAGAAGACATAAAACGACACAAAACGCCTTCCTGATGTTAGCGCGTGGTTAGCGGGCAACAAAAAAGCACCTACCTCGTAAAGAGACAAGTGCTTGATTTTATTGGTGCACCCGGAGGGATTCGGACCCCCGACACCCGGATTCGAAGTCCGGTGCTCTATCCAGCTGAGCTACGGGTGCGTATGCTGTCAGCATTTTTATGAAGCAATGAATATACACCGATCGTCCCATTCTGCAAGAGGTATAGCGTAAAGAGAGATTGACCGGATAATGCCAGAGGGGATTTGAAGCGCTGTATTTGAACTGAAGCGGCAAACACAGGGGCAGTGACGGCCCAACCTGCAGGGTTTTCTGTCACCACCATCCTGCCTCCGTGGATGTTGATGCCTTCCTTGGGGGATTGGAGAGTATCAGGCGAATCTGCGAAAATTGTCTTCGCTGCCATCGTTCCGAGGAAGGCGGTGATGCCGACCAACCGGATTTTTCCTTCAGAAGAGATCTCTGCTGGCTGATTTTATGTTTTTTCAGGGATGGAGCAGCCAATTGCTGCGGCCTGCTTAAGGAAAAATTCATCTGTCATTCCGGCTATATAATCGCGGACAACGGCTTCAGGCTGTTGGTCGTTGTAATATGCTATTTCTTTTTTTGCCATTGCGTCGAACCGGGGTAAAGCTATGGCTGCTCGTCCGTGGAGTTGACCTGCAAGGGAGACGAAGAGCTTTTCGTAGCATTCCTTGATGCGAGGAGTCGATTTTTTGGTCAAAGGGTTCAAGTAGATAGCCTCGTAATTGAACTCTTTTAATTTTTTTAGTGCCGCGGAAATGTCTTGGCTGTATCCGATATGATCTCCGCCGGCGGGAGGAATGCCTCCTGGTGGAGTGACGCTGCTGTTCACTATCAGATCGGTCACCAGGTTGTAGACGATTGAGCCGTTGGTGTCGCCCAGCACGGCTTTGCAGTCTGCCGGAATGCCGGAGCGCTTGATCAGCTTCAGCGTGATAGCATCTTCAATATCTCTGCCTATATAGGCCACCGTGTCTGCAAGTCTGACGACGCATCCTTCAAGGGTCATGCAGGGCAGATCCAAAGACGGGTTCGCTTCCTTTGCGGCGGATTTTTTGTCCAGAGTGTCGAAATCGTGGTAGCGCTTTGCTGTGAGGGTCCGCGCATGGGATTCTCCGTCATGGCAGAGAATGCCGTCCAGGGTCTGGAGGGACAGATTCCAGCCCTTCCCGTTTCTTTCCAGGTGGTCAAGAAACCGGACTGACTGAACATTGTGTGAAAACGGGGGCAGGCCGTGCTGGACGCAAAGTGCCGAAAGGAACGATTCTCCATCATGGCCGAATGGGGGATGGCCGATGTCGTGGCCCAGTGCAATCGCCTCGATCAGATCCTCGTTGAGGCAAAGAAACCTGCCGATGGTCCTGGCGATGCGGGAAACCAGTTGCACATGCAGGACCCGATGCGTGATATGATCGTTGTCGACAAGGCAGAAAACCTGCGTCTTGTCAATATATCGGGTATAGGCCCTGGAGTGAAGAATCCTATCCGCATCAAGGGCAAAATTTTGACGGTAGCCCTGTTTCTCCTCCAGATTCCTTCGCTGCGCGGATTTGCTTGCCGCAGCCGATGGTGACAGCTTTGATTCTTCCTCTCTGTTCAAGCTCTCCAGCAGAGGGAGAAGCGATAGTTGGCGGTGATGACCAGACACTGATTCCGTCCTGCGGTTCGTTATAAAAAGAACATCAAATACAATATCTTCATGCTGCATGATACTTCATTTGCAGAAAAATGCATCTTCTGCGTTGCGGAAGTCTGTTTTCCCTTTGACGGACGGTTGAGGGATTTTCCGCAGGAGGTCAGCGGGAAAATCAAAATTCCCTCAATCTATGCCTTTGATTGATGAAATCAGTTGGGCCGTTTTTTGCCTGATGGAAATTTGTCACAGAATGTGTATAATAATCCGGAAGATGAGCCCTGCGGAAAAAGGCCTTGCCGGGTTGTGGTCTGGAGCGTTATAGAGGTGGATGAAATGAAAATAACTATCGAATATTGCACACAATGAAATTATCAGCCCCGGGCTTCCGGTCTGGAAGCGGAGTTGAAGAGCGCACTGGGGGCGGAGGTGCTTCTGGTTCCGTCGTCTGGCGGAGTCTTTGAGGTTGCGGTTGAAGGGAAAAATATTTTTTCAAAAAAGGAATTGAAACGTTTCCCCGATGAGGGCGAGATACTGCGGCTTATCCGGCAAATTTATGATAACAGGGATGATTAAGCGTGTTTCTCGTTGATATTCTGGCAATGGGCGACACAATCCTTGCAGTCGATCTGGGTCTTCCCGAGGGTATGAAAACTGGCAAAACCTTCAATGAGGCGGTCGCCTCCCCGAGGACAGACCTGCAGGAATTCGATAAAATTGATCATCCGTGAGATGACTTCAGGGGGAGCTGCATGTTCGATCCGGCAGGCCCCTTCTTCGGCGGTGTCGTTATCGATGGACAGAATCTCTATAAAAAAACGTTTCAGGGCGTTATGACGGAAGATTACATCTTCTGCCGTCTTTTTCCCCTTTTCCGTCATTGTGATGGCCTCATAGGGGGCGTAATTGATCATCTCTTTTTGTGAAAGTGCCCGTAACGCCTCTGTGACGGAGGCACGGCTGACCCCTAGCCGCATGGCGATATCCTTGCTTCTGGCTACGAGTTTTTCCTCAATAATATGATATATTGCTTCTATATAGTCTTCCAGGCTGGCGCTGAGCTTGGCTCTTTTGATCATGGCTTTGTCGACTCAAAGAGAGTAGAGGGAGGACATCCGTTAGGATATGGTCTGTTGACCGATGGTTGCCTTTACGCGTATCGTGTGCTGTCTATGATAAAACCCTTTGATAAACCAGTCAAGTCAGGAAAGGGCAATATGGCTCCTTTAAAGAAAAACACATGCTTTGCGAACTGAAAGTTGAAAATCTGGCCTTGATCGAGTCGTTGCAGCTGCAATTCGACAGTTCTCGAAATGCAGCGCAACTTATTGTTATGACAGGTGAGACCGGGGCTGGAAAGTCCATTATGCTGCGGGCGATTCAGCTTCTCACCGGTGCCCGTGCCTCTGCCGACTGGATACGGAACGGGGCGGACAGCTGTGCGGTGGAGGCCCTGTTTGAGATCCGGCCGGAACATACTGCCCTGCGTGAGATTTTGCAGGAAAGCGATTTGGGCGATGATTCGGCCCTGATAGTGAGGCGTGTGCTGCAGACAAACGGCCGCAGCCGCCTCTATGTCAATGGTTCCCTGGCGACGGCGAAAATGGTGTCCGATTTGACCGATAACCTTCTCAGTATTGCCAGTCAGCATGATCACCAACAGCTTCTGCAGCCCGCGCTGCATCTTGATTTCCTGGACAGTGTCGGAGATTTGGAGGATTGCCGGAACGAATTTTCCCGACTCTTCGCTGCCTGGCAGCAAAAGAACGGGGAGCTTCAAGATCTTCGCAGGCAGGAGAAGGACAAGGAAAAGAGAAAAGAGTTTCTGGACTTTCAAGTTCGGGAAATCCGGGATGCGATGCTTGCAATCGGGGAAGACGAGCTCCTGGAGGCGGAGAAGAAGCGGCTGAAGAATCTTGATCTGCTGATTAAGTTGAGCCAGGAGAGCTATAAATCCCTTTCCTTCAGTCTCACGGATGGGCTGGCCAGGATCCGGAAAAATATGGAGCAGGTGGCCAGCCTCGACCCGGCGGTAGAGACATTGTCGGAGAACCTGTCCGGCTATGCGTATCAGGCTGAGGATCTGGTTAACGGACTCAGGCGCTACTGTGAGTCCCTTGAAAGCGATCCTCTTCGCCTTGAGCAGATTAGCAGCCGGATGGACCAGATCCGGCAACTCAAGCGGAAGTACGGAGAGAACATCGCGGCTATCCTGGTGTTTGCCGAAGAATCGGAGCGCGACCTGGAAGTCCTTGAAAGTCTGGAAGTCCAGATGGATGGACTGGCCAATGAGGTGGCTGTTCTTGCGCGGAACCTTGAGAGCATGGCCAGGGATCTCTCTGGAAAACGCAGAACGGCCGCCCTGAATCTGGAAAAGGCCATGGGAGAGGAACTGGCATCCCTGGCCTTCAATCAAGCGGTCTTCCATGTCCGCTGGCAAGAGGTTGAGCCAGACATCTCCCAGTTGCGGTCCAGCGGGTGGGACCGCATCGAGTTCTTCTTTTCGGCCAACCCCGGAGAGCCGGCCCGGCCTCTGGTCAAGGTCGCCTCAGGCGGAGAACTTTCCCGTTTGATGCTGGCTTTGAAGTGTCTGCTTGCCAAAAGGGATATGGTGGAAACGGTCATTTTTGACGAGGTGGACGCAGGTATCGGCGGGGAGGCCGCCGAGGCCGTGGCCCGGAAGATACAGGAGCTGTCCGGGCACCATCAGGTCTTCTGCATCACCCACCTGCCGCAGATAGCCGCACGGGGAACCGATCATTTTCTGGTCATGAAGAGCGTTGCTGACGGGCGTACCCAGTCGTCATTTTCCCTTCTGAACAGAGAGGAACGGGTAGGCGAACTGGCCAGGATGCTGGCCGGGGACTCTGTCTCGGCGAGGTCCCAGGCCTGGGCTCAGGAACTGCTTGAAAAAGGAGTGGTTCGATAATGGTGCGCGCGCTGGCGTTGTTTTCGGGCGGGCTGGATTCGATTCTGGCCTGCCGTGTCGTGGCAGACCAAGGCGTCGAGGTGAAGGCGATTACCTTCGTCAGTCCCTTTTTCGGGTATGAAATCCTTGACGATCCGGATAGGTACCGGCGGGAGATGTTGAAAAAATACGGTATTGATGTCCTTGTAGAAGATATAAGTGCTCAGTATCTTCAGATTCTTCGCAATCCCGCCCATGGATTCGGGAAAAATTTCAACCCCTGTATCGACTGCAAGATATTCATGCTCAGCCGGGCTCGGGAGATGCTGGTGGAATTGGGCGCCTCGTTTTTGATCACCGGCGAGGTCGTCGGGCAGCGCCCTATGTCTCAGCGCCGTGATACCTTGAATGTGATTGAGCGTGATTCCGGCAACCGTTCGATCCTGCTGCGCCCGCTCTCGGCAAAGCTCATGCGGGAGACGGAGGCGGAGCGGCAAGGGCTTGTCGACCGGGAAAGGCTGCTTGATTTCAGCGGCCGGGGGCGTTCGCGGCAGATCGCCCTGGCGAAGGAAATGGGGATCACGGATTTTCCGGCGCCGGCTGGCGGCTGCATCCTTGCAGACCCCATTCTCAGCCGCAGGGTTGCCCGGATCTATTCCGGGGATTTCCTTCTTCCTCCGGAAGATGTCACCCCCCTGGATGTCATGTTTTTCCTTGTGGGAAGACAATTCGTTCTGCCCGGAGGCGGCTGGCTGATTCTGGGCAGGGACGAGCAGGAAAACCTCAGACTTGCAAGGCTGTGCGGGGAAACCGATATGCTGCTGGTCATGGAAAACCGGCCTGGTCCGACCGCCGTCCTCAGGCGGGCTGCCGCTTTTTCCGCCGAA
>Ga0214228_1000182_pt1 | contig 20672 bp, 20 predicted proteins | sample TroBogypolimnion_21_FD_153066 | JGI IMG/M metagenome (GOLD analysis project Ga0214228, IMG submission 153066) | Freshwater microbial communities from Trout Bog Lake, WI - 05NOV2007 hypolimnion | ecosystem: Environmental > Aquatic > Freshwater > Lake > Hypolimnion/Profundal zone | place: Trout... | reverse complement strand
AAATAAAAATTGAGTCAGCCTCTTTCGTATAAAATAGAAAAGTCAGAATATGTGATTTTTTTCAGATATTAGAATCTCAGAGGTTTGATTTGCAATTTTTGTTGGACTTTGGGTACAAAACAAGGCTTTCCCCTGCTATTTTGCCATATTAACGGTGTGTTTTGCAAGATTGTGTGATAAACATAGTAAACCAAACTCAATTTCTACCTTTTCGAGTCCTCGAAGTAGAAACCGTTTAAATCCTTTATTTGCTTTTAAATTACCGAAGGTTTGTTCCACATCTGCCGGTCGCTGACTTCGGTGCTTTAATCCTTGTTCGGATATGAGCAATTCTTTAGCCCAATTTTTCAAATCCTTTAACCGGTGATTAATTTGTGTACATTTTGTGCACATAATTAAAAATATACACTTTTTGCGCACAAAAAAAAAGACTAAAATTAAGCATAAATAGCTCATTTTCAATCTCTTTTTTTCGTCGGGGTAGCGGGATTCGAACCCACGACCCCCTGCTCCCAAAGCAGGTGCGCTAACCGGACTGCGCTACACCCCGTGCTATTCTATTTCTGAAAAGCGAGTGCAAAGATACGCTCTTTTTTCGATATTACAAACAATTTGTTGTATTTTTGTCTTGAATTGAAAATGCGTTAATTTATGACGTCTCAATTCATTGAAAATTATAGAATTAAAGATGGCTGGTATTTATATTCATATTCCCTTTTGTCGAAAAAGATGTACGTATTGTGATTTCTATACTGAAGTTGCCCCTGAATTTATTCCGAAACTCATCGATTCTATTGTTACTGAATTTAAGGTGCGAAGCAATTATTTGAAAAATGCTGAAATCAATAGCATTTATTTTGGTGGTGGTACACCAAGTGTCCTGACATACAACCAATTTAATATAATATTCGAAACTATTTTTGCATTATTCTCAGTAAATGAAAATGCTGAAATTACATTTGAAGCAAATCCGGACGATTTGAATCCGGATTTTTTTGAATCAATTCGAGAACTTCCCTTTAACCGTATAAGTATTGGTATTCAGTCATTCGATGATAAAACATTGAAAATGATTAATCGCCGACATACGGCTAATCAGGCAGTTGAGGCGGTGAAGAATGCTCAGCGCTATGGTTTTAAAAACGTGAGTATTGATTTGATTTACGGATTGCCAAATCAAAGCTATAAGAATTGGAACGAACAACTTGAAATAGCACTGAGTTTAAATGTTCAGCATATATCAGCATATGGATTGACTTATGAAGAGGGTACTGAGTTGTGGAAACAACGTGAAAAAGGAAAAATAAATCAGCTAGATGATGAAACAATGAATAAAATGTATTTATTGTTGGTTAAGAAAATGAAACAAAGTGGTTTTGAAGCGTATGAAATATCTAACTTTGCTCGATTAGGATTCAGGTCTCGCCACAATTCTTCGTATTGGCAGCAGCTTGCTTATTTGGGAGTCGGTCCGGCGGCACATTCTTTCGATTTGAATTCACGTCAATGGAACGTGTCTTCAATTTCTGATTATATAAGCGCATTGGCTTCCAATAAAGTTTTTTTTGAACGTGAAGAATTAACGATAAAAGAACGATATAACGATTATATTATGGTTTCTTTACGAACCTTGGAAGGAGTTGATTTAAAATATATTACAAAAGAATTTGGCGTTGAATGGGTTGATCTTTTTATAAAAGCCATTCAGCCTTTTATCGGGACTAAAAAAATAAAATCCAAAGATTACAATTATAGCTTGACAACTTCAGGAGTACAGATTTCGAATCAAATTTTAATTGAGTTGATGGTGGTATAAAATTGTAAAAAAAGCAGTACTTTTGTACCCTGAATAAAACAAGAAAAATTATGGATAAACCGGCTTCTAAAAGCGATTTTCGTATTAAATTCCGTCGATACTTTTGGCGTTTATTTGGATTTGGAATAATTTGCATTGTGTTAATGTTCGTGTTTATTAATATCGGTTGGATTGGATATTTACCACCTATTGACGAATTACAAAATCCACGACATAAATTTGCAACAGAGATATATTCTTCTGATCTACAACTTTTGGGACGCTATTTTTACAGTAAACAAAATAGGGTCGGAGTTCATTATAACGAAATTTCAAAAAATGTTGTAAATGCACTTGTAGCCACTGAAGATGTTCGGTTTTATGATCATTCCGGCATTGATGGGAGAGCTTTGACCCGCGCTGTCGTGAAAACCGGAGTTCTTCATCTCAAAAATTCTGGTGGTGGAAGTACTATTACACAGCAACTTGCCAAACTTTTATATTCGCCTCAGACCACCAATTTTATCGTTCGCGCATTGCAAAAGCCAATTGAATGGGTTATTTCGGTAAAATTGGAGCGATTATACACCAAAGAAGAGATTTTGGCAATGTATTTGAATCAATTTGATTTTTTGAATAATGCAGTAGGTATTAAATCGGCAGCACAGATTTACTTCAGCAAATCACCTGCGAACTTAAAAATTGAGGAAGCAGCCACACTTGTTGGAATGTGTAAAAACCCTTCCTATTTCAATCCCGTTCGCTACAACGAAAGAACCAGAGATCGTAGAAACGTGGTTCTCAACCAGATGCGTAAAGCTGATTATATTACACGTCAACAATATGATTCGTTAAAAGCTATTCCATTAACATTGAAATATCAAAAAGTTGACCATAAATCCGGATTGGCTGCTTATTTCAGGGAATATCTTCGCATGATGTTGACTGCCCAAGAACCCGATAAAAGTGATTATGCAAGTTGGCAAATGGATAAATATGAGCAAGATAAAAAAGCGTGGGACACAAACCCTTTGTATGGTTTTTGCAATAAAAATAAGAAACCGGATGGCACGCCATACAATATTTATACTGATGGTCTGAAGATTTATACCACCATCGATTCGCGAATGCAACACTATGCCGAAGAAGCTGTGGAACAACATATGAAAGGACTCCAGAAGAGCTTTTTCAAAGAAAAGAAGAATCGGAGTTATGCACCATTTGCACGAAATATGAAGCAAGAAGATATCGATGCCACTTTAACGCGTTCGATGAAACAATCCGACCGTTATTTTAGATTAAAAGCAGCCGGAAACAGTGAATCGGAAATCGAAGCCTCTTTTAAACAACCGATTGAAATGCAGGTATATTCGTACGATGGTGTAATTGATACGCTTATGTCGCCCATGGATTCAATTCGCTATCACAAATACTTTCTGCGTTGCGGTTTCATGTCTATGAATCCGCATGATGGGAGTGTTAAAGCTTATATAGGCGGACCAGATTTTTCTCAATTTCAATACGATATGGTTAATGTAGGTCGTCGTCAGGTTGGTTCTACGGTTAAACCGTTTTTATATACACTGGCTATGGAAGAAGGAATGTGGCCTTGCGATAAAGCTACCTGGCAGCCGATAACCTTGATGGACGGAACCGGTAAACCCTGGTCGCCAAAAACAACTACGAAGAATAAAAAGGTTGGTGATGTGGTGTCATTGCGTTGGGGATTAGCTAATTCAGATAACTGGATTTCAGCTTATTTGATGAGTTTATTTTCGCCTGAAGCCATGGTAAAACTCATGCGCTCGTTTGGTGTCACGGGACAAATTGATCCGGTTGTTTCCTTGTGTTTGGGACCATGTGAAATCTCGGTCGAAGAAATGGTTGATGCATACACCGCTTTTCCGAACAAAGGAATTCGTGTCGAACCGGTTTATGTGACTAAAATTGAAGATGCCAATGGAAATGTCATTGGTAAATTTACACCGCAAATGCACGAAATTTTCAGCGAAACGACTTCCTACAAAATGATTTATATGATGCGAGCTGTAGTTGATGGTGGAACAGGCGGAAGAATCAGAAGTACGTATGGACTTACTATGCCCATGGGGGGAAAAACCGGAACAACGCAAAATAATTCAGATGGTTGGTTTATGGGATACACGCCATCGTTGGTTTCCGGCGTTTGGGTTGGCGGTGAAGATCGTTCCATACATTTTGATAATATTGCCGAAGGTCAGGGTGCCAGCATGGCATTGCCAATTTGGGCTTTGTATATGAAAAAAGTACTGGCTGACAAAGACTTGGGATATTCTGTTAATGAACAATTTGACGTACCGGCTTCATTTAATGCGAATTCAGGTTGTGAGGTTAATGCATTTGAATAATGAACAATTTAATTTCTAAAGGATTGAAAAAAATAGTCTTCATCGGTATTTGTTTGCTTTCTCAAGCATTTGTCATGGCGCAATGGAATACCGAACGTATTCTTACGATTGGACAAAATGCATTATATTTCGAAGACTATGTTGTTTCGATTCAATATTTCAATCAGGTAATTAAAATAAAACCCTATTTACCAGAACCCTATTTATATCGTGCAATTGCTAAAATACAGTTGGGAGATTATAAAAGTGCGGAAGAAGATTGTACACAAGCAATTGAAATAAATCCCTTTATTCCTCAGGCATATTATGCACGTGGATTTGCCCGACGAAAAATGAATCTTTTTACTGATGCTATTACTGATTTTAGTAAAGCTTTGGAATTCAGTCCTAATAGTTTGTATTTATTAATGAATAGAATGGATGCTTTTGATGCAAACAAGGATTACAAAAGCGCAATGACTGATTGTGAAACTTACCTCAAATTAAGCCCAAAAACAACCAATTTACTTTACGAAAAGGGCAGACTTCAATTGCAATTAAAGGATACCCTTGGCGCCGAAAATACGTTTAATCTTTTTGTACAAAAAGATAGCTCAAATTGTTTGGCTTGGAGTGCCAGAGCCATTCTTCGCACTGAGCGAAAAGATATTGATGGTGCATTAAAAGATTATTCGGAAGCCATAAAACGTAAATCAACTTTTGTGGGCGATTTTATTAATCGGGGAATTCTGAGTGTTCAGAAAAATAATTATAATCAGGCTCTTAGCGATTATAATGCTGCTGTAAAAATGGAAAAAAACAATCCATTGGTGTATTATAACAGAGGATTATTGCGTGCAAATTTGGGGGATTATAACAATGCGTTGACCGACTTGACTACTGTTTTAAAATTAGATACAGCTAATAACGAGGCATTGTTACAAAAGGCGTTGGTTGAATTTACGATAAAAGATTACCGATCAGCTATCAAAGACTACAAAAAAATTATATCCAAATTCCAATATTTTGTACCGGCATATTTGGGAATTGCACAAGCTGAAGCGGCACTTGGTAATCAAAAGGTTGCTTACCAATATCAGCAAATGGCAACTAATATTGAGAAAAATAAAGATTATATCAGTAGAAAAAATAAAGAAAACATTCAGGCTACTAATAAGTTAGCTCTAAATACTCAAAAAAGCTCTACTAGTCGTAAAACTGAAATATTTAACCGTTTTGCAGCTCAAAACATGGATGAGGTGGAAACTGAATCAAAATATGCAGATGAAACTCGTGGTGCAGTTCAGGATAAATATACCGATGTGGTGAATGAAAGAAATTTCGTACTCAGTTATTATGCAAAATCGGATGAAATACGACACACTAATCTCTACAGCGCGGTTTTAGCAGCTTACAATAAGGAAAAAACGTTGAACTCGGTTTTGAAAATTACAAATAATGAATTGCCATTGACTGCCGAACTCGTGAACACTCATTTTGAAGCAATTAATGCTATCTCGCTAAAATTATCGAATGACCCGGATAATGCTGATATTTATTTCAGTCGTGCATTGGAATTTACTATGGTTCAGGATTTTAAAAGTGCTATTGATGATTTTTCCAAAGCAATATCACTTCGTCCAAATTTCATGTTGGCCTACTTTTGCCGAGCAAATATTCGGTATAAGTTAGTAGACTTTACAAAGAATTCTATGGATATTAATTCAAAAACAAATGATGACAGAAACAAGAAAAATATAACAGATAAACAATTTATTTTCGATGCCGGAATTATCATGCGTGATTACGAAATGGTAAACGAACTTAATCCCGATTTTCAATTTGCCTACTTTAATAAAGCCAATATTCTGTGTACTCAGAAAGATTTCCAAACGGCAATTGAAAATTTCACGAAAGCCATCGAAATTGATAGTGATTTTGCCGAAGCATATTTCAATCGTGGGTTGACTTATTTGTTTATTGGTGAAGATGTGAAAGGGTTAGCTGATTTAAGCAAAGCCGGAGAATTGGGCATTTACAAGTCCTATAACCTGATTCAACGATTTAAAAAGAATTGATATCTTGTTAGAATTCTACTGCCTGCCATTTTCCTTCCGTCAATTGTTGTACGGAATTGAAACCTGCTTTTTTAAGAAATGTGAAAGTTAAATCAAAACCTTCTGTTATTTTGTCGATGTAATGGCAATCGGAGTTTACTGTAATTGGAATTTTTAATTCATTCATAAGTGGATAAAAATGTTGATGAGGAAAGGTTATTCCTCTTTCTAACAGTGATTTTGTGTTTATTTCTACAATTATCCCTTTGTCTTTGATTAACTGCAAAGTTTCGCCCATCAACTGTTCATACCATTTTGAACGTATATCAAAATCAGGATATTTAGTACCGTGATATGAAATTTTGTCTAAATGTCCCACAATATCAAAACCTCCTATTTCAATCATCATTTTCAGAATTTCGTAATAACGTTTGCTAATAGCCTGAATATCTCCACCATAGATAAGGTTCAGACCTTTTTCAAAATCCGTAAATGCTCCATCAATACCCATATATTTTTCATCAGCTATTTTATCTATATAATGCACCGAACCAATCAGATAGTCGAAGGATTTGTCGCGATAAAATTCATTCTCAACACTTGAATAACCCGGAATAAAATCAACTTCCAACCCAATGTACAAATCAATCTCGTTCTTGTATTTTTCTTTTAACCTGCTGAATTCCAATTGATAATACGGGAAATTTTCTTCTTTCATAGTCCATTGAGTCTCAAACGGAATGGGCCCGTGTGATGAAAATCCGTATTTTTTTAAGCCTAAGCTGATAGCTGTTTTTACGAAATCTTCCATTGGACTGCGTCCGTCACAAAATACGCAATGACTATGATAATTAGACTTATACATGAAAAATATCAGATGTTTTGTGTATGAAAATTTGAATTTTTACAAAAATAAAAAAAAATTCCCGAACTTACAAGAGAAATTGAATACCGGTTTTACATAAGGAAGTTGTATCTTTGTTGAACGATTAATAAATAATGATAAACCGCTACCTCAATTATAATCAGGTTCTGAAAGCTGAGTTTTCAGAGCGAATTCAAAAAATATCTATCAATGCCGGCTTCACCTGCCCAAACAGAGATGGAAGTAAAGGAATGGGTGGATGTACGTATTGCAATAACCAGACTTTTAGTCCAGAATATTGTAAACCTATAAAAAGTGTCACTCAACAGATTGAGGAAGGAATTTACTTTTTTAAACGAAAATATGAAAATCAGTTTTATTTAGCTTATTTTCAGTCCTATACCAATACGTATGACTCACTTGAAAAGTTGAAATCAATTTATGACGAAGCACTTTCGCATCCCCGCATAAAAGGAATTGTTGTTGGAACGCGCCCTGATTGTGTAGACGAAAAATTACTTGATTATTTTGCTGAATTATCAGAAAAATTCTATGTTATGATTGAATACGGCATTGAATCAAGCAATGATGATACTTTGCGTTTTATCAATCGTGGGCATAATTTTGCTTGTGCCGAAAATGCTATCCGTGAAACTGCAAGGAGGGGCATTCGTGTAGGTGCGCATCTCATTCTCGGTTTACCCCATGAAAGTACGGAAACAATTCTAAGTCATGCTGTACGAATATCGGAATTGCCTCTTACTGCAATAAAATTACATCAATTACAATTAGTTCGTGGAACGGTTATGGCGAAGCAATTTGCCGCACATCCCGTCTGGTTTCGATTATTTACTGCCGATGAATATATTGAGTTGGTAATTGATTTTTTAGAAAGATTAAATCCTGAGATTGCTGTTGAGCGTTTTGTTTCTCAATCGCCTAAAGAGTTTATTGTAGCTCCCGAATGGGGATTAAAAAATTTTGAGTTTGCAGATAAAGTTGAAAAAAGGCTAATTGAAAGAAATACATGGCAAGGACGGCTTTATAGTAAGTAGTTGAGAGAAAATTTCTAATTGCAACTAAACACTTTTATTGAATTTGTGTTTTTATTATAACCAAATCACTAATCAACTAATTATATTATGGCATTACAAGTAGGCGACAAAGCTCCTGCCATTCTGGGAGTCAATCAGGATGGAAAAGAATTAAAATTATCTGATTTTGCAGGTAAAAAAGTTGTTTTGTACTTTTATCCAAAAGACAATACACCCGGTTGTACAGCTCAAGCTTGCAGTTTGAGAGATAATTACACTGACTTACAACGTTCAGGTTATGAGGTAATTGGTGTGAGTACGGATAGTTCTACATCACATCAAAAATTTATTTCAAAACAAAATTTACCATTTCAACTCATTGCCGATACCGATAAAAAATTGTCCGAAATATTTGGAACGTGGGGTGAAAAATCACTCTATGGAAAAAAATACATGGGAACTTTTCGAACTACCTTTATTCTGGACGAAACGGGAACAATTACCCGTATCATTTTGCCCAAAGATGTAAATACGAAAGAGCATGCTGCTCAAATTTTGTAAATTTATTAAATTGATAATGAGGGTTTTACTATAAAAGTGAAACTCTCATTTTCTTATACTTTCCGTATGTTTGAAAATTCATTACCTTTGCGAAAAAAAAATGGTATCCACGCAACTCAATACATTCATAGACAAATTTCACATTTCAATCGATGAGAAAAAGCTGATAAAACTTTCACTCTCGGGTAAACGAAACAAAGATTCCGAGCTTAAAAAAATTATCGTTACGGCTGTTGATTTGAAGAAGGGATATTGTTTAAATTTTGTGTATCGATATAATACAAAGGATATTACAAAAAACCACGAAATTGTTGAAGGAATTGAAATCATTGCAGAAATGCTTGTAAATGAATTTTTAATTGCCGAATTATCTACAACAACAGAAAATATACAATTGAATTTTCTTCCAAATGGGAAAGCAAAACTGAAGATTATAGATTTTAAAGTTCAAATCAAGCCCGATTTTACACACGATAAAAATAAGAAACGCCTTATCATTCCGAACGAGAATATATACCTCCGTGAATTGGAAGTTTTGAATGCAAATTTCGAGATACGGCGTGAAATGAGCGACAAATACAAGCAAATCAATCAATATATCGAGCTGCTTGCACCGGTTTTAAGTGAACTAAAACTTCCCGACAATTATCATGTCGTGGATATGGGTTCAGGAAAAGGATACCTCACTTTTGCTTTGTATGATTACCTGACCAATCAGTTGAAACAGACTATAACCATGACCGGCGTAGAATATCGGGAAGATTTAGTTAACACTTGTAGTGCCATTGCCAAAAAGGCAAATTTTAACAAGTTACAGTTCATGAAGGGAAGCATTGTAGAAACAAAATTAGATAAGATTGACATTTTGATTGCTTTACATGCATGCGACACAGCCACTGATGACGCTATTTTTCGTGGGATTCAGTCCAATGCGGCTTTAATTGTATGTGCCCCCTGCTGTCATAAACAAATACGTAAGGCTATGAAAGTGCCGAATGAACTTGCTAATATTACACGGTTCGGAATACTGAAAGAGCGGCAGGCGGAAATCATTACCGACACTATTCGGGCTATGATATTGGAAGCATTTGGTTATAAAACGAATGTTTTTGAGTTTATTTCGTTGGAGCACACACCTAAAAATGTGATGATAGTAGGTCGAAAAACAAACCCTATTGGTCGAAACAAAACTGAGATTTTAAACGAAATTGCGTCTATCAAACAGTTATTTGGCATTAATAAACATTATTTAGAGACTTTGCTTGATATTTAATTCTTCGAATTTCTGAAGAATAATACAATAAAAAAGCTCCTGATAAATTATCTACCAGGAGCTTTCATTTTTTATTAAGCTTTATTTTTTGTCACAAGCTTTTTTGTCACCTGCTTTTTTGTCTTTACAACATTTATCGCAGGTTTTTGCATTTTTAGAGCATTTTTCACCTGCTTTACAGCATTTAGCTTCAGTTTTTGGAGCTTCTTTAGTTGTTTTTGTTGTTGCCGGAGTTTGAGCCGAAAGAACAGCTACTGAAAGCATAATCCCAAATAGGGATAAAAATAATTTATTTTTCATTTTGTTTGTTTTTTGTTTATTTGAAATATATTTAACGTATTGATTTTGTGATATCTGACTTGCAATATATTCGTTAATCAAATTATGAGTACATTTTTTAGCATCAGAATTTCTCTACCAGTCAGGGGTATTTTGTATTTGGGTGGTGGAAAAATCTCTTCGCTTATAAGTAGTTTATAAGTTGAAAAAATAATTTGTGTTGTGAAGTGTGTGTGAATTTTTTTTGAAAAAGGAATTTCAAAGTTTTTTGTTGATTCAAAAACAGGAACATCAAGTGCAACCCGATAAAAAAAACAACCCATTGGATTTCCTTTTGTGAAGTTTGTGAGCACATTATCAGATTGCTGATTATTTACCTCATCACAACAACTTTTTTCGGTTTTTGCCTGAGTATTCATATTACATGAATTAACCTGAACTTTTAGTATGCCCGAACTTTCACAACTTTTGCAACAGTACTTTACGACATTATAACCCGTACCGGCAACTAAAAAATAAGCTGCTGAGAGTATGATTAATATGTGTTTGAGAACTTTATTCATAATTTTATGTTGCAAATATAGCTATATTCTGATTTTTTGATACTTGAACTAATGTAAATTGATATTATTTAACCATTAATCGAATTATGATTTAATTTTCTGTTTTTTTTCCGGTTTCTTTTAATTTTTCAGCATTATATGTTATAATTATCGTAAATTTGTTCCCGAAATAAATTAATGAATTCAATTATGAAAAGACAAACTATTTTATTTGTATTGAGCATTTTAACTTCAACTTTGTTTATCTCTTGCAAACAATCTACAATCAAAACTGATGAAAAAGACTTGTTAAAAAAGTGCTATTTGACATCAGATACAACCATTGGAGCTTTAAATATTGATATTGAAGTGGAAATACCGGTAGCTTTTAAGGACTCAAATGTGTTAAAGAAAGTTCGTAATACGATTGTTTTAAACTTATTTGGTGATGATTATATACCTTATGCGAATGACTCTCTTGTTCGACTGTTTGGTGACGAACTTTATACCGATTATAAACAAAACAATCTTTCGTTGATTAATGTGTTGGATACTTCAAACAACTATTCTTTTAATAATGAACATACTTTGTCAGGTTTTAGTTTATTGAGCGACAAAAAAATATATGTTTATGGAATTGAAAGATATGTGGATATGGGTGGAGCTCATGGTTTGGAAACACGAAATTATTATAACTTTGATTTAAAAACAGGAAATCTGATTTCAGAAAATGATTTGTTTGTCCCTGACTACAAATCAAAACTTTCGGAATTATTAAAAATCAGGATTGTTGAAGAAAGTAAGGAAGTTAAAGAGTTAAAAGATACAGAACCGATTTTGAATCTGGAAGATACAGATTACTGGACTGATTCGATTAAACCAAATGGAAACTTTTACATTACCGATGAAGGAATCAATTATGTTTTCAATCCTTACGAAATTGCGCCCTATTACATGGGACAAACCGAAGTTACTTTACCCTATAACAGATTGAAAGGGATTATTAAACCAAACTCAATTGTTGGCTATTTGGTTGAAAAACAAGCAAAACAATAATTTATTTTTTTTAAATAAGCATGAATTCATTTTCAGAACTATTAAAAAGGCGTCGAAGCATTCGGAAATACACTTCCGAAAAAATTGATGATGATAAAATTAAAAAAATTACTAATGCAGCATTGATGTCGCCCGCATCAAAGCGAAGTAATTCGTGGGAATTTATTGTGGTTCAGGAAAGTGAAACACTAGGCAAACTTTCAGAATGCAGGGCACATGGCTCGCAATTCTTGGCTGATGCTGCAGTGGGAATTGTAGTAACTGCCGACACTACCAAAAGTGATATATGGATGGAAGATGCTTCCATTGCTTCCATAATTATGCAATTACAAGCCACTGAATTAGGATTGGGAAGTTGTTGGATTCAGGTTTACAACAGACAGAAAGACGATTTAACGACAGCAGAAGACTATATTCGTAATCTATTGAGTATTCCAACACATTTTGCTGTTTTGAATATTCTCTCGATTGGTTATCCCAATGAAGAACGAAATCCTTACGACGAAAATAAATTAGCTTTCAATAAAATTCATTCTGAGAAATTTTAATACGCTAAAGCTCTGTTAATATGTCGAATAAAAAAGATAACCGGTTAGCTTGGGGAGTTACTTTACTTTTTTTTGGATGCTTGTTTTTATTGAAACAAATTCATGTTTTCCCTTCAGAAATTGAGCCTTATATTTTCGATTTTAAAAATTATCCGCTTTATATGGGAATCATATTCCTGTTTTTTCATGGAAATAAAAATGCAGGAATTGTTTTAATTGTTGTCGGCTTATTTTTTCGACTGTCTGAAATTATTCAATTTACACGACATATATCTGACTTTGTTTGGCCAATATTGTTAATAACTGCTGGGGTTGTCATTTTGTACGGAGTAAAGAAAGGGAAATAAATATCATAAACTGTAAATGAAAAAACTGTAAGTATGGAAGTTGTAATTATTGGTTCGGGAAGTGTAGCCACGCATTTGGGCTTGGCATTAAAAGAAAAAGGAATAGTCATAAAGCAAGTTTTTAGTAGAAACCCAACGAATGCAGAAGTGTTGGCTAAAAAATTGGAGACATCGTTTATAACGGATATTTCGGATATTTATATGGATGCCGAAATATATTTTTATGCACTGAAAGACAATGCATTGAAAAGTATTTTGAGAAAAATGGATATGCCTGCCGGAATTCATGTACACACAGGAGGAACTATTCCGATGAGTGAATTTGAAGGATTTGTTACTCGTTTTGGGGTTTTTTATCCTCTTCAAACTTTCTCGGTAGATAAGCCGGTAGATTTCAGTAAAATTCCTATTTGTATAGAAGCTTCGAATTTAGAAATTCAAAAAAAATTAGTTGAACTCTCATTACTTTTAACTGAAAACTACTATTTAATTGATTCTGAACATCGAAAGAAACTGCATTTGGCTGCCGTTTTTGCTTGCAATTTTACAAATTATATGTACGACATAGCTTCCGAAATTTTAATTGATGCCGGTATGTCGTTTGACATTATTAAGCCCCTGATTTTAGAAACTGCTCAAAAAGTTGACTATATGTCGCCTTACGATGCTCAAACCGGACCTGCTTTAAGGATGGATACACGAACTATTGCCAGACATTTACGTTTAATGGAAGGGAAAAATGACTTTAAAAAAATATATAAGGCTTTGACCAAATATATTCACAACAGACATACAAAAGAAAAGAAAAAAACAAAATTAAATACCTTAATGTCGTATATGACAAAAAGATAATTTATTAAATCATGTTCAACTACCTGAAAGTAATACGCATACAAAACCTTATTTTTCTCGCATTCATTCAATTTGTAATGCGCCAAGTAGTGCTTGTACCGATTCTACAAACTTATGGTTTTGATGCAACTATTGACAGCGGAGTATTAGCACTTTTAATTGCTGCTACTGAGTTGATTGCTGCAGGTGGATATGTTTTAAACGATTATTTCGACGTGAAAATTGATCTGATTAATCATCCCGAAAAGCAAATTATCGGAAACAGTATTTCACGTCATACCGCCATGTTTATGCACCAAATCCTTACCGGATTGGGAATTGTCGGCGGATTAGTATTGGCATATTGGGTTCGTAGCTTTTCTCTTGGTTTCATATTCGTTGTAGTTCCGGGTTTATTGTGGTTTTATTCAGCAAGTTATAAAAGACAATTTATCACAGGAAACCTTGTTGTCGCATTTTTGGCGGCTATTTCTATTTTGGTGGTTGGAATTATGGAACTGGCTCAACTTCAACGCGAATTTGGAAATCTTATCTTCGAAACTCCCATTCCACGTCAATTTTACAGTTGGATAGGTGGTTTTGCTGTCTTTTCCTTTCTATGCACCTGGATTCGCGAAATTATTAAAGATATGGAAGATATAAAAGGTGACCGGGAAATGGAATGCCACACCATGCCTATCAAATGGGGAATCAAAAATTCAAAATTAGTTTTATACGGATTAATTTTACTGACTGTTACCGGTCTATTGCTTGTCAATGAGTTGTATATTTCGTTTGAAGGCACATTGACTACCCGTTATATACTTGTTGGATTGGTTTTACCTTTCTTATTATTGGTTTATCTTATTTTTTCGGCTAAATCATCTGCCGATTTTCATCAGGCATCTTTGTTTTGTAAATTTATAATGCTGATTGGCGTTTTGTATAGTTTTGCTTTTTATTATTTGCTGGCAAAAACTCATGGAATCAGTCTTTTCAATTTATTTATCGTAAAATAGCCAGTTTTTCATGTTATCACACCTACAGCAATATCAAATCATTCTCGCTTCACAATCGCCCCGCAGACTTGAACTTTTGAAAGGTTTGAATGTCACTTTTGATGTGGATGTAGTCGATGTCGAAGAATCTTATCCGCAAGAATTAGTCGGAGTAGATATTCCAATGTTTTTGGCCGAAAAAAAAGCGGATGCTTATGCTCAAAAAATGACCGAGAATACGCTTTTGATTACTGCTGATACAATCGTATGGCACGAAGGACGTGTTTTTGGAAAACCTACCGATAAAGCCGATGCAACCAGAATGCTGAATGAACTATCGGGCAAAACGCATCAGGTTATTACCGGAGTTTGCATCAGTACTTTACAAAAACGAAAAATATTTCATGTTATCTCAGAAGTGCGTTTTGCACGACTTTTACCCAAAGAAATCGAATACTACCTGCAAAATTATCACCCTTATGATAAAGCCGGTGCTTATGGTGTGCAGGAATGGATTGGTTATATTGGTGTAGAACATATTGAAGGTTCGTACTTCAATGTTATGGGTTTGCCGGTTCAGCGGCTTTACACGGAACTAAAACGCTGGAAGAAATAATACTTACCTTACATTCAGCAGCTTGTGAACTTGAACTGACAAACGCCAGATGGGGTTTTTCTGAACTAAGTCTATGGCGTATTGAATGTTTTCATCCACTTTTTCAAACCGTTTCTTTACCTCACCACCAAAAATCGGGCTCACAAAATAATTATCGGCAGGTGGCAGACTTTTTATATCGGGCAGGACATCACCCGCTTCGATCGGATACCGAAATTCATTAACCCGCGTAAAATTCCTGCGTAAAATTTGAGCTTTTACTTTCGGACTGCATGTAATGTATTGTATTCGGCTTGGGACGGGGTTTGTTCCGTTGGTTTCTATGCAATTATAGTACTCCGAAAAATACTCAAGGATTTCGTTAGTTAGTTGCAGCGTTGGTTCTCCACCGGTCCAAATCAGCAGATTGTTTGGGTAATCGGTTGGCTTTGATAGTTTTTGAACTTCCTCCAGAATTTGTGCTACTGTCATTTCCTGTCCATGACTCCAGTCTGTATCACAAAAGCTGCAATTTAGGTTGCAGTTAGCCAGTCGTACGAAAACAGCTGATTTACCAACATTTGCCCCCTCACCCTGTATGGAATGAAAAATCTCTACAACTTTCAGAATCGTATCCAGTCTCGATTCACTCTTCATAACGGCAATTGGTTTTCGGGGTTTCGCTCATTTCTACCGCAAACAACAACGGAAACTGAGGTTTAAACAAGTCAAAGATATGTTTGCTCATATTTTCCACCGAAGTTTGAAAACCGAACACTTCATTCAAATTGCGGTGATCCAACACATCATGAACCCAGTCGGTGATTGGTTTCAAGTCGTTGTAATCCTGCACAAAACCGTCTTTATTAGGCGCATCTGCTTTCAGAAAAACACGTATGGTATAGTTATGACCGTGAAGCCGACCACAGGGGTGACCATCGGATAAACCATGTAATTGATGACTGGCAGAAAAATAAAATTCTTTGGATATGACAAACATAGTGTGATTGACGTTTTTCTAATTGTGTACAAAAGTAACAAATAAAACTGTGATTTAAAACAATACCCAATGTAAGAATGGATAGTAGATTAAAAATCTCCTGTTTACCCTGTGGATATGTCATTTAAAGACATATAAGGTGGCGCTGGTTAGTTCCCGTCAACCAGTACGAACATTTGTAAAAAATAAAAAAGCTCATGTTCAGTTAAGACGGGTTTAAAAGAATAGTTACATTTGCAAACATTCGCCAGCTAAGTTGTCTGAATCAGAAGTACCAAATTTTCCGAATTCTGGAAATTGAATAATTCTGTAGATTCTGATTCAGACAGTTTATTTTCATTGGCTATCTCAAGCCGATTTAAAACAGACTCACAAAAAGTGCGATATTCAAAAGCGTAACTATTAGCCCCAGTGTATACAGAGAATACTTTGCAAAGGCTGTGTTTTTGTATTTTCCCATTACTTTTTCAGACGAAGTGAGATATACCTGAAAGAAGATGGTAAATGGAAGTTGAATACTCAATATCATTTGCGAAATAATCAGACCCTGAAAAGGATTTGTAATCAATAAAATAATACCAAATGCAAGTATGAGCGAAATTGCCACACCCATTCTGGAATGATTATCTTTAATATCGTACGGTTCTTTGTACATTCCGGCAAAAATACTTCCTGCTGCCATTCCCGACGTAATGGTTGAAGCTATTCCGGAGAACAACAACGCCACGGCAAAAACTACGGCTGCATTATTTCCCAGCAAAGGCGAAAGTAAATGATTGGCTTGCTGAAGTTCGTTAACAGGTGTTTTGGTTATGAAAAATGTAGCTGCAGCCAATAAGATCATGGCACTGTTGATAGCCCAACCGATAATCATAGAAACCAGCGTGTCGGTAAATTCAAATCGCAGTTGTTTTTTAATAATTTTCTCATCTTTCCTATTCCATTGTCGACTTTGAATAATTTCGGAATGTAAAAACAAATTATGTGGCATGACCACGGCACCCAGCACACTCATAATTACCAACATGGAACCTTTTGGGAAAGAAGGTATTACCCAACCTGTAACAGCACTATGCCAGTCAATATGAATCAAAGTCAATTCGTATAAAAACGACAAACCGATAACCGATACAAAAGCAATAATCCATTTTTCAATCAGCTTATACGAATTGCTGTACAACATAATCATAGCAAAAACTGTGACCAACAATGCACCTGCCCGAATAGGAATATTAAACAACATTTCCAACGCGATAGCACCACCCAGAATCTCAGCAAGTGAAGTTGAAATGGATGCCAACATAGCCGAGCTAAGCAGAAATTTTGAATAACGCGGTTTTAAATGAATGGTGGCAGCTTCAGAGAGACAAAGTCCTGTGGCGATACCCAAATGTGCCACATTGTGTTGCAACATAATTAGCATTACGGTTGACAAAGTAACCATCCACAACAGGGTATAGCCATAATCGGCACCGGCAGCTAAGTTTGAAGCCCAGTTTCCGGGGTCGATAAATCCCACTGTAACCAATAATCCTGGACCGATAAATTTAAATATTTCCAAACCACCCAATTTGGTTGGTTTGTAAGAGGGGTGGTCAATATTTTTAAATAGTTTGAACATAGGATAAGTAGTTGTATTCGCTCAATTCAATGCAAAATAAGTAATTTTTATTTGATTAACAACATTAAATGTAATGTTTATTTTAAAAACACATTTTTCAGTTTTTAGTTCAGGGGGCAGTGAATAATATCCAATGCCTTTATCATATAAAATAAATTTTCTAATTTTGTGGAAAATTTCCAAAAATGAAAAAGATCTTATCCTTCCCCTTGTCTTTATTTGCCTATTTGTGGTTCCTTTTTTTTATCTGTATCTTCCATCCTATTCAATGGATTTGTTTCAATCTTTTTGGCTATCAGGCACATAAAAGAAGCGTTGATTGCCTGAACTTCTTCTTGGTAATTACATTATATTTTATTTTTTCCAAAGCAGAAATTGAAAACAGAGAGTTGATACCCGAAGGTCATCCCCTGATATTTGTCGCTAATCATCAGGGATTATTCGACATCATTGGAATTGGTTGGTTTATGCGTAAATTTCACCCAAAGTATGTAAGTAAAATTGAACTTGGAAAAGGCATTCCCAGCGTTTCATACAACCTTAATCATGGTGGTTCAGTACTAATAGACCGAAAAGATCCTAAACAAGCACTACCCGTTCTGAAAAAAATGGGTGAATATATTGAGTTAAACCGTCGGTCGGTAGTTATTTATCCTGAAGGTACCCGAACTAGAGATGGCAAACCAAAACCGTTTGCTGCTAATGGCCTGAAGATATTATGTAAATATTCCCCCAATGCTTATGTTGTGCCTGTTACAATCAATAACTCGTGGAAGATATTTCGTTACGGTTCATTCCCTCTCGGAATAGGAAATAAAGTGTTATTTTCGGTTCACCAGCCCATTAAAGTCAGCGACTGTAATTTCAATACCCTGTTTGAGAAAACCGAGAAAGTAATTGTCGAGAGGATTATCAATTAACGATTTACTGTTCTTAATATAGTAATCACACCAAAAAAAAGACCGTTCCTGCAGTGAAACGGTCTTAATTATAAACTATAAATTAGTCTTGGCAATCCAATCGGACCTTTAACTATTCTCAGAATTGTTGTTCAGCCATACGTTTGTAGCCGTCGTAACGCCATTTTGCATTCGCTTCTGCTGCCAAGAATAATTCTTTGGCTTCAACAGGGAATTGTTTCAAAAGCGTTGTATAACGAACTTCGCCCTGAAGGAAATCCTGAAATTTATCCCATTGCGGTTCTTTCGAATCCAGAATCATTGGGTTTTTACCTTCTTCCGCCAAAGCTGGATTGTAGCGATACAAATGCCAGTAACCGCACTCAACTGCACGGGCTTGTTCATCCTGTGCTTTACCCATACCGGCACGAATACCGTGACTGATACAAGGTGAATAAGCAATAACGATAGATGGTCCATCGTAGGCTTCAGCTTCGCGAAGTGCTTTCAGAGTTTGTCCCTGATTGGCACCCATCGCAATTTGAGCTACATACACATATCCGTAGGTGGCGGCAATCATACCAAGGTCTTTTTTGCGAACGCGTTTACCCGAGGCCGCAAATTTGGCCACAGCACCAACCGGAGTTGATTTTGAAGCCTGACCGCCGGTGTTCGAGTAAATTTCGGTATCAAGTACAAGTATATTTACGTTTTTACCCGAGGCAATCACGTGATCCAATCCACCGAAACCAATATCATAAGCCCAACCGTCACCACCAATAATCCATTGCGATTTTTTTACCAAATATTGACTTAGTTCAGCAATTTCTTTGCAATAAGAGCATTTACCTTCCTTGACAAGCGGAGTGATTTTACGTGCCAAAATCATGGTTTCGTCCGAATCGTTACGTTTTTCAATCCATTCGGCAAAGAGAGCTTTCAATTCGTCTGAACAACAGTTTTCGGCAATGGCTGAGTTCATTAAACGAACCAAGCGATCACGCATATTATCATTTGCAAATACCATTCCCAATCCGAATTCAGCATTGTCTTCGAACAATGAGTTTGCCCAAGCCGGTCCACGACCTTCGTCGTTAGTGGTATAAGGTGTTGAAGGAGCTGAATTTGAATAAATGGAGCTACAACCGGTTGCATTAGCTACTAACTGATGATCTCCAAAAAGTTGTGTCACTAATTTCACATAAGGAGTTTCACCACATCCGGCGCAAGCACCCGAGAATTCAAATAATGGAGTGGCAAGCTGCGAATTCTTCACATTACCTTTCACATCCACTAAGTGTTGTTTTGTTTTCACATTATCAACACAGTATTCCCAGTTTTTCTGGTTTGGATATTGCGATTCGATATGAACCAATGAAAGTGCTTTATTCCCTTTGTTGCCCGGACAAACATCCACGCAATTGTTACATCCCATACAGTCCAGTACATCAACCTGAATGCGGAATGTCATACCTGCAAATTGTTTGCCGTTGGCTTTCAATGTGTCGGTAAACGGTGCATTTGCCTGTTCGGTTTCATCTAAGATAAACGGACGAATAGCAGCGTGAGGACAAACATAAGCACATTGGTTACACTGAATACAGTTCGACGAATTCCAAACCGGTACAGAAGCTGCAACACCACGTTTTTCGTATTTAGAAGTTCCCTGAATCCATGTTCCATCTTCACGTCCGGCGAAAGCCGAAACCGGAAGATCGTCACCAGCTTGTGCATTAATTGGACGAACTACGTCTTTGATAAATGCAGGAACAATTTCGGTGCTTTGTTCGTTGTCGTCAACTATATTTGCCCATTCGGGAAGTACATCTACTTTCGTATATTCGCCTCCGCGATCAACAGCAGCATAGTTTTTCTTAACCACATCTTCGCCTTTATTACCGTACGATTTGTTGATAGCATATTTCATTTTCTCAACAGCCAGTTCGTAAGGGACTACACCTGTAATTTTAAAAAATGCCGATTGAAGAATGGTATTGGTACGGTT
>Ga0214228_1000177_pt1 | contig 20973 bp, 14 predicted proteins | sample TroBogypolimnion_21_FD_153066 | JGI IMG/M metagenome (GOLD analysis project Ga0214228, IMG submission 153066) | Freshwater microbial communities from Trout Bog Lake, WI - 05NOV2007 hypolimnion | ecosystem: Environmental > Aquatic > Freshwater > Lake > Hypolimnion/Profundal zone | place: Trout... | reverse complement strand
TTCAACAATATAACGTGAAAGTAGCTTGTGAAGCGCATGCTCATGTGCTTAAAGTAACCTGGCCCATTGTTCAATCCGGTGCTGCGGGAAGTGATCACGGGTTTATCCGGAACGATCAGACCGGAACGGTTTATATCGGCGAAGGTAGTTGGGGTGCTCCTCAACGTGCTTTATATACTTACTACAATGCCAATCAAGCCTATAACTGGACGCGAAATCAAATACAGTCAGCAGGTTTTCAACTAATTAATGTGACAAAAAAGAAAATGGATATTCGCACAGTATTAGCCTCCGGGGTGAAAAATGTAGGTCAAGTACAAATGTCAGACACAATAGGTTCATTACCGGCTAATTTAACTGTTTGGAATCCATCTAACGGAAGTGTGGTAACATTGAATTACAACGGAGCACTTACAGCGGTGCCAACAGTTAATGATAATCGTAGTCATTTAAGAGTCTTTCCGATTCCGGCTAATGATTTTGTTACTGTTGTTTTTTCTGAGATTAGTGAAAATGGCCAGATTCAAATCTATAGCAGTTTGGGAGCAGAAATTAAAACCGTGCCTGTGAGTGCAGGTAGTAGTTCGAAGGAAATAAATGTTTCGTCCCTCTTACCGGGCACTTATTATGTTTTTGTGGTTACAAATACCGTAACTCAGTCTTGTAAGATAATTCATGTGTGAGTAACTGAAACAAAATGTATCGCCAATAAAAACGCGAATCGAATAAAAAAAACGGTTCGTGTTTTTTTTATTTCAGGATAAATCAGGTAATACTTTTAACCTGTTTAAGATTGAGATATAAGCACCTTTTTGTCAATTGTTTTGTAATTCAGAATAGTTAAAAATGAGATTGGTTTTAGGAAGTTGTATATTAATTCATTATATTTGCAAAACAAATACTTAAAGATGAGTTATTGATAAAGGAAAATTAAATTTATACCAATATTTAAAAACTGACAATACATGACAAAAAAGAAACTCTTAGTTACCGTTTTAATATTCTCAAAACTAACGTTATTTGCCGGAAATGGTACGTATACGAGTCCATTCACAGTGGCTCAGGCTATTGCAAAAACCGACGGATCAGCTCAAACTTATTGGGTGAAAGGCTATGTTGTGGGTGAAATGAGCGATTTTAGTAATAATAAGTATTTTTACGAACTTGCACCTCCCTTTAATGGCACTTCTTCGTATCTGATTGCCGATAATGCCGATGAAATTGTTTTGTCCAAATGTATGCCTATCCAGTTGTCAACTGCAGGTTCTGATAGTTTAACCTTAGACACTCATTCAAAGTATTGGCGGAAACAAATCGTTACCTGCGGATTATTGCGTGATTACTTTTCGATGCCCGGACTCAAAACTCTGACAGCTTTGGAAGTGCAGAATCCTTCGGTTTGGAACAATGAAGCTGCAGCGTGGAATTTCTTCGAAAATATGGATGGAAAGTATCAGGCTGCAAGTTCCAGTTCCATTTTTGCAGGAGGAACTTATTTCGGCGATAGTGGCGAATGGCAATTATATGGTGCAACCTGGGGTGATTCGAGCAATGATAAAAAATGGGGAAAAGCATCGGCACGTCTGCGACTTTCGGGAGGTTCGACCGGTGACCCGGGTTATTTGCAAATGAATTTTGATAAACTCAATGGGGTAGGTGTTATTCGTTTTTGGGCAGGATATTACGACACGGATATAAATGGTGCAATTGCTGTTCAAACTTCTGTAAACTCTGGAAAAACTTGGGAAACTGTCGTTTCATCGCTTTCGATAGCAAAAGACTGGAAGGAATATCAACTTACCATCAACCAACCCGGCACGTTGCGAATCAGAATCATTAAAGCAGAAACAGGGTCGGCAGGAATAAATATTGATAAAATCCGTTTAAGCGATTATGCCTCAACGAATGAAATAATTTCGCTAACTCAAGCGGATTTCAGGTATCATTCAATACCCGATGGAATTCGTTTAGTTTTTGATAATTCAAACGAAAAACCTTCGCTTTACAGTGTTTCTGGACGAAAAGTTTGGGAAGCATCAGCTGCCGGTTCTATTTTTGATATTAAAATTTCGAGGGGAATCTTTATTTTGAAAAACAAGGAAAAAACCTGTAAAATAATAGTTCAATAAACTCTCAACTACCGATAAAAAACGCGAATCGAATAAAAATTGGTTCGCTTTTTTTATCGGTAATTTGATTAATCTAATCACGCTATCATCCGAATAATCTACCGATTTATAATATATTAAATCACATTCCCTTTTTAAATAGGAAAGCCAAAGCTTTTTTTAGCACGATCTGATCTGAAAACAATGTCAAACATTTAAAAGCTATACTCAACAGGGTTCGGTATAAATAATTTTTTCCGGACAACAATGATTTTTAATAAAAAAAGGGCAGCAATTCAAAATGAATCGCTGCTCTTCACAAAATGAAATACCTGCATTTTAATAGTTTTCTTCTCTTACCTGCATAAAAGCTTTTGGGTGCAAGCAAGCCGGACAGTTTTCCAATGCCTTTTCCGACTCGTACACGTAGCCACAGTTAATGCATTTCCACCAAACTTTACCATCTTTGATAAATACTTTGTCTTCGGAAAGGTTTTGAAGTAGTTTCAAATAACGACGTTCGTGTTCGGCTTCTACTTTGGCAATCATTTTAAATGCGGCAGCAATTTCAGGGAAACCCTCTTCTTTAGCCACTTCGGCAAAATGTGGGTACAATTCTGTCCATTCTTCATTCTCTCCTTCGGCGGCAGCTTTCAGGTTTTCTTTGGTAGTTCCAATCACACCAGCCGGATAACCGGCTGTAATTTCAACACAACCACCTTCCAAAAATTTAAAGAAACGTTTAGCATGTTCTTTTTCCTGAAGCGAAGTTTCCATAAAAATAGCAGCAATTTGTTCGTAACCTTCTTTTTTTGCCACACTTGCAAAAAATTCATAACGGTTTCTGGCTTGCGATTCTCCTGCGAATGATTTCAACAGGTTTTGTTCTGTTTGAGTTCCTTTTAATGATTTCATTGTTCTGTTTTTTTTTTGAGTTATTGTAATTCTATAAAATCTGCTTTTTCAGTGCCACATGCCGGGCAAACCCAGTCATCAGGTAAATCTATAAATTTCACACTTTCAAGCGCATCATCGTAAATGTAGCCACAAGCAGGGCATTTATATTTTTTATTTGTAGAATTGTTTTCATTTGCTTCAAGTTTTGATTTGTCAATATACGTTGGAGCATTTTTAGGAGACAATCCTTTTTTTACTTGTCGGTAATATAAGTATGTCAACGCATCTTTTGTCCCGTCAATTACTTCGGCATTCAGCACTTCACCTATAAACATAAGATGAGTGCCTACATCAACCGTTTGTACTACTTTACATTCGAAAAATGAAATGCAATTATCCAAAACTATAGGCACGCCTGTTTCTCCATATTTAACTTGCGAACCCGCCATTTTGTCAATATCATTTCCACTTTTATACCCAAATTTACCTATAAGTTCTGAAGATGCATTTTGGTCTAAAACAGACACCGAAAAAGCCTGTTTTTTTTGGATAAATTCGGATGTGAGATTGTTTTTATTACAGCAAGCTGCAAACATTGGAGGCTCGGAAGTTACCTGAAAAACAGTGTTTGATACATACCCGTTTCCTCTGTTTTTATCTCCGGAACAAACGATATATAAACCATAGGAAATTTTAAAAAATGCTTCGTAGTTTATCATACAGCGGTTTTTTTTTGTACGGAAACTTATAATATCTTTCTCAAAAATGTACATGTTAGCTATCTCTGACAATTTCAAGCCCTCAATACATTCAACAAACTATTCAATACTTTTAAAATGATTGTGAATAAAATCAACTGCAATATTACAAAATATAATTGATTTCTTATGTTTAAAAAAGAAAATATTAAAAGATAAGTTTTTTTTAGCTCAATATTATTGGAGACTAAGCCAAACAGTGTTTAGGGGGTATAATTAAAATAAATATATCAATAATAAATTCTATACTTATTTCGATACTTTGATCAAGTTGGAATGTGTCATCCCCATCTATCAAAGGGACAGAGTCTCGATATATTGGTCGAAAATTCTCCAACACACCGAAATATAAAAATGATTCAAATTGATAGAAAATACCTGAAATCTGAATGCCTTTACCATTCAACTTATTCAGGGTTCAGGGTCAATCAGAAACTTTCCTCCTTTAGCTTCAAAGTGAAGTGTTCCTGCGGTTTCTGTAACGTTAAAGTGTTGAATGCCATCTGCAGAACTTGCTTTCCATTTTCCGGCTTTTAGGTCGGTAACGAGTATCTTGTATGTTGTGCCGTGATTGCCAAGGGTAAACGATATTTGATTCATGTTTTTTCCCAATGCAAGTTGTTCGGCAACGATACGGTCTTTTATCATTACAGCCACATATTCGTTGTTTTCGGATAGAACTTTTTCAACAACTTGTTTTTCAGTAGTTCTATCGGCGTCCATTGCCTGAATTACATTCAGAAAATTGTCCGACAAGGAGGGATTCACAGGCGAAAGTTCAATGCGCCAACATCCGGCATCTTCTTGTGTAACAGTTCCCCAGTTTTTGCCATCTGACCAATATTCTTTACCTGCACCACCTACTTTTTGAATATCCTGATTTTTTATTTCGGGTAACAATACCGTAGTAACCAACTTCCCGTTCCTGCCATTGTTTGTATTTACTGCTGTAATCGTGTTTTTTTCAATCTTTGGTTCGTTTTGGGTATGTAGTAACCAGGTTTTTTTAAATGAGGGATTGGTTGAAACCACTTTATCAAGTACAATCAGTGTTCCGGGAATATCATTCGATTTATGATTCAGAAAAACAAAGCTACGGCGAACGGTTTCGGCTTTGGGTGGGTAAATGCCTATAAACTTAGGTACATTATAGGCATTCGTCAAATCACCTTTAAAATAGGTATAGTCGGGTTGATAGCCGGCAGCAATTTCTTCGGCAAGTATTTCCGATGATTTTCCGGCTGCAAACATATCTTTACTCGTATCCCAGGCATGGTCGGCAAAATAAAATTGTCCGCCATCGCGGGCTTTTACCACCGATTTTTTATCCCATCCGTACGGCAGAGGCTCGTTCGGATCGAGAATCAATAAGGAATTATGAGCAATGGTTCGGGCGAAATAATTGGTGTAATTTAATTTTGCCCAGCCATTTTGTGCATCTTTTCCTTGATAAATTCCGGCATCGAGCGCCAAATGTCCTTTATAATAAATGCCAAAATGTCCACCATCCAAATGGGTGTGATTTTGAGCATTGTATTCTTTCATATTCATAATCACCACCATGGCATTTGAATCGTAACCGGTTTTATCCAAGTCCCATCGCGTGCGTGCAATCATAATGCCCGATGGTGAAGGGAAAAAACGGCTCAGACAAAGGCTGTCTATGGGTTTAGCTGCAATTTCGGGATTGTGATAGATGAATAAGCGTGCGCTTTGATGTTTAGTGTCCATCAGGTATTTTTTCGAAACAGTTTGCAGTACCGGATCATTAGACAGATTGGCAGCTAAATAGAATAACTCGCTGTAACCCATTTCGAGATGATTGTGTCCATCGCCCTCAGGCATTCCATCCATATCTTTTTTCTGTGGAATAATATCATAAACAGCCCGAAAAGCTGCTTTCGAAATATCTTTACTATATGGACTGATACCCAGCTTATTCAACATAAAATGCTGCAACAGTTCGTGTGTATACCGTACATGAATGTATTGCGCACCCTGGTGATGTGTTCCTGCTCTATACATGGGATTGCGCGATGGGGCAAAGTTATTGACCTGCTCGTTGTATTCAAAATTAAAAAATGAAGGATCTTCGTCGTAAGTAGCGATTCCAATTGCCATATAAGCCGTTGGAGCACATTCGCCGTAATGTCCGGCTAAATATTGTACTTTGTTTGTCCCCGGTAAACCGTATTCGCCCAGCAGGCAAACTTTTTTCATGTTTTCAAATAATTCTGCCTTTTCTTTGACTGTAAGCAGGTTATAACACCAGTCGTAGACCAATGCTGAACCTACAATTGCTTCGTATGTATTAGTATTATCTTCGTAACTCACAGCTTTTGTAGTGCGCATTCTGGAGTAGGACGACAAATAGTTCAGCGCAAGTTGAATAGCTTCTTTTCCAGATGCTTTCTTCGTTTCGGGGTTCAACATATATTCCAATGCCAATGCTTCCATTTTCTGGCGAATGTGTTCATCGGGTCTTTCGTCAGTAACAAACCCCGTTGTGTTATAGTTTTTTTGTTCGTTATAAACACGTTTCAAATCATAAAAATCGGGGTGATTAAATCTTTTCTTTAAAGCTTCCAGCTCACTATTTCGCACAAAAAGACGGGGATGAACAGGTAATGGACCAGTGGTGGAGAATATTTTAGTTCCAACAAGCTCAGTTCCTTTATTCAAAGTCAGAGTGAGGGTATAAGCTGTCATGTTTACAGGCTCTTTAGTATAAGAGGCAGGTACAATAATGTTGAATTCAAGTTTTTTTGAAATATTAATTGTTGTTGGAATGTTTTCAATTGTAAACGGAAAATTTTTCGGTTTAGTGAGTGTTACGAATACTTGTTCCGAAGAGCCACCGGATGATTGAATTGTACACCTGTAGTTCCATTTATAACTACCATCGGGTTGGTAACTTCCGTTACGGGTAATACTCTCAATTGTTATTGCATTGATATTTAATGCAATAAAAATGAATAAAACAATACATTTAAAACCAGATGGATTGAATTTGACTAACATACCAGTAGATTAAGAAAAAAAGAACAAAACTACTGAAAAAATCAGAATTATCCGGCGGATTATTTTTTTTCGTGTTTCTTTTAGAATAAGAAACGAAAACATACTTATCTGTCAAACAATTTTTTCAATAAATCCGTTCGCTTCAGTTTGTTCAGGTCGCGAATTATAGCGTTTTTGTATTCGCTTTTATACCAAAAGAAGAATTTACGCTGTTCAAGTTTTTCATCTTTACTTTTAGCGGTAAAAACTGGTTCGAGCGTATAAGGGTGGTATCCTGAGTAATAAATTTCGGTTGCCAGGGTCATGGGAGTAGGCGTGAAATCCTGAACCTGTTCTAATTTAAAATCAAAATCTTTGGTAAGTGCAGCCAATTCGGCCATATCTTCGTTTTTACAACCCGGATGACTCGAAATAAAATACGGAATCAGTTGCTGATTCAATCCTGCTTCACGGTTGATGCGTTCAAACTTTCGTTTAAACTCGCCAAAGTATGCAAAACTCGGTTTTCGCATCATGTTCAGCACTTCATCCGATGTGTGTTCGGGTGCAATTTTCAATCGACCCGAAACATGATTGGTAATCAGTTCTTTAATGTATTCATCGTGACTTTTATTTGCTTCCGCATTCTTGGCATCGGTCAGTAAAATATCGTATCGCACGCCACTGCCGATAAATGATTTTTTAATCCCCGGTAATTTATCGACCGACCGATAAATATCCAACAGGGGTGAATGATCGGTATTCAGATTGAAGCAGGGTTTAGGGAAAATACAGGATGGTTTCTGACATTGCCGGCAGATGTACAAGTTCTTGCCTTTCATCTGATACATATTGGCCGAAGGTCCGCCCAAATCGCTCAGATAGCCTTTAAAATCGGGCATGGCAGTTATTTGTTCTACTTCATTCAGTATAGATTTTTTGGAGCGAGACACAATGTGTTTGCCTTGATGCGCCGAAATGGTGCAAAACGAACATCCACCGAAACATCCCCGATGCAAGTTAACCGAAAACTTAATCATTTCGTAAGCCGGAATGGCTTTCCCCTTGTATTTAGGATGGGGAAGGCGTGTGTAAGGCAAATCATATGAAGCATCCAACTCTTCGGCTTTCAGGGGTTCGTAAGGTGGATTTACAATAACCCAACGATTGCCTGTTTTCTGAAGCAAACGGTTCGCATCATACTTATTCGATTCTTTTTCAATGTGTTTAAAATTGGAAGCATACAGTTTTTTGTCTTTCAGGCAAACTTCGTGCGAAACTAATTCCAACTCTTTCCATTTCGGATGTGCCGGAACTTCTTTTGATAAATAAGATGTTTGTGGAATATCAGTCAGTTCTTTAAAGGTTTTTCCTTCGCGAAGTTGTTTTACAATTTCTACCAGTGGTTTTTCGCCCATTCCGTATACCAATAAATCTGCTTTGGTATCCACCAATATGCTTGACATCAACTTATCCGACCAGTAGTCGTAATGCGTATAGCGTCGCAGCGAAGCCTCAATGCCACCAATTAGAAGCGGCACATCAGGATACAATTTTTTAATGATATTTGCATAAGTAATTGTAGCATAATCGGGACGCATTCCGGATTTGCCATCGGGTGTATAAGCATCGTCGGAGCGAAGTCGCTTGTTGGCAGTGTAATGATTGACCATCGAATCCATATTCCCGGCCGTGATGGCGAAGAACATACGTGGACGTCCCATTTTCTTGAAATCGCGCAAATCATCGCGCCAGTTGGGTTGCGGAACGATAGCAACTTTCAAACCCTGTGATTCAAGAATGCGTCCAATTACCGCCGACCCAAACGCAGGATGATCGATATACGCATCTCCTGTAAAAAAGACTACATCCACTTCGTCCCAACCCCGAATCTCGAGTTCTTTTTTGGTAGTAGGTAGAAAATCGGTAAGTTGATATGTTTTTACTTGCATACAGTTTTTGCTCTACAACACTTTAGAACTATATTGGTTCAGTAGCATTGAGGGTGCGCAAAGGTAAAGAAAAAAATGTCTTTAGAGGTACGAAGACTGCAACACATCGTATCATTAAATTCAACATTTCGGATTTTATAACAATTATTTTGTATTGTACGCTTATAACATATTGTTGTATTATAAGATTAGTCAGTATGTTTTATAGATTTTGTCAAGTAAAGTTAGTAACCTAGTCAAGAGGAGATATTTAGTTTATGCTGAAGTTTATTTTAAAAAATAAAGTGAGTAAAGCTAGTGTAGAACGTTGAAAAATATGATATTCATTGAAAAAAACTCTTTTAAATATCCATGTTACTTATCCTATTCTCAATTCAATCAACTCGTTAGTATTTCGTGTCACTCTGAAACGATTATCCATACGTTGACCAACAATCCAGATGATGTCATTACCAGAAGCAAGTATCCAGCTCTGCTCTTTTTCGTCTATACTGAGTTTGTTGTCAATGAAAAAGTCGCTTAATTTTTTCTTTTGGTTCATCCCAAACGGATAAAACCAGTCACCCTCGTTCCAACGGCGCAATTGTAGAGGAAAATGCAGTAATGAAGCATCGGCGTGAATGCAGTTTTTTGTTTTTGATGGTTCAAAATCGGGAGTAATCGATAGTTTGCTGATTTTCAAGTTTATCGGAAAGTCAAGTATCGAATTTGCTTGCGAAATAAAGAAACATTCTCTTTCTTTTTGGTCTTTCGCGCTAATAATCAACTCTTTTCTGTCTTTTACTAAGCGGTGGGTTTCGGAGTAAAAAACTTTGCCCGATTCAGCTCCGAGCTGTTGTTCAATTTGTTCTGCCTGTGACGTATTAAACCCATAAGGCGATAGCAGTTCATATAGTACCGTACCGCGCTGTGCTTGTTGGATAATGCGTTCTATATTTAATGTAATCAAACTGTCTTTTTTATCAACAATTGTTTCTCTAATTAGGTCGATGGATTGTTGATAAATCGCCAAATTTCCTTCCAAATGCTCCATAGATTTGTATAAATTCTGACGAACGGAAGGATTAATTTCGGTCAAAAGGGGTAAAACCTGATTTCGAAACCGGTTACGCATATAATCATTTGATGCATTTGATGCATCCTGAACAAATTCTAAATCCTGTTCAACGACATAATTTTCAATTTCTGAACGACTGCAACACAAAAGCGGACGAACTACCTGCTTGTTGCGTGGTGAGATTCCGGTGAGTCCCCGAAGACCTGTTCCGCGTATCAAATTCATTAACATGGTTTCGATACTGTCGTCGGCATGATGAGCAACAGCAATGGCTTGAGCTCCTAACTTTTCTGACAATTCATTGAACCAGTTATAACGCAAATCGCGAGCAGCCATTTCTATGGATTTTTTTTGTTCTAAAGCATATTTAGTCGTTTCAAAATCAATAGAATAGATTGGAATAGAGTAGGAGTTAGCCAGCTTGCGAACAAACTCCTCATCACGATCTGATTCTTCCATTCTCAGATGAAAGTTGCAATGTGCTATTACACAGTCATATCCCAGCGAAATTAAAATATGCAGCAACGCTATGGAGTCAATTCCACCACTAACTCCCACAATTATTTTGTCTTTCGGAGTCAATAATTGATGTTTTTCAATATATGTTTGGACTTTTTGTTGCATAAAATGTTCTATTTGGCTTATCTTTGCATGCCCCTAACCCATAAAGAGTAATATTGGCTTAACGATTAAGGGCAAAGGTATTGAATTTTTCATGTTTTGCCAAGAAAAACTAAAAGAATGAACACGATATAAATCACATAACTCGTTTTTTCGCTTTTGGGAAAAACGTTTTAAAAAACTGTATGAAAACTTTCTTAGAATTAGTCAAAAGTCGCCAAAGCGACCGGGCGTATCAGGATAAACCGGTTGAGTATGAAAAAATTGAACGCATTTTGGAGGCTGCACGACTTGCACCTTCGGCTTGTAACGCACAACCCTGGAAGTTTGTGGTGGTTACCGATTCTGAAAAGCGCATTCAAGTAGCTGATGCAACAGCCAGTAAATTACTGTCAATGAATCATTTCACAAAGCAAGCACCGGTTCAATTGGTTTTGTTGGAGGAAAGTGCTAATTTTACTTCGAGTGTAGGAGGATGGGTAACCAATAAGCATTATCCGCATATCGATTTGGGAATTGTTGCAGCTCATATAACCCTGGCTGCTGCCGATGAAGGTCTTGGAAGTTGTATAATTGGTTGGTGCGACGAAAAGAAAGTGCAAAGGGCACTCGAAATACCTAAGAATAAACGTGTTATGCTGGTTATTTTATTGGGTTATTCTGCACAGCCACTTCGGGATAAAAAGAGAAAAACGAGTGAAGAGATTGTTTCGTATAATAAATACTAATTACATGGTAAATGATTAATGGTAAAATAAATTTTATTTACAAATTACCAAAGAGATGAATTACGAAGAAACAATTCAATATCTATATAACCGTCTTCCTGTATTTCATCATATTGGAAGTGAAGCTTATAAGCCTGGATTAGCGAATACAATTCGCCTTATGAGCGCGTTGGATAATCCTCATAATTGTTTTCGGAGCATTCATGTTGCCGGAACGAATGGAAAAGGTTCTGTGTCGCACTTTCTGGCAGCTATTTTACAGTCAGCGGGTTATAAAGTAGGATTATACACTTCTCCACATTTGGTTGATTTTGCTGAACGGATAAAAATAAACGGTGAAATGATTGATCAATGCTATGTGATTGATTTCGTTGAGAATAATAAAATTTTGTTTGATCAGATTGAACCTTCATTTTTTGAAGCCACTATGGCTATGGCATTTAATTATTTTGCTGATAGTAAGGTAGATGTGGCTATTATTGAAGTTGGTTTGGGAGGACGCTTAGACAGCACAAATATAATTCAACCGGAATTATCGGTCATCACTAATATCAGTTTTGATCATGTTGGATTTCTGGGCGATACACTCGAAAAAATAGCTTACGAGAAAGCCGGGGTCATAAAATCCGTTACACCTGTTGTGATAGGTGAAGTATTGCCCGAAACAAAACCTGTTTTTGAAGCGAAGGCTGCTCTTGAAAATGCAACTATATACTTTGCCGAAAAGCAGTTGAAGCTTAGATTTAAAGAATACATCAACTCTAAAATGATTGTTGAAGATTCTGAAAATAAATTATTTATAGTCGGATTAAGCGGATTGTATCAATTGAAAAATGTTACCACTACACTTGCAGCTATTGAACAATTGAAACGATTGAATTTTAATATTTCTGATACTGATTTACTTTCAGGGCTTGAAAATGTGTGTGAACTGACCGGGTTAAAAGGGCGTTGGCAACATATTAGTCAAAACCCTGCAATTATTGCCGATACGGGTCACAATGTAGCCGGCATTCAATTTGTAGTAGAACAACTCAGTTTGCAACCCTATAAAAAGTTGCATATAATTATAGGTATGGTGAACGATAAAGACATTTCTTCCGTCTTATCTCTATTACCTGCCGAAGCCATTTATTATTTTACACAAGCCAATATTGAACGGGCTTTGTCAGCTTTAATTCTGAAAGAAAAGGCTCAAAGTGTTGGTTTAAAAGGTAAAGCTTATTTGTCTGTAAAAGAGTCGATAAAATCGGCGATTCACAACGCTGATTCTTTGGATTTAATCTTTATAGGCGGTAGTAATTTTATTGTTGGCGAAGCTTTAGAATTTTTTGAAAATCAAGAATAAATAACTCAAAGTCATCTGTTGATAGACTATAAAATCAAATAGTTTTAAATAAATTTTGTATGAGAAAAATTGATAAAAAAGAATGGCTTTATATTGTTAAGCTCATTTTTACATGGATTTTAATTGATGTGGCTGCAAATCTTTTCGGACTCTGGATTTCAAAATTGTTGAATGAAGCAGAATATACCTATCCGGACAGTATTTTTAATGAGTTTACACGACCAATCTTCTTTCAATCCCTTTTGTTTGGAATTTGCATTGTTCTGGGAACAATCTTTATAAAGAAGAAAAAAGTAGTGGTTTATACTTTTTCATTGCTACAAGTGCTGATCTTTCATTTTATTTTTCTGATTAACCTAAGAATTAATCATGGCATTCATTTTGTCTCGGCATTTAAAAATTGGGGTGTTCAATATTTAAGCAGTTTTGGGCAGTATTTAGTTGACATTCTTTATCTTAGATTCCCGATCAATGGTAATTTTTCAAACGAAGTATTTGCCCCTGATAATTTGGGAACGTTCTATTTACACTGGATATTTTTAAATCTTGTTTATTATTTTGCCATTAGCTGGGTGGCAGTGATAGCGACTAAATTTCTTTTTGAAACTAAATTAAAAAACCTGGAATAGAAAGCTGAGAAGTACAAATATAATAATGGCTGAAATCAAGCAGGATTTCAGCCATTTTAGTGTATGATTAAGCCGATTTTATTTTGTAATCACAACTTGCTTTTCCTTTTACTATATTAGTTAGTTTCGATTTAAGCAATTGACGGCGAATAGGTGTTACCTTATCTGTAAACAGATTTCCTTCTAAATGGTCATATTCATGTTGAATAACCCGAGCCTTGTAAGTATCAAATTCTTCAGTATGTTCAATAAAATCTGAGTCTAAGTACTTAATTTTAATCTTCTGAGCCCGCAAAACAGTTTCGTGAATGCCCGGAATACTTAAACAACCTTCTTCTCCGGCAACTTCTTCTTCGCTTCGTTCCAGAATGGTAGGATTAATCATCACCACTTTGAAATCACCTAATTCGGGATTATCTTCTTTAAACGGGGCTAAATCAATAATTAATACCCGAATGGGCAAGCCCACCTGTGGTGCTGCCAAACCAACGCCTTCAGCATGATACATTGTGTCAAACATATTGGATATCAGTGTGCTTAGATTCGGATAGTCTGCTTTAATAGGTTCAGCTACTTTGCGAAGAACAGCATTCCCGTATGTATAAATTGGTAAGATCATTATTCTAAATGCTAAATTATTAATGGTTAATGGCGTCAATGTAAACTTCTAGTCATAAACTATTTATCATTAATCACTATTTAATTGTTTCTAAATAAGTCTGTAATATTATGGTGGCCGAAATTTTATCAACAAGTGCTTTGTTTTGCCGATCTTTTTTCTTTAATCCTGCTTCCAACATGGTTTTATGAGCCAAAACGGATGTAAAACGTTCGTCAACATAAATAAGTTCAATATTGGCAAATCTGCGTTGTAATCCGGCAACAAAGGGTCTGATAAATTGCATTGAGTCCGATTCCTGTCCGTTCATTTGCGTTGGCAAGCCGATAATGAATTTTTCTACAGGTTCTTTTTCAATATATTTATCCAGATAATCAAGCACTTCATGTACTGGAACTGTATCTAATCCATGTGCTGAAATTTGCAGCATATCCGTTACAGCAAGTCCCACCCGTCTAGTTCCGTAATCAATTGCTAAAATCCGTGACATGTTTTTGAAATTTGAGTGCAAAGGTACAGATTTTTAGTGATATTTTGAAATTCAAAAGCTAAGGGTGCATTTTTTGTTTTGCAGTTTTCATTTGTAAATTGAAGCAAATACCTTGAGATTACACTGTATAAAAAGCTAATAATAATACAAATTTTAAAACTGTGTACGGAAACAGAAATCGTTTTATGCAATTAATATGTATATTTATCTCGATTTGTTTCGTATTTTTGTATTTAAATATCAGTTAATCAATTAGATATGAAAATTATTGAAATTGTTGATAACTTTTTAGGGTTAAAACCACATTTTCCGAAAAAGTATTATTAATTTTGGGCGTATTTTTTTTATTTTTTTAAACAGTTAATTTCTCTCAACTTTTAATTATTTAATAACACTTTTATGAAACAAATCAAGCGGATTGGTTTGCTGCTATTAGTAGCATTACTCACATCAGTCAGAACGTTTGCCAGTGAGGCAGACATTGCAATTCCTGATTTACATCAGGGTCAATTTCACATTTTCGGACAAGCTATTTCATCCTGGGATTTTTTATTCTATGGTGCTTTAGTTATTTGTATTACTTTAAGTATCAGTTTATGGCTCTTTTCGCAGGTAAAAAAGCAAAAAGCACACCATTCGATGCTAAAAGTATCTGAGATTATATTTCAAACATGTAAGACCTACTTATTGCAACAGGGAAAGTTTTTGTTAATGCTTTTTGCTTTTGTTGCTGTGATTATGTCTTATTACTTCCTTGCATTGCAGGGAAAAACGGCAGGGACATTATTATATGTATTATTTTTCTCCATTTTGGGTATGGGTGGCTCGTATGCAGTGGCCTGGTATGGTATTCGCATCAACACTTATGCGAACTCCCGTACTGCTTTTGCTTCATTGAGAGGAAAGCCCTGGGATGTAGTTGATATACCTTTACGTTCGGGAATGAGTGTAGGTCTTTTTCTAATCTCGCTGGAATTAGTTATGATGGTTATCATCTTACTCTTCGTTCCACGCGAAATTGTAGGTATTTGTTTCCTTGGTTTTGCTATTGGCGAATCGTTGGGTGCCAGTGTATTGCGTATTGCAGGTGGTATCTTTACCAAGATTGCTGATATCGGTTCCGATTTAATGAAAATCGTTTTCAATGTTAAGGAAGACGATCCCCGTAATCCGGGTGTAATTGCCGATTGTACCGGAGATAATGCCGGGGATAGCGTTGGACCAACTGCGGATGGTTTCGAAACCTACGGTGTCACGGGTGTAGCCCTGATTACATTTATTACGTTGGCAGTTCCATTTGCATTTCCGGGAAAACCTGAAATGATAGGCGAAATTCAAGCAAAATTAATCGTTTGGATTTTCGGAATGCGCTTTTTAATGGATTTGATGTCGGGTCTTTCGTATTTCATAAATCATGCATTTTCAAAACGCAAATACAAAGGGCTTAAAATGTTCGATTTTGAAGAACCATTGATGCGTTTAATATGGATTGCTGCTATATTAAGTATATCAACATCATTTTTTATGAGTTACTTGCTGGTTGGTGATTTGTCTCAAATTACAGGCAATGCAGCTGATGCATCTTTATGGTGGAAATTGGCTGGAATTATTAGTTGTGGTACATTGGCTGCTGTTTTAATTCCTGAATTTACAAAACTCTTTACAAGCTCAAAATCTGCTCATGTGCAAGAAATTGTAACAGCTTCACGCGAAGGGGGACCATCATTGAATATTCTTTCGGGTATTGTATCCGGTAATTTTGGTGCTTTCTGGACTGGAATGTTAATTGTAGGCTTGATGACAGGTGCTTATTTTATCAGTCAACTGGGACTTACTTCAATTCTTGGTCCTCATGCATCCATCTTCGCATTTGGTTTGGTTGCTTTTGGATTCCTGTGTATGGGACCGGTCACTATTGCAGTAGACAGTTATGGTCCGGTAACTGATAATGCGCAATCTATATTTGAGTTGTCTCAGATAGACCAAATTCCAAATATTAAAAATGAAATAGAAAAAGATTTCGGATTTACTCCTGACTTTGAATTGGGTAAGCATTATTTAGAAGCGAATGATTCAGCGGGTAATACGTTTAAAGCAACCGCTAAACCGGTATTAATCGGAACAGCAGTAGTAGGGGCAACCACTATGATTTTCTCGATCATATTACTTTTGGAAAGCAAAGGGTTGTTAAGCGTTTCTCTGACATCTGCACCCATCCTGTTAGGTTTGATTTGTGGTGGTGCTGTTGTATTTTGGTTTAGCGGCGCTTCCATGCAAGCAGTAACTACAGGTGCCTATCGTGCAGTTGAATTCATTAAAAAGACGTTTGATTTAAATAAAAAAGAAGCCAATATAGAAGACTCAAAAGAGGTGGTAAAAATTTGTACACAATATGCACAAACAGGTATGTGGAATATTTTCATTGCACTGATATGCTTTACGCTTGGCTTTGCTTTCTTCGACAGTAATTTCTTTGTGGCTTATCTGATATCAATAGCTACCTTCGGTTTATTCCAGGCAATCTATATGGCTAATGCCGGTGGGTCGTGGGATAATGCCAAAAAAGTTATCGAAGTTGATTTGAAAGAAAAAGGAACGCCTTTGCATGAAGCTGCTGTAATTGGTGACACGGTTGGTGATCCGTTTAAAGATACTTCTTCTGTATCATTAAATCCGATTATTAAATTTTCTACCTTATTCGGATTGTTAGCTACAGAGATTGCATTAAAAATGAGATTGGACGCTACTGCCAGCAATAGTTTTGATTATAGCGGTATCATTGGTGCCGGTTTCCTTGTTATTGCATTGGTGTTTGTTTGGCGTTCGTTCTATAAAATGAGAATTCCATTGCGCAGTTAGAAAAAAACTTTTAATTTCTATTCAAAACGCTCCGGAAATTTCGGAGCGTTTTTTTTTGAAAACAGCTTTTGAATCTGAATAATATGCTTGAAATTGGTAGAAATTAGCAAGTAAATTGATTAAATAGTGTCATTTCGTTGATTTTTGCTAAAATAAATTTGTCAGAGATATTAATTATTTGTATTTTCGCATTCTATAAATAACTTCGACATGAATATGTTTGAAAATGTGAATAGATTTTTTGAATATTAGGTGGGTTTAAGTCATTAAATTTGAGCCAATAATTTTTACCATAAAATAACCGTAAAGTGAAAAAATTAATTTTATCATTTGTTGTCTTGATTTTGCTTACAGGCTGTAATGCATACAAAAAGATTGTTTATGTACAGAATTCAGGGAAAGCTGTAAGCTATATAGACTCCATTAAGTCATTAATTCCTGACCCAAAACTTAAGATTGGTGATTTACTAATTATTACGGTTAATGCGAATACGCCTGAAGCTGCTGTACCGTTTAATTTGCCATTAATTCCGGGTGGTGAAAGTATGAAGTCGTACTCGAATGGTTCTGGTAGTATTTCGGGGGGACAGGCAATGCAGAATTATCTTGTTGATACTGATGGAAATATTATATTTCCTACAATTGGGAAGATTCATGCAGTAGGTATGACTAAAACAGAATTATCAAATTTTATTATTGATAAAATTCATCCTTTTTATATAAAAGAAAACCCGATTGTAACCATTCGCTTTGCTAATTTTAGAGTTTCAATGTTAGGTGAGGTTGGTCGCCCTGGTTCGTATGAAATTCAAAATGAGAAAATTAATTTATTTGAAGCCATTGCTCTTGCCGGAGATTTGACGCTTTATGGAAAACGGGATAATATTCTATTGATTCGAGAGAACGGTAACGGAAAACGGGAAACTTTTCGAATCGACCTGCGCGATGCTCGCCTCATTGATTCACCTTATTTTTATTTGCAACAAAACGATGTCTTGTATGTACAGCCCAACAATCCCAAGGCTCGCTCAGGATTTTTCGGAACTGCCGAATCTTTGTCACTTTCAGTAGTTGGTACACTTATTTCACTTACAACATTGATTATAAGTTTGGCTAAAAAATAGAAACAATAGACAGTTAACGAAATTCACTAATCACCAACAGCATATCATTTAATATATACATGGATAACTACTTAGATCAATTTGAACAAGATATTCAGGAAAAACCTATTAACTGGAGAGAAATATTTGAGAAAATAATTATTAATTGGAAATGGTTCGTTTTTTCGGCTATAGCTGCACTTATAATTGGATTTGTATATGCACGGACTCAAAGCACGGTTTATGAACTGAAATCATCGATATTAATTATTGATCAAACTCGTAGTGGTCAGATGAATGAAATGTCTGTTGTGAAACAATTGGATGCAGCCGGTATGGGCAGTCGATCTTCATCAATGGTAAATAATGAAGAACAAGTTCTGAAATCAACCGCACTCATGAAACGGGTAGTAAAACGATTAGAACTTTATACCTCTTATTCTCATAAATTCTTTTTGAAAACAGATGAACTCTATACTTCTTCACCAATTTACGTTCGTTTAGACAGTTTATCTTTAACACGTCTTAAATCAGGATTATCCTTAACTCTAATTCCTGAAAATGGTAAACTTGTGATTAATGGTCAGTATCAGGGAAACCAATTCAAATTAAGAACCAACACATTACCGGCTATTTTGCAAACTCCGGCCGGAACAATCTATATCCAACTTCGCCCTGGAATGGCATTCCCGAAAGAGATTATCAATGTTTCAATTAATGATCCAATGAAAGTTGCTAAATGGTTATCGAAGGGTTCATTGACAACAGAAGTGGGGAAAATGGTCGATGTGATTGATCTTACTTTTCATTCGGCTAATATGCAGGAAGGTCAGGACATTCTCAATACCTTAGCAACAATTTATAACGAAGATGCTTCACAGCAAAATAATTTGTCTGCTATCAATACGGCTCGTTTTATAGAAGTACGCCTCCGATTGCTTTCTGATGAGTTAAATGAAGTGGAACGCGATGTTGAAAAGTACAAGCAAACGAATAAAATGACTGATATAAGTGATGATGCAAAAATTTATTTGGATAAAACAAATTTTTATGATCAACATCAGATTGAAGTTGAGATGCAACAACATTTGGTTAAATATATTGAAGATTTTATTCATAATCCTGCTAATCAATCATCCCTTATTCCCAATCTAGGACTTACGGATGTAGGTTTAGTAAGTGTAATTACTAAATATGACGAATTAGTAATGACACGTGAAAGAATTTCAGTCGGTACATCGGATGAAAATCCGGCTTTGAAAGCCCTGAATCAGGAAATAAATTCAACACGTAAAGCTATACAGACAAGCATTTCAAATTATCGGAAAGGGTTACAGATCAGTAAAAATGATTTTAGTAATCAAAATTCGATCATGCAATCCAAAATACGCGATTTACCACGTCAGGAAAGAGAATTTATTGAAATCAAGCGCCAACAACAGGTAAAAGCATCATTATACTTATTCTTACTCCAAAAACGTGAAGAAGCTTCATTAAATATGGCTGTAACAGTTCCCAAAGGCAGAGTTCTGAATACGCCGGATGATGCTGTAACAGTTGGAACACCTCGGATTTTGGTGATGTTGATTTTTCTGTTAATTGGTCTGCTGATTCCTGCGCTGGTTATTTATATTGAGAATTTGATAAACACATCTATTCGCAGCCGTGAAGATGTTGAGAAAATGACCAAAATACCTGTAATTACTGAGTTAGGACATAACGATTCCGATTCTATAATTATTGATAACAAGGCTAATGCAAATTCAAATTCGGAATTATTCCGTTTGCTACGCACAAAACTGCAATTTACACTCGATCATCCTAAGGAGAAAGTAATATTAGTGACTTCTACAATGTCTGGTGAAGGAAAAACTTTTGTGAGTATAAATCTGGCTCTAATGATGACTCTTGCCGAAAAGAAAGTTCTATTAATGGGGTTAGATTTACGTAAACCTCAATTAGCAAAACATTTCGGGTTAGTAGCAAAAGATGGTGTTTCGGCTTACTTATCAGGACAGGTAACCAATTATAAGTCTCTGATATTTACACCTACAGAGTTTCCGCTGTTACATGTATTACCTGCAGGTGTTATTCCGCCAAATCCCACTGAATTAATCATGAAAGATCGTCTTGATAATTTATTGGAAGAAATCAAAAAGGATTATGATTATATAATTATTGACACTGCTCCGGTGGGTGCTGTTTCAGATACTTTTTTGATTGATAGGGTGGCTAATCTTACTCTCTATATTTGCAGGGCAAGATATACCGATAAACGTAATATAGAATTTGTAAACAGAATTCAATCAGAAAAGTCCTTAAAACGACTCTTTTTTGTTGTGAATGATGTTGATTTAGAAGCAAACCGATATTCATATCATAAAAAATATGGTTATGGATATGGTTACGGTTATGGTTACGGACGTAAATTTACTTACGGTCGTCGGAAAAATCACGATGATGAGGAATTATAATTAAAGCTAACTTCTGATTCTGTGGGAACAGAAATAATATGTTGAAAAAAATAATATTTATATGGTTTTGCATAGTTGGGTTTTCGATGGCACTGAACGCTCAGTATTATCGAAGAGTTGCTACATATCCTACATGGTATATCGGTGCTGATACTGGAGTAAATTGGTTTTTAGGTGAGGGTAACAATCCAATGAAATCATCGAATTATTTCTCGGTTATTCAAAATGCCGGATTAATGGAGAGGGTTTCAGTGGGCTATAACATGAACCCAATTATAGGTTTTCGTAGTTTCTTAGGATTAACTTTACACAGTTGGCCTGATGTGCGTG
>Ga0214228_1000175_pt1 | contig 21094 bp, 17 predicted proteins | sample TroBogypolimnion_21_FD_153066 | JGI IMG/M metagenome (GOLD analysis project Ga0214228, IMG submission 153066) | Freshwater microbial communities from Trout Bog Lake, WI - 05NOV2007 hypolimnion | ecosystem: Environmental > Aquatic > Freshwater > Lake > Hypolimnion/Profundal zone | place: Trout... | reverse complement strand
CCATAAAAGCACCATCATCAGCTAATAGTTCAGCTTTGGCAATGCCGCAAGCATCGAATCCGACAGACAATGCTGTTTGTTTTATAGAAAACATTGTGTAAAAATATTCATAAAATTGGAATCACAAAACTATAAGTTCTTTTCAATAACTTTAGCCAATTCGTCAAATCCAAAACTTCGACCAATAATAATTCCTTTCCGATTTATCAGGAATGTTGTTGGTATTGATGAAATATTGTAAGATTGAATATACTTTGTGCTCGGACCATTTTCATCACGCACACAAATCCAGGGAATATTTTGAGTAGATTGCTCCCAAAGAGGCCTGTTTTGATCAAGCGAGATCTGAAAAATTTCAAATCCACGTTTATGAAATTTGGTATATAAATCTCTCAAAGCAAACGTATAGTCAACACTTCCTTTCATCTCAAAGGCAGAAAAATCAACTAAAATCACTTTGCCCATCAAACCGGAAAGTTTTCTTTCTTGGTTATTCTTATCGGGCAGTGCAATGTCAATGAACCCAACTCCTTGTTTGGCTATAATCTCCTTCCAAATTTCATTTTGTTTAGATTGACGTTCTGTTTTTATAGCGTCTAAAACCGTATTATAAAGGTTTTTTGTACGGGCATAATCGGGCATAAAAGCATTAAACGAAGTGGCTACTGCTGCACAAAAAGGTTTGTCAGCTTTAATATAAGGTGAAAACAAATAGGTATCATTGATTTTTTGATAGATTGCGAAATAAGCTGCCAATGAGCGCGGATTTTGGAGTATCATTTTACGCGCCATAGCTTTATGAATTTCTATATCTTTCTCAATATCAGCAATCTTATCGTTTTCTTCAGATGTACTCAAACCTGGTTTTACGGCATTCACTTTTTGTTGAATTTTCATCAGCGATTGACGTAGTTTTTGAATTTGTTTAGAGGTTTCTGAGCCAGAAACCCGATAATCAGTGGCAAAGTTTTCAAATCTGGCATCAATTGAAATATTTTCACAAGAGTCAACTGCAAATGTTATTATTTTTTCACTCAATCGCAATCTGTAAAAATCGGGAAAGGCAGGACGAGCCCCTCTAAAACTGTAATAGCCATCCTGATCTAATTTCGTTGAGTCCAGAACTGTCGTTTTGAGTAAAGCATTGTGCTCAAAATAAAGCATTTCGCCCTTTGCATCCTTTATCTTTCCACTAACTCGAAAATGATCGTGTTTATTACATGACGTAACTCCAATTAAAATAATCAGTATATAAAATGTGTTTTTCATGGATTATTTTACTTTTGAAAATCAATTGGTTTTGAACTTAAACTTAACCAGAGCAAGTTGGTCATTGGCCTCAACGATTTTTTTCTTCAAATCTTCTTTGTGTCTTAACAATTTTAGCTGCAATTCCTCGTTAGCTACAGCCAGAATTTGAACTGCCAAAATAGCTGCATTTAACGAAGCATTAATTCCAACCGTAGCTACCGGAATTCCCGGAGGCATTTGAACAATTGCTAACAAGGCATCCATTCCATCCAACGAAGCATTGATGGGCACACCAATCACGGGAATTGTAGTCATAGAAGCTATCACACCCGGCAAATGAGCTGCCATTCCTGCTGCAGCAATTATGACTTCAATTCCATTATCACGAGCATTAGTCGCAAATTTCTCCACTTCTCGGGGCGTTCGGTGAGCGGAAAGAGCATTTATCTCAAACGGAATTTCAAATTCATTCAGCAAAGCAGCAGCTTTCTCCATTACGGGCAAATCAGATGTGCTGCCCATTATAATACTAACTTTGGGTTTCATATTGGTTGATTAGTTGGTTGATTATATAATAATGTTATTAATAGATATTTATCATTTATCATCAATCATTTATCATTAATTAATCAACGCTTTATAATCGGCTGCAGAAAGTAAGGAATCTAATTGAGTTGCATCAGAAATTTCAATTTTCACCATCCATCCATTGCCATAAGGATCATCGTTTACCAATTCCGGCGCAGATTCTAATTCTTCGTTGAATTCCAAAATGGTACCATCTACTGGTATATAAAGATCTGAGACTGTTTTTACAGCTTCAACCGTTCCAAACACGTCACCTTCTTTAAGCGTTTCTCCGATTGTTTCTACTTCTACAAAAACAATTTCGCCCAATTCGCTCTGAGCAAAATCAGTTATTCCTACAAAAGCTGAGTTTCCTTCAACCCGAATCCATTCATGTTCTTTTGTGTACTTTAAATTTGTTGGTACATTCATAATTGTATGTTTTAATTTATAATTTATTTATATTCATTTGACAATGAACAGGATAATGATCAGAATATTTTACTTTGTCAATTACAAAATTAATAGGAGTAAATGCTTTCGGATTATAAAAAATATAATCAATACGAAAACCATACAATGGCTCGGCAAAAGTCCAGCCAAAACCCGTTCCGGTTTCAGAAAAAGCATCTTTTAATTTTCCTCTCATTGTGTTATATGCATACGAACCAGGAACATCGTTAAAATCACCACAAACCAACACGTCAAAGGGCGACTCAGTTATCAATTTAGAAACTGTATCGGCCTGATGTGCTCTAAGTTTATAGGCTACACCCAATTTTTGACCGAAATGAACTGTTAACCCAGTTAGATTATCTGCATTAAAATTTTCTTTCAAATAAGTTGGCATTGCTTTGTCATTATCAGTTATCCGATTAGATTCCAAATGATTATTAAAAATTCTGACAATCTTTCCATTGATATCAATATCGGTAGAAATAGAAATATTTCCACGTGTCAGATAATCTATTCGTTGCCGCTTAACGATTGGAAATTTCGAAAATGTGGCTATACCAAAAATGTTTGTATGTGATCTTACTTTAAATTCGATGTGTTTAAATCGATATTGATTAAAAATTCGCAACATATCACCAAAAGTTAAATACTCTTTCAGTGTACTTACATCAAACTCTTGCAAACATACAATATCAGCATTTGAATTAGCAATATATCGCATTACATTGTTGGGTTTTAGCGGTTTATCTTTCACTAAATTACCGCTCATTTTGGTATTGTATGACAGTATATGTATTGGAAAAGACTTATTCACAACTTCAGCTTTTCCAATATGAATTGGGAATACATTACTGATCTGCTGTGCCGATATAAGCAGTAAACTTAATGACAATAGAAAATTCCATTTCCGAACCAACACCCAAAACAGCACAAAACCAATATTAACTATAATTATAATTGGGTATATTAAAGAGAAATAAGCAGGAAAAAGAAATTTTTCGGGACTGTAAACGGAACCTAACAAGGTGATTAGCATAAGAAAAGCCACAATTATATTAATTGTAAGCACAAACCATTTTGCTAATTTTCGTCCAAACATTAATTCCAAATTAATAATTAACAATCAGCAAGAACATACTTGTTAATTAGGAGTTGTATATTTTGAATTATCTATTTCCTTGTTCGAATAATCGTTTTTTCTCGTCGGAAGATAAACTATCGTAGCCTGAAGATTTAATTTTATCTAAAATTTTGTCGATTTCCTCCATTTTCCGAGCTTTATTTGCATTAAATTCAGCATCATTCATTCTTGACCTAGCAGTTGATTTAGTATGCTTTACCTTCAGTTTACGCGGACGAAAAATAGTATTGACATTATCTAAAACACGATTGAATCCCTTGGTCAAATCTTTACCCTGACGCAAAGATACAACAAATAAATAACCTGCCAAAGCTCCACCCAGGTGTGCCAATTCACCACCTCCATTAGCAGAAGTGATGCCAAATAAACTCAACAAAACAGTAGCAATCGCAATGTATTTTAGTTTTACTGAGCCAATAAGAAGCAATTGCAGCTCCATGTTGGGCGATTGAATAGCTGTTGCCACCAAAATAGCCATAATAGATCCGGAAGCTCCCAATAAAATACTCTGATGAAGAGCGGAAGAATAATACGGAAAAATATTAAATGCAGCAATATAAAAAAATGCAGCAAAAAGTCCACCTATGAAATAAAGTCCAACCAATTGTTTTTCTGAAAAAAATAACAGAAAAATTCTACCAAACCAAAAAAGTGTCAACATATTGAATAAAATATGCATAAACTCTTCGTGAAGAAACATATATGTTATCGGAGTCCAGGCACGTGCTATTAACATACTCAAATCGGATGGAACAGCCAGATAATAAAAAACAGAACCAGCAGAAATATTAAAAAGCAAAAGAAATTTAACCGTTAATGTCAACAATAAAAATACACTTATATTTATGTATATAAGCTTTATAACAGAATTTCCCTGCTTAAACACCGAACACATATTTTCAACAATGCTCATATCAAACTAATTTATAAAACACGTTTCCTTTTCCAGAACAAAATTAAAATTGCACCAAAAAACATACCGCCTAAATGTGCAAAATGAGCTACACTATCACCTGAAAATTGAGCTACACCCAGAAAAAGTTCGGCAACGCCGTATAATAATACAAATATTCGGGCTTTAATGGGAATCGGAAAAAACAATAACATCAACTTCACTTCAGGGAAAAGCCAACCAAAAGCCAGCAACAGGCCAAAAACAGCTCCCGAAGCACCTATTGTAATAGGCATATTCATAAATGATTTCAATAAATCCAACAGTGCGGGTGTATCAATTGAGCCGATATTTTCCATCCTGAAATAATGACCCAACAAAGTCTGATTCGAAATCAAAACCTGAGTTGAATTCGAGCTAATTGCATCATTTAAAATAGTTAGAACAGGATGAAATTCTATTGTCCAGAAAATCTGCTGCACAATACCAGCACCAACTCCGGTTAGTAGATAATAAAACAGAAAACGCTTCGTTCCCCACAACTGCTCCAGCACACCGCCAAACATGTACAATGCAAACATATTAAAGAAAATATGTTCGAATCCACCATGCATAAACATGTAGGTTATTAACTGTGCTGGATTAAATTTAGAAGAAGCCCAATAATGCATTCCTAAAATATCATTTAAATCGACATTCATACCGAGTCGACTAAAAAATGCCGGAGAAACAATGGTGGCTAACCACAATATAATATTAATGGCAATAAGATTTTTTACAACAGGTGGAATTGAACTTAAAAAGGAAGATCTATAACTATTCATAAAATTATATTAACAAAAATAAACTGACCAAATAACAAAAAATTTAATTGAAAATTTAAAACGTAAAATCCTAAAATTATTTTTAATCGCTTTTTCAGATAAGACAATGTAACTTTTTCCACATCGTAAATGCTTTAAAACCTGCATTATCAATGACAAAAGTACAAAAAAACTATTCAAAAATATGTTTTCTAACATATTTTTGGAAAAGATATAAAATAAACTGATTTTTTTAAAAATAAACGCTTGTATATTATTGACAAACTATTACATTTGCAAAATCAAAATTCAATGTTTTATAGTTTCTAATACAAAAATCAAAATCTTATGAACAAAGCAGAATTAATCAATGCCATCGCAGCTGAAGCTGGTCTTAGCAAAGTTGATGCAAAAAAAGCTCTTGACGCAGTCGTTAAAAGTGTATCTGGTGCTCTTGTTGCCGGCGACAAAGTAAGTTTAGTTGGTTTCGGAACTTTTTCAGTAGCAGTACGTGCAGCTCGTCCAGGAATTAATCCAGCTACAAAACAACCTATTAAAATTGCAGCTAAAAAAGTTGCTAAATTTAAAGCCGGAGCTGAATTAACAGCAGCAGTTAACTAAGATTAAGTGCATTGCATTCAAAAAAAATGAAGGAGTATGGAAACATATTCCTTTTTTTATCAACACAAAACTAAACCCAAAAATTAAAGGCATATAGATTCAGCTATTTTATCTGCTAAATCTTTATTTTTCAGACTATTAATTAAATCTATTGCAAACTGAATAGCAACACCAGCTCCTTTTGCCGTACTTATATTTCCGTCTTTTACAATTTTCTGTTTTGAAATAATCGCTCCACTGAGCTGATTTTCAAATCCGGGATAACAAATTGCTTCTTTATCAGCCAACAGCCCCAATTTTCCTAAAATAGATGGAGCTGCACAAATAGCAGCAACATTTTTCCCATCATTCATTTGTCTCTGAATCAACTTTTTCAGCCCAACATGTGCATCCAAATTTATAGTCCCTGGCATTCCACCCGGCAGATAAAGTAAATCAACTATCGAAAAATCTGCTTCAGTAAATAACTTATCCGCCAAAACAGTAATTCCATGAGCACCGGTTACCGATTTAGTATCAGAAATCGATACCGTAGCAACGTCAAAACCAGCTCGTCTCAAAATATCAATAGGTGCTATGGCTTCAATTTCTTCAAAACCTTCGGCAAGAAAAATAAATACTCTCATAACTATTCTAATCTATAATTATAGGTTATTGAACCGGTTTCTATATTTTTTCCGACAGTAAAACGCGTTTTGTTTGCTGCCGAAATGGCATCTTTTCGCATTTCTGTATCCGAAATTGTTGTAGGTGTGCCTATGGATGCATTGGTTACTATACCATTTATATCTACACGAATATTAACCGTAATTTTGCCTTCCACATCTTTTGGATAATTTGGCTTAGCAGGATCCCCATAATACTTCCGGTTACCTAAATTCAATGTAAAACCAACTCCGTTTGTACCTTTTCCGGAAGGATTTCCCTGAATTCCGACACCCGAACCACTACCGACACCTTTTCCGGTACCGCCACCACTACCGCCTTTTCCACTCCCCGTGCCTGAACCCGAATTTCCAAATAAACCATTGATTGAATTGGCTTTGGAAATAGCATCCTGCTCTTTTTGCTTTTGCTCGGCAATTCGTTTTTTTGTTTCGTTTTGCTGAATTTGGTTCAATTCCTGTTCTTTACGAACACGCTCTTTTTCTTTTTGTTCAGAAATGGAAACTGAATTTTCTTTTTGAGTAAAAACGGCTTGTGAAGCTATTTTTGTTGTAACTATCGCTTGTTTAACCTGAGTTTTATTTTCAACGGGAACTGTGTTGGTTTGTGTACTCGAATTTCCTGAAACGCCTACTCCACCGGCATCATAACTATCGCCAAAACTTACTAAGAAACCTTCATTCTCTGTTGAACCGGGCACTGACAACACGACAAACCACAAAACAAGTAATAACACGGTAGTGGATACAGTTGAGCCTATTAATCCATATAATTTTGATTTATTCACGCTATTTATTGGATGAGATTTGGAGTTTGGAAAAAACTAAAAATTTATGACGACAAATTATCAAAATTCATACCGTTTTTTATTTTCAATTATTCTAACTGCTTTTTATACCTTTTTATTGTGTCTTCGAGTCCAAAATACAGTGCATCGGCAATAAGTGCATGACCAATAGAAACCTCATCAATCCACGGAATAAACTGATGCAAATAAGCCAGATTTTCAAGACTTAAATCGTGTCCTGCATTAAGACCTAAACCAAGATTTTTTGCCAGTTTGGCAGCCTCAAGAAATGGAGCAAGAGCTGCTTCTTTATTTCGTGGAAAATCCGTAGCATAAGGTTCGGTGTAAAGTTCTACCCTATCAGTTCCCGTTTTGGCAGCATATTCAATGTTTTTCAAATTTGTATCCACAAAAATTGAAACACGAATACCTTCGCGTTGAAATTCAGATACCACTTTTTTTAGAAAATCTAAGTTCTTAACCGTATCCCAACCTGAATTAGATGTAATCGCTTCAGGTGGATCAGGTACTAAAGTTACTTGATGCGGCTTAACTGACAAAACCAATTTAACAAAATTAGGTGATGGATAACCTTCAATATTGAATTCAGTTTTTAAAACAGGACGCAAATCCAACACATCCTGATACCGAATGTGGCGTTCATCAGGGCGTGGGTGCACCGTAATCCCTTCGGCTCCAAACTTTTCACAATCCATTGCCACTTGGCAAACATTCGGAACATTTCCACCGCGGGCATTGCGTAAAGTTGCTATTTTATTGATATTTACACTTAATTTTGTCATAATTTTCAATAATAATTTATTAAGACTTGATTGAAAAATTTATTGAATGAATACATGCAAATTTGCAGGTTTCATTTACATTTAGTTCCTTTGCAATTGTATTATTCCGCTACAAAAATAATTAAAAAAACGCATACCTGAATTAAGAGTTGGACTTCTTAAATTATTTTTATGACTGATATTGATTTTAGCTACGATTTTTTATCTGATTAATACCACTTTATTAACTGAGTAAAAAAAGAAAATTATATGACAAGAATTGCTATTTTTGGAAATATTTATCGAAGCGTTTTACTGTCGCATATTGAACTTTTGTTCAATTATTTTAAAGACAAGGAAGTAACTTTACTACTAGACTCTGAATTGTTTGATTTTATTCAACAACAGAGTTCAAGTTGCCTGGATTGTACAGAAATCATTCAAAATGATGATTTCAAGGCAGATCTGGCTTTAAGCATCGGCGGAGACGGAACTTTTTTAAGTACTGCTGCACGAATCGGGCGAAAAGGCATTCCAATTCTCGGAATAAATACCGGCCGCTTAGGTTTTTTGGCGGATGTACCTACTGATGAGATAATTCAGGCGTTAAATGCCGTTATGGATTCAAAATATAGCATCGAAGAACGTACGTTGTTATTTGCCGAAGCTTCCGATGGTACAAACTTTGAATTTCCATATGCTTTGAATGAAGTTTCAGTTCTAAAACAGGACAGTTCGTCAATGATGAGTATTACGGCCAGTGTCAACGGACAAACCGTTCACACGTATCAGGCAGATGGCTTAATCTTGTCGACTCCAACAGGTTCAACTGCCTATTCCATGAGTGTTGGTGGTCCGTTGGTTATTCCGCAGACACAAAATTTCATTTTATCGCCCATTGCTTCACATAGCTTGAATGTTCGTCCCTTAATTATCCCTGATTCCTGGACAATTGAACTTGAGGTGCATAGCAGAAGTCAATGTTTTTTAGTTGCCATTGACGGACGATCAAAAGTATTGGATCAAAGCACTAAATTACGAATTGTAAAAGCTGACTATACGATTAAAATTGTCAAAGAACTTAATCATACCTTCTTCGACACCTTGAAAAATAAATTGATGTGGGGCGTAGATAAACGGAATTAGAAAAAGCTCTCTAAATCCCCAAAGAGGAGATTTTTGTAAACGAATTGGCACACAAAATGGCAAATATAATCAAACAAAATAAAACAAACGAAAAGGATTTATCTATTTCTTTGCCTTCGAAGGTTGAGGGGCTTCGAATAGTTTTTATGGGCACACCGGAATTTGCAGTGGAAAGTCTAAAAATTCTAGTTGAAAATAGTTACAATATTGTTGGAGTAATAACTATGCCCGACAAACCGGCCGGACGTGGACATAAACTTCAATTTTCGGCCGTAAAGCAATATGCACTCGACAACAATTTACGAATACTGCAACCCGAAAAACTAAAAGATGAGGTATTTTTAGAAGAATTGCGAAGTCTGAAAGCTGATTTGCAGATTGTTGTTGCTTTTCGAATGTTACCCGAAGTGGTTTGGAGCATGCCAAGATTAGGTACTTTTAATTTACATGCTTCACTTTTACCACAATATCGGGGTGCTGCACCTATCAACTGGGCAATAATTAATGGTGAAAAAGAAACCGGAGCTACAACTTTTTTTCTGACCCATGAAATTGATACAGGAAAAATTATTTTACAGAAAAAACTCCCGATTTCAGAAACCGATAATGCAGAAATTGTTCATGACAAACTAATGATAATGGGTGCTGAATTAGTAAAGCAAACTATTGATATGCTGATGGATGAAAAAATTGATGCAGTAGATCAAGCTCAATTTATTCATTCCGATTTAATTTTGAAGTCTGCTCCGAAAATTTTCAAAGAAACCTGTCAAATTGACTTTTCGTGGGATGTTGAAAAGGTTTACAATTTCGTTCGTGGTTTATCGCCCTACCCTACTGCATGGGCAGAGCTTCAATTTCCAAATCAATCAGAAAAAGTAATTTTGAAAATTTTCGAAACTGAGAAAGAATTTGAAAAACACGATTTAGCTTTAGGAACAATAGAAACCGACGGTAAAAAGTTTGCAAAGATTGCCTTAAATAATGGTTTTATTCGGTTGAAATCCGTACAGATAGCAGGCAAAAAACGTATGGAAATTGGGGAATTATTAAGAGGAATAAAGCCCCAGAAAGAGAACATTAAGCCCAACTTATTAAAATAAGCTTCATTCTTCTCCCCTTCAGGGAGCTTGGGTAGAGCTTTTTATTTTGCAGCAATCGTTTCAATTTCCACTAAAGCCCCAAGTGGCAAAGCTTTTACAGCAAAAGCTGAACGAGCCGGACATTCAGCCTGATAATACTTCTTATAGACTTCATTCATACCGGCGAAATCAACCATATCCGATAAAAAAACGGTTGATTTTACAACATTTTCGAATGTATATCCGGCTTCGATTAAAATTGCATGAATATTTTTGAATACTTGCTCTGTTTGCTCTGTTATTGTTGTAGTTTCAATTTTTCCGACAAACGGATTTATTGGCAATTGCCCTGAAATAAAAAGTATTCCATTCGCTTCAACCGCCTGACTGGACCAATTGCAGCAGGAGCATTTTGAGTAAAAATTATTCGTTTCATTTTGATTTATTTTTAATGAACAAAGATAGCATTAAATTTTAAAATCCCTCATACCCATCTAATTAAACTGCAAACGATTGCATAATTTGTTCAAAAAAAAATCCTGCATTTTGAATCATAATTATTTGATTATAGATAATTTTGTTATCAAATTATTAACCCTTTAAAATTAAAATTTATGAGAAAAACTACTATTTTATTAATTACATTATTTTCAATTACAACATTTGCTTTTGGTAATGAAGGAGGAACATTAACTCCTACACCCAACACAATTATACCAAATCAGTCAGTTGTTATTAACTATGATGGTACTGGAACAAACTTTGCAAATTGGCAACCCGAATGTTTTATTCATGTTTGGTTAGTTCCAAAAACTGGGCAAAGTTTTACAGGGAATTATGCCCCTGCATGGGCAACTTGTAATGGAGAAAGTGATTATGCACTAATTGACTCCAAATACAAAATGACATATAGCGGAGTAGCAGGGAAATACTCGATTACAATTCCAAATCTATTCACATTCTTTTCTGTTTTGGACGAAGATAAAACAAAAGTGGGACAATTTGGAGTAATTGTAAGAGCTCAATACTCTGGGTCAAACAATCAAACTATCGATTTCTTACTTAATGTAACTGATGCAACTACTACCTTCATAAATCAACCTGAAACAAATTTTAATATATCAACTCAACCCGGTCAAATCAACGTACAGTTTGATGGTTTGGCTCAGGTTGAATTATTTACAATTACAGGTCAATTAATTCGTTCTGTATCAGCCATGAATGAGTTTACTCAGTTAGTTAAAAATGGTGCATATTTGCTCCGTATAAATGGACAAACTCAGAAAGTAATGGTTAAATAACTGTTCGGACTCACTGATTAAAGAGCTTGTTTCAATTCTAATTGAGACAAGCTCTTTTGTTTTTCGATAGTCTGTTTTTCGGTCAACGCTTTTTTTTGTATATTTGCAATCTTGAAAATTTCAGACATCTACTGTTGTATAATTCTGAAAAAGAAACGGTTGCAACTATTCATATTCAATCGTAAATCAAAAATCAAAAATCGTAATTAAAAAAAAATGGAACTCGCAAGTAAGTACAATCCCACCGACATCGAATCGAAATGGTATCAATATTGGTTAGACAACGACTTTTTTAGTTCAAAACCTGATGGTCGTGAACCGTATACCATTGTCATTCCTCCGCCTAATGTAACCGGTGTGTTGCACATGGGTCACATGCTCAACAATACCATTCAGGATGTGTTGGTTCGTCGGGCGCGTATGCAGGGAAAAAATGCTTGCTGGGTTCCTGGAACGGATCACGCTTCTATTGCTACCGAAGCAAAAGTGGTTGGAAAACTTGCTGCTGAAGGAATCAAGAAAACGGATTTAACCCGCGAAGAATTTTTAGGCCATGCCTGGGACTGGACGCACAAACACGGTGGAATAATCCTGGAGCAACTCAAAAAACTGGGTGCTTCGTGCGACTGGGATCGTACGGCATTCACCATGGACGAGCCACGTTCGGAAAGTGTATTGAAAGTTTTCTCCGATTTGTACGAAAAAGGCCTTATTTACCGCGGTGTGCGTATGGTAAACTGGGATCCAAAGGCGTTGACGGCATTGTCGGACGAAGAGGTTATTTTTAAAGAACAACAAGGTAAACTTTTTTACCTGAAATATAAAATAGCCTCCCCAAGCCCCTCCGAAGGAGGAGATGTAATTCCTACTGCAAATTATGGATATTTGACTGCAAAACATACAAACTATGATTTGTTGAAAAAGTATTCCAAGGAATTAAGACGATTTTCGACTGAAGCTGAATCTGCATTGTGGGAAATGTTGCGTAGAAAAAATTTAAATGTAAGATTTAGAAGGCAGCATATTATTGGCGATTTTATTGTCGATTTTGTTTGCCTTCCTAATAAGTTAGTTGTTGAAGTTGATGGAGGCTACCACGATAATGAAGAAATAGCTAAAGCTGATGCTGTTCGGAGTGCAATATTGAATGATCTAGGTTTTCAGGTAATTCGTTTTAGTAATGAAGAAGTAATTGAAAATTCAGAGGAAGTTCTAAAATTGATTAAAGCCGCACTAACCAAAACATCCCCTCCTTCGGAGGGGCTTGGGGAGGCTATTATTGCGACCACTCGCCCAGAAACGATATTTGGGGATACAGCATTATGCATTAATCCCAACAATCCCAATACTGCTTGGTTGAAAGGTAAAAAGGTAATCGTTCCATTGATTAACCGCGTTATTCCCGTAATTGAAGATGATTATGTGGATGTTGAGTTCGGAACGGGTTGCCTGAAAGTAACTCCGGCGCATGATGTGAACGATTATATGTTGGGCGAGAAATACAATTTGCCTTCTATCGATATTTTCAATGACAATGGAACGTTGAACGAAAATGGCGCGCAATATGCGGGACTTGATCGTTTTGATGTTCGTAAACAAATAGAGAAAGACCTGGAAGCAGCTGGCTTGCTCGAAAAAGTAGAGCCTTATACCAATAAAGTAGGTTGTTCGGAGCGTACCGACGCTGTAATCGAACCAAAACTATCGATGCAATGGTTCCTCAAAATGGAGCAATTGGCTAAACCTGCTTTGGAAGCGGTAATGAGCGACGATATTAAGCTTTATCCGGCTAAATTTAAAAATACCTACCGCCACTGGATGGAAAACGTGAAAGACTGGTGTATTTCGCGTCAACTTTGGTGGGGACATCGTATTCCGGCGTACTATATAAAACCCAAAGCTCCCCTAAATTTCCCCGAAGGGGGGAATTGGGGTTTTGTGGTAGCTCCTAATATTGAGAAAGCATACGAACTTGCACTCGCCAAACACCCCTCCCTTGGAGGGGCTGGGGGAGGCTTTGACCTTGTTCAGGACGAAGACTGTTTGGATACATGGTTTTCGTCGTGGTTATGGCCCATCTCGGTTTTCGATGGCATCAACAATCCTGAAAATGAAGATATCAAATATTATTATCCAACCAATGATTTGGTGACGGCTCCTGAAATTCTGTTTTTCTGGGTGGCGCGTATGATTATTGCCGGATACGAATATAAAGGCGAAATGCCATTCAAGAATGTATATTTGACCGGTATAGTTCGCGATAAATTGGGACGTAAAATGTCTAAATCGTTGGGTAACTCGCCCGATCCGTTGGATTTGATTGCACACTTTGGTGCCGATGCGGTACGTCTGGGTATGTTGCTGACTTCGCCTGCCGGAAATGATTTACCTTACGACGACAGCCTTTGCGAACAAGGTCGTAACTTCAACAATAAAATCTGGAATGCTTTCCGACTGGTAAAAGGCTGGAGCCTCCCCTCAACCCCCTCCGAAGGAGGGGGAGAAATATCTCAATCGGAATCTGCACGCATGGCTGTGAAATGGTTCGAAGCTCAATTGAACAAAACATTGCTCGAAATTGATGATTTATTCTCGAAATACCGTTTGTCGGAAGCTTTGATGGCAGTTTATAAACTATTCTGGGATGAATTTTCTGCATGGTATTTGGAAATGGCCAAACCTGCTTATCAAAAACCAATCGACCGCACAACCTACGAAGCTACGCTTGGTTTCTTTGATTCGCTGCTGAAAATATTGCATCCGTTTATGCCGTTTATCACCGAGGAACTTTGGCAAGCACTGGAAGACCGCAAAGAAGGCGAAAGTATTATGGTTAGTATAGCCCCCTCTGGCTCCCCCGAAGGGGGAGAAAAAGACGCTGAAATTATCAGTGAATTTGAAAAAACAAAAGAAATTATTGCAGGAATTCGTAATATCCGTCAGCAAAAAAACATTTCACCAAAAGAAACGTTGAAATTATTAATTTCTGGCAACCATAATGATTTATTTAATGGAGTGATATCGAAATTGGCTAATGTAAATATCGAAATTATTGATACTACTCTTACATCCCACCCTTCGGGGGGACTTGGGGGGGCTTTTTCCTTCCTCGTTGGCACAACCGAATTTTCTATCCCTATGGGGAGCTTGATTAATGCCGAGGAAGAAATTGCCAAGATGGAAGCTGAAATCAACTACTTCGAAGGATTTATTGATTCGGTTATGAAAAAACTGGGCAACGAACGCTTTGTGGCAAACGCCAAACAGGAAGTGGTAGAAGCCGAGCGCAAGAAAAAAGCCGATGCCGAAAGCAAGATTGCTTCGTTGAAAGAAGGAATTGAAGCATTGAAGAAATAAAATTTTCTAAATCAAACATATAGAGCCGTGCAATCTAATAAATTTGTACGGCTTTTATTTTAGCCATTACGCTTGTCAGTCTATTCAGAAAACTCTAACTTTGCAATGAATAAAAATGATAAAATTATGACATCAACATACAAAGAACTTTGCGAATTTACCTGCGAAATTGCGCGCACTGTCGGGCAGTTTATGGCCGGAGAGCGAAAGACATTCAACGACAGCAAAATTGAAAACAAAGGACTGCACGATTTGGTAAGTTATGTGGATAAAGCATCTGAAAAACAAATCATTGAAAAACTTTCGAAGTTATTGCCCGAATCTGGTTTTATTGCCGAAGAAGGAACAAACGATAAGCGCGGAGAACGATTTAACTGGGTGATTGATCCGTTGGACGGAACTACTAACTTTATACAGGGTGTACCTATTTATGCTGTAAGCATAGGCTTACTTGATAATGATGAGCTTGTATTGGGTGTGGTTTACGAAGTTGGGCGCGATGAGTGTTTCTACGCATGGAAAGGTGGTGGAGCTTACTTAAATGGAAACCCGATTCGTGTTTCGAAACGGGACAACATTAATGACGCTTTGTTGGCGACTGGTTTTCCTTACAACGATTTCAGTAAAATGGAAACCTATATGCAATTTTTGGAGTGGACCATGAAAAATGCCCGTGGAGTCCGCCGCCTGGGTTCTGCTGCCACCGATTTGGCTTATGTAGCCTGTGGACGATTCGATGCATTCTGGGAATACGACCTCAAACCCTGGGACGTGGCTGCCGGAGCTGTTATTGTAAAAGAAGCCGGCGGAACTGTTACCGACTACAAAGGCGGAAGCAATTATTTGTTCGGACGAGAAATTGTGGCTACAAATGGGCTGATAAAGTTGGATTTAAGCTCATATTAATGTTTTAAATAATTATATTTCGATCATATTGGGAAATTCCAGTTCAAAAATGGTTCCTTTTCCGACTTCGCTTTTTACCGAAATAGTTCCTTTAAGCTTGTCAGTAAATTCTTTACAAAGAATCAATCCAAGCCCTGATCCATGCTCACCGGCTGTTCCTTTTTGAGATTGTAATTTATTTTCAAGGTGAAATAGATTTTTTTGAAGGTCAATCGGCATTCCTATACCTGTATCAGATACGGTAATTTCAATTTTGTCAGTTTTATGTTCTGCTTTTACAGCAACAGTACCTGAAGCTGATGTAAACTTAACTGCATTCGAAAGTAGATTTCTGATAATTGTCTCAAGCATATCCTGATCGGATTCAATCAATATTTCCTCCGGCACAACAGAAACCAGTTTTATTTTTTTGTTATCTGCCTGAGTCTGCAATAAACTAAAACATTTATTGACAGCATCACTTAGGCTGAACACATCTAAATTAATTTCAATAGTATCTGTTTGTGATCTTGCCCATCTAAGTAAATTCTCAAGCAATTCATGTCCATGCTGAGCCGTAGATTGTATTGTTTGTAACTGATTTTCCATATCCTTCGGATTATACTCTCCCAATTTCAACAAGATCTTCGTAAAGTTTTCTATTCCGACAAACGGATTTCTCAAATCGTGTGCAATAATGGAGAAAAATTTGTCCTTGGTTGCAATCAGTCTTTCTAACTCTGAAGCATAATTATTTATTTGTTCATTTTTAAACCGTATTTGGAGATGTGTATTTACACGGGCCTGCAACTCTATCAAATCAAAAGGTTTGGTCAAAAAATCACTGGCACCCGACTGAAGTGCTTTGCGTTTTGTTTCAAGTGTTACATCTGCCGTAAGGATAAGAATAGGCAGATACGTTACCGGATCTACAATAGATTTAAGCTGCTCCATCACCTCAAACCCTGTCAGGTAAGGCATCTGAAGATCCAATAATATCAAATCAGGACTAAAATCAGTCATCAACTGTTTAACTTCCCTGGAATCGATTGTTGATTGTATGTGTTCATAGCCTTGTATTTCCAAAAAATCATGCAAAACATCTATGTTGGCTTGTTGATCATCAACAATAAGTATTTTTGCAGTTCTAAGTGTGGATTCTATCATTTTTTTTCTTTAATAAATTTCTGTGTTTTTTTTTAAACCAATTCGTCAATTACCCGAAGAAAATCAGAGACTTCTAATGGCTTAGTTAAATATGCTTTTGCACCTGCATGAAGCATATTCTCTATCTGTTTGTTCATTGCATCGGCACTGATAATGACAACCGGGATATTTTTAGTGATCTTATTTTTCTGAAGCATTTTCAAAACCTCACTACCATGAATATCTGCAAGATTCAAATCAAGTAATATCAAATTCGGTTTATATTCTATGGCATTATTAACAGCCTGTAAACCGAGTAAATTACTTATCAAACGAATTCCGGGACGTTGATACAAGAGAATTTGCTCCACTAACTCAATGTTCGACACATTATCTTCAATATACAATATTGTTCCGGATTTCTCTGAAGCATCCGTATTTACTGTCTGATACAATTCTGTCTTTTGAATTAAATCGCGTTGATTCTCTGTGTGTGGCAATTCAAACCAGAATGTACTTCCAACGCCAGGTTCGCTTTCTACACCCAGCGTTCCACCCATCGCTTCAACAAGCTTTTTCACTACTGTTAAACCAAGCCCGGTACCTTCTATCCCTGTTTTGTAAGCATCTATACGTTCAAATGGCGTAAATAATTTTGGTATATCATCGTTTGAGATTCCAATACCCGTATCGGATATTAAAACTTTTATGAATTCTGCATCATTGCTTGTAATCAATTGAGTTTTAATGCTAACAGAACCCGACTTCTTGTTATACTTAATTGCATTGTTAAGCAAGTTAAGCATAATTTGTTTTAAACTCTGACGATCTGACCAAACGAACATCTCATTGCTAGGAGATTCTATCAGTTCTATCTTTATTTCATTTTCAAAAGCCAATGGACGAACAACATCCATCATTTCATCTAAAATCCTATCGAGTTTTATAGGTTCATTCGATAATGACAAGCGTCCGGCTTCAATGCGTGATATGTCGAGTACTTCATTTATCAGACCAAGGAGATGTTTACCGCTTTCCATAATGCGATGTACACCTTTCTGTTGTCCCTGATTAAGATTACCCATCTCCAATATCTGAGCAAATCCCAAAATTGAATTCATTGGCGTACGCAGTTCATGACTCATACGTGATAGAAATTCGCTTTTAGCCAGGTTTGCTTTTTCTGCTTCCTCTTTGGCTCTTAATACAATCTGCTCGGTATTTTTACGTTCTGTTATATCCTGCAGCGTACCGTAAGTTCCGGTTATCTCATTTTTTTCATTTAGTCCTAAACGAGCAAAAACTTCAATCCAACGGAATCCACCATCTTTGGTTTTGTATCTGATTTCATGCCTGCAATACTCTTTTTCTCTGTTGATTAGAGGCATAAATAATTCCTTGTTTTGCTCCCGATCTTCAGGTAACACGTAATTAAGGAATAATTGTCCCAACGATTCTTCAACAGTAAATCCTGTAATTTCTTCCCATGATTTATTGAGAAATAACCACAATCCGTCTGCATCTGTTTGAAAAATTACTTCATTTACATTTTCAACAACAGTCTGATAACTTTGTTCACTGGCTATCAAAGCCTCATCCAATCGTTTCCGTTCTTCAATCTCAAGCAGTAAATCAATATTTGTTTTAGCTAACTGCTCGGTACGTTCCAAAATTTTAAGTTCCAGGTTCTCATTTAAATCCAGAATTTCCTGCTCGCTTTTCTTTCTCTCACTAATATCTTGTTTTACAGCAACATAATTAGTAATCTCACCTGATTCATTTTTGAGTGGTGTTATCGAAACATTTTCCCAATAAAACTCACCGTTTTTCTTTTTATTTATCCATTCATGATGCCATTCTTTGCCTGAGGTAATAGTTTCCCAGAGATTTTTATAAACTGATTTATCTGTTTTTCCCGATTTGAGAATTCCGGTACTTTTTCCGATAACATCAGCAGCGGTATACCCTGTAACAGTGGTAAATACCGGATTGACATATTCGATTTTACCCTGAAGATCTGTAATTACAATTAAAATAGGACTTTGCTCAACAGCCAATGACAATTTATTAATTTGATCATCTTTCAGTTTTTGTTCGGTAATGTCTATATTTACACCACGTAATCCAACCAATTTTTCATCTTCAAAAATTGGGACAACATTATTCTGATACCAACGAACAACTCCATCAGACAGAATAATCCGCATATTAATAACTTCGGTTTTATGCTCTTTGAAAGTTTCCTGTTGTAAATACTCAACATATTTATAATCATCAGGATGTAATACTTTAATAAAACAATCGTACAAATCAACCCTTTCTATCTCCGGATTGAGTCCTAACATTTTATAATAATTTACCGAACCTGTTAGTTGGTTTGTTTTGAAATTATGTTCCCAGCTTCCCATTTTGGCTATTTCCTGAGCATAATTCAAATCTAATTCACGGCTTCGCAATGCCTCCTCAGTTTTCTTCATATCGCTGATTTCGATACAAGTAGCTGAGAGAAATAGCGGATTCTTTTTGGCATCATAAATTACATTTGCACTCATAAGTGTTGGGAATACAGAACCATCCTTTCTGATATGCCAGATTTCAGTTGGTTTCATTTCGCCTGTTCTGAACATTTCTTCAATTACAGCACTTACATGTTTCCTTTGTTCCTCATTGTGTCCGATACTTAGGTTTTGACCAATGAGTTCATTTACTTCATAACCATGCATTTCTGCCCACGATTGATTCAGATATACAAATTCTCCTGTTAAAGTATTGATTGCCGTACCATAACTAGCTCTATCTGATATGGTTTGGAATTTAATCAATTCTTCTTCGGCTTTTTTCTTTTCTGTAATATCTTCCTTTACAGCTAAATAATTTGTTATTACACCAAACTCATTTGTTATTGCCGATATGGTTGAAGATTCCCAATACAATTCACCTGTTTTCTTTTTATTATGAAACGTTCCATGCCATTGCTTTCCCGAGCCGATTGTTTCCCAAAGCACTGAATATTCATCTTTTGGAGTTTCGCCCGATTGAAGTACACGCGGATTTTTCCCGATAAGCTCTGTCAGTGTAAATCCGGTAGTTTCTTCGGCTTTCGGATTTGCATATTCAATGTCGCCATCCAAATTTGTAATCACAATACTTACCGGACTTTGCTCAACAGCACGTGAAAGCTTGCGTAATTCGTCTTCAGCCCGTTTTCGTTCTAATTCTGATTCTATTGCCTCCAGTGCATTGCCTATATTATTCATCACTTCCACCAATAGTTCTGTTTCTTCATCATTGAAAAAGTCTGTCTGAGAAGAATATAAGGTTAGGGAACCAAAAATCTCCCCAAACCGTTTAATAGGCATAGAAATAGCCGAGCGGTAATTTCGCTTTAGAGCTTCATCTTTCCATATTGCCATAATCGGATCATTCTCAATATTGTTGGTTCTAAAAAATTTTCCAACTCGCAAAGAAGTACCCGTAGGTCCATGACTTTCAGGATTATTTTCATCCACTGATATTGGTTTTATTTTTGACAAATAGCCATTTTCATAACCTGCATAAACATGAGGTTTAACCAGTTTGGCCTCTTTGTCAACCAACCCAATCCATGCCATTTGGAATTTACCGGATTCTATTGCTATCTGGCAAACTTTCTGAAGTAGATTTTCCTTATTCTTTTCAGTTATAATAGCCTCATTTATATTACTTATTACGGTTTTCAGTCTATTTAACTTGGCTATTTTTTCTTCTGCTAATTTGCGTTCTGTAATATCACGGATAGTAACTAAAACACCTTCCTGAGTTGCGGATTGAAATTTTGAACCATTCAACTCGCCATAGAAAACCTCACCATTAGCGCGCTTCATCAATGACACCGAATTTTTAATTACTGCTCCTTTCTCCACAATACTTCTGAATCCGTTTCCGGAGTGTTCCAAATCGGGTTCTGCAACAAACTGAATAAAATTGCGACCTATCATTTCTTCAGGTTTTAAGTGGAATACGGAGACAGAAGATGATGAAGCATACGTAATTACTCCTTTATTGTCGGTTATAGCTATCAAGTCGGAGGTTTGCTCGGCTATGGAACGGAACTTGTTTTCGCTTTCGCGCAATGCGGCTTCAGTCTGCTTGCGTTCGGTGATGTCAATCAAAGTGGCTGACATATATTGTGGAACGTGCTGCTCGTCAAAAACGACTTTGGCGGTCATAAG
>Ga0214228_1000166_pt1 | contig 21943 bp, 11 predicted proteins | sample TroBogypolimnion_21_FD_153066 | JGI IMG/M metagenome (GOLD analysis project Ga0214228, IMG submission 153066) | Freshwater microbial communities from Trout Bog Lake, WI - 05NOV2007 hypolimnion | ecosystem: Environmental > Aquatic > Freshwater > Lake > Hypolimnion/Profundal zone | place: Trout... | reverse complement strand
ATTAAATGGGCAGGATGAAACAAAACTTGTACTTTGGGATCATCACCCTTCTGATGGAAGAACGGAAGAACATGGAAAAACCAACAACAACACCATAAATAAGTGGGTTGGACTTTCCGGACTAACCATTGGATATGTGGCACCTGATCCAACCAGTTCGAGTTTTAATAAGCAATGGGGATTAAGTAATTATACCACCACTAAAAAGACATGGATTGGTGCATCAAATACTAACTGGAGCAATCCGGACAACTGGAATCCTGCCGGAGCACCGGTATCAACCGATGATGTTTTGATTCCTAAGGTTTTAACAGTTTATCCATCGTTAACTTCAGATGTTGAAATACAAACAATTCAAATAGATTCACTGGCTACAGTTTCGGCCAATACATATAATCTTACAGTAAATGGTTATAATGATGCATGGATTAATAGGGGAACATTTAACCCTGGTACAGGAACTGTAAGCTTTACACATGCTGTCAATAATCAAATTGTTTCAGTATCCGGTAATACTCAGTTTTATAACATGTATTTTGGAGCTAATACTTTTGTTCGCCCGGGTTCGGGTAGTTTAATTCAGATTTCAGGATTAGCTTCAGGTGATGCAAGCAGTATTGTCGATTTATCCGCCATTGGAAATACGGTTGAGTACAACGGAACAGATCAATATATCTCTAATCCTTCAACCGTCGGTTTTAGTTTTTCTGGTTATTACAACCTGAAAATAAGCGGATCGGGAACGAAAACACTTGTTCAAAGCGACAGGTTAGATATAGCCGGTAATTTTATAAATAATGGTATAATGGATGTGAGTTCCGCCACGGTTTACTTTGGTGGAACAGCTCCACAAACAATTAGTGGCACTATGGTACCTGTATTTAACAATTTGACCATTAGTAATACGACAGGAGTTAAAGCCTCAACAAATATCACAGTGAATGGAATTCTTGAACTGACAGATAATCCAACAGTTTCCAAAGGAGCACTTGATATGGGAAGTAATACACTCACTATGGGAAGTTCGGCAACTGATACGGGTACCGGAGATGTGACCGGTAACATTAGTCGAAACAGCATGATTGCAAGCAAATTGTATACTTTTGGGAATCCGTTTGCTAATGTGATTTTTGCAGCTAATATTGGAACAATTCCTTCTAACATTACGATGAATGTTGCACTTGGAACTGCTCCGGGTTGGAAAACTGATGCCGTAAAACGTATTTACACGATGAGTCAAACAGGTAATGTCAGTACAAAAGCAACTATCCAAATGCATTACCTTGACAACGAGTTAAATGCTAATACAGAAGAATTATTAGTTCCATGGTATTATATTAATCCTACAATCGTTGAAGGAACTACACGATCCGATTTTGATTTGGCGAATAATTTTATTACTTTGAGTAATGTAGACTTCTCATTTCCAACTGGTACTCAGTTTGCATTAGGAAATTCAACATCTACTTCATGCATTTGGACAGGAGCAACAAGTTCGGATTGGAATACTGCTTCAAACTGGTTTAATGCTATTTTTCCAACTTCAACATCGAATGTTATTATACCTGATGCAAGTACAATTCCGAATAATCCGGTTCTTCCGGCTGTTTCTGACACGATTTCTACATTATTTATTCATAATGGTGGTATTTTGAATTCGGCAGCAGGTGCTCAACTTGTTTTAAACGGGAGCACCGCTACCTGGAATAATGATGGAACATTTAATCCAAATAACAGTACAATTGTGTTTAATAATGCAAATGCAACTATCTCGGGAACAACAAACTTTTATAATATCACTATTCCTTCAGGCACCAGATTAAGCAATCAGCCGGAATCTGTAATTGGAGTTGCCGGTGCAGTAATCAATAATGGAATTTGGAGTACAGTTTCTCAGGGCGTTTCTACTGTAAATTACAACGGTGGAAGTCAGACAATCGTGATACCAGATGGAAGTACCAGTAGATATTCTAATTTGATATTGAGTGGAACAGGAATCAAAACAATGCCTTCACATTCGCTTGAAATACTTGGAGATTTCACAATAAGTGCTACTGCAACTACTTCTATGGCTGCTGCAATGACTTTTGATGGGAATGTAACTCTGGGTTCAGGTACTTCATTTACTGCTGGTGCATTTACACATACCATTGTCGGAAACTGGACGAATAATGGTGCAACACTCGACAATTCGGGAAGTACATTTAATTTCAACAATACAAGTAATCAAATAATTGGTGGAACAGCATCGAATACATTCAACAACTTAAATATTAATAATCCAACAAATGTTTATGTCCCTAATAATTTGACTCTATCAGGAACGTTGATACTTTCAAGTTCCACAACTTCACTTTATCTGGAGGGTAACCTGACAAATAATGGAACAATCAATCTTGGAGCTGGTACAGTGATTTTCGACGGACAAACTGCACAAACTATTAGTGGATCTTCATTATCAACGTTCAATAATCTGACAGTTAATAATTTGTCTGGAGTTACTGCAAGCACAGATCAAAATGTAAACGGAATTCTGAATCTGACAACTAATCCCGATGCAACTCATGGTTCGCTGGATATGGGAAGTAACACACTGAACATGGGTGAAGCTGCTACTAATACAGGGATAGGGGATGTAACCGGAATTATCAAACGACAACATACTTTTACAGGAGGTGTTGCCTATAGTTTTGGAAATCAATTTACGACAATCAATTTTCTAAATGTTGATGGTTCAGTAAAACCTTCCTGGATTAGTTTAAAGGTTGCTATTGGTGCAGCCCCTTCCTGGAACAGCAGTGCAATAAAAAGAATTTACAGCTTTGCTCAGGAAGCCGGTGGGACTGACAGAACGATTACCAGCTTACATTATCTCAATTCTGAATTAAATGGCAATACAGATGAAACCAAACTGGTTTATTGGGATGCGTATGCAGGTCCTAATTTTGCAAGTCATTATCCTCGCAGTCATACAAACTTCAGTATCGACAATAATTGGGTAGGTTTAACCGGTATGGCTATTAATTTTATCGCGCCTTCTACTTCGCTGGATTATAAACAATGGAGCCTGGGCTATTCAAATGTAAGTAAAATAACCTGGACAGGAAATGGCTCGCCAACTTATTATGGCGACTGGAATCTTCCGGGTAACTGGAATGGTGGAGTCCCAACTGCTAATGATGATGTTATTATTCCTGCAACGGCAGATTTGCCAGGTGATACACACGGTTTACCAACTCGAAATCTATTATCTTCTCCGGCAGTTTGTAAATCTTTGGAAATTCAATCAGGTTCTACTCTCACTGTTGATAATTATAATATTACCGTGTATGGTTCTACAGGAGCATGGATAAATAATGGAACTTTTGTTCCGGGTACAGGCACAGTTATTTTTGCAAATGGTAGTACTTCAAATACAGTTACTATAGACGGTACAACCAATTTTAATAATCTGACAGTAAATGATAATACTCAAATACAACCTGCATCAGGAAGTGTTTTGAAAATTGCAGGAACATTAACTGCCGGTTCTGGAAGTATCCTTGATTTTAATACGAATAACAATACAATAGAATATAATGGCACTTCAGCTCAATCCGTAATTTATCCGCAATCGGCATATTACAATTTGACTCTCAGTGAAAATTCAACTAAAACGATGCCTTCATCGTCAACATTAGTAGTGTCTAATGATTTGACTATAAATGGCTCAACCACTACGGTCAACGCGGCAAATGCTATAAGTGTTGGAGCTGCATTGTCAGTAAGTAATGGTACTACATTGGATATGAAAACATACCAATTGAATTCGGTGAATTCGAATAATGGTACCGGAACATTGAAAACACAAAATGTAGGTTCTAACCCATTACCATCTGGAAAAACATGGACACAGAATGTAATTTATAATGGTTCGGCAGCACAATCTGTTGTAGGTGGAACATACAGTGGTTTACAAATCAGTAATACAGCTGCTACTGCAACAGCAACCGGAATATTAAATTCTACGAATCTTACTATTGACGACGGAGCAATTCTGGATATGGGAACCAATTTGTTGAATTCAACGACTACAAATAGTGGAACAGGAACATTAAAAACACAAAACACAAGTTCCACTCCGATACCTTCGGGAGTAGCATGGACAGGAAACGTTGTTTATAATGGTTCTGCTGCTCAGTCAGTTGTAGGTGGAACTTATAACGGATTGCAAATAAGCAATACGGCTGCTTCTGCTAAAGCTGCCGGAACATTAAATACCACAAATCTAATGATTGACAATGGAGCTATTTTGGATATGGGTACTAATTTATTGAGCTCAATGACTACTAATACAGGAACAGGCACACTGAAAACACAAAACACAAGTTTAACTCCAGTTCCTTCAGCAAAAACATGGACAGGTACCTTCGTTTACAATGGTTCTTCAGTTCAAACGGCTGTTGCAGGCACTTTCAATAATCTGACTTGTGATAATGGAGCTGAGTTGGATCTGAATGACAGTGTAACTGTAGGCGGAACATTGCTTATCAATAGTTCAAAGGAAATGGATATTACTCCCGGAGCTAAAATGGTTGCCAACCATGTTACCAATAATGCAGGAACCACTGGATTATATATCTTAGTAAATTCAACAAATCCAAACGGAACGTTGATTTTCAATAACTCTGCAGCTTCACCAGTATCTGCCACAGTAGGGATGTATTCAAAAGCAGCGGCATCAACAGTTGTTGGAACTACTTATTCAAATTATAAATGGCAATTCTTTGGAATACCGTTACAATCAGTGGTAGCAAATCCTACTTTTGCACAAACAGTGGGCAGTGTAAATAATGGCTCTTACATAAATAAGCAAGTTGAATCAGGGACAGCAGCCTTAGGTAATTACTGGGTTTCACAAGGGAGTAGCGCAGTTCTTACACCTTTTACCGGTTACGAAATAACTCAAAAACTTGCTAAAACTATCTATTTCGAAGGACAATTAGTAAATAGTGATTTTACACAAACTCTTTCCTATACCCCTACTGCAGCATATCCTGGGCAACATTTATATAGCAATCCGTATACAGCAGCGATAGATATCAGCAAGTTGAATTTTGGAACGGAAACAGAAGCCACCGTATATTTGTACAATGCCGGCTCGCGCGACGATTGGTCAACACAAACCGGAGTTGATGGAACTGCAGGACAATATGTTTCAGCACCATTATCGACCGCGGGTATTGGTGGAGTTCCGGGACAAATACCATCAATGCAGGGATTTCTTGTAATGGCTAAAAGCAGTTCGCCGAATGCAACTTTTGGAATTCCATATAATTCTGTAATTCGTAACACAGTAAAACAAAGGGTTCGAAGTGCCAGTAATAATAGTAATGCTGATATGGTTTACACCCGAATTGACATTGCCGGTACCCGGTATACCGATAAAATGTGGGTTTTCACCAATCCAACTTGTACACGTGGTTTTGATAACGGCTGGGATGGACAAAAATTCATAGGCTCATCACTGGCACCACAACTGTGGGCAATGGAGACCAGCGGTGATTATCAGGTGGATGCTGTGGATAATATCAATAATACCTATCTCGGATTTATAACCGGCGAAGATACTAGTTACACCCTTACATTTACACATGAGAATTTGTATAATCAATATTCAGCGCTTTATTTGGTGGATTTAATGCAGAATAATCAAACTGTTGACATATCTCAAAGTGGTACAACCTACTCGTTTACAGCTACAAAGAGTTCAACACCCGTAAAAAGGTTTAAGATTGTTACAAGTCCGGGTATTACCACTGAAACTCTGAATCAAAACTCTGATTTGAAAGTCCGTAATACTCAAAAAACAATCTTTATCGAAAACAATTCAAACCTTGGGGGAATGCTTGACATTTACGATATCTCAGGTAAATTGATTCAATCCGAAACATTTAGTGCCAACAATACAACAGCCATCAATACAGATTTGATTTCAGGCAGTTATATTGTAAAAGCGAGAACTGAAAATCTAAGTGTTCGGAAAGTGTTGATATTAAATTAATTGTGATAATTGGTGTTGGAAAAAAGAAAGAGCTCCGATTTTATGGAACTCTTTCTTTTTATCTATAACTTTATTACCGAAATGCACTATCAGATTAAATCCTTTGATTTACATATTTTGTCAGGTAAAATTAGTAAGATCATCAAAATAAATCAGTTAGTTAGTCCCGAAATGAGACTTAGTTATTAGGGAATTGAGGAACATATAATTATAGGCGAACTCCTGATTCGCATATTTCACAAAAAAACTTATTCAGTGAATTTATATAATTAGCATCGCATCGCCATATACCCCGAATTTATAACCTTCTTTAATTGCAATTTCATACGCTTTCATGACCAAATCATAATCGCCAAAAGCGGCAGTCAGCATGATTAAAGTGGAGTAGGGCAGATGAAAGTTTGTTATCAAAGCATTAGCAACCGTGAAATCGTAGGGTGGAAAAATAAACTTGTTTGTCCATCCATCATAAGGCTTGATTTTTCCTTCTGTCCCAACTACAGTTTCCAATGTGCGCATTACGGTTACACCCACTGCGCAAATATTCCGGTTTTCATCATGTGCTTTATTCACTTTTTCGGCTGTTTCAACGGTTACCGACATTTGTTCCGAATCCATCTTGTGCTTTGTTAAATCTTCAACGTCAATTTCGCGGAAGTTACCTAAACTCATATGCGATGTGATAAACGCAGTGTCAATACCTTTGATTTCCATGCGTTTCATCAATTCGCGACTAAAGTGCATTCCAGCTGCAGGAGCTGAAACAGCACCTTCATTCTTGGCAAAGATTGTTTGAAAACGATCGGCATCATCAGCTTCAACCGGACGTGTAATATTGCGTGGAAGCGGTGTTTCTCCTAAAGAATATAGCCCTTTTCTGAACTCTTCATGTGTTCCATCAAAAAGAAAACGAAGTGTACGTCCACGGGAAGTTGTATTGTCAATTACCTCAGCTACAATTGAATCATCATCGCCAAAATATAATTTATTCCCAATGCGAATTTTCCGCGCCGGTTCTACCAATACGTCCCAAAGTCGCATTTCATGGTTCAATTCACGAAGTAAGAATACTTCAATCTGAGCGCCTGTTTTTTCTTTGTTTCCGTACAAACGAGCCGGAAAAACTTTCGTGTCATTAAAAACAAACAAATCATGTTCGTTAAAATACCCCAAAACATCTTTAAAGGCTTTGTGTTCAATTTCTCCGGTTTTACGATGTAGAACCATTAACCGTGATTCGTCACGATGTTTTGAAGGATATTGAGCAATTAGCTCATCGGGTAGTTTGAATTTAAACTTTGATAACTTCATATTTTTTAGTTTATTTGTTTTGTAACTAAATTTATTCGGAAATTGATTGACAAGGTTGATTTGTTGTTTGAGTTTTTAAAATTTCCTGCTCCACATGAAGTACCAAATCATCAATTTCCCAACAATTTTCTAATCTTACATCACCAATTCGGGTTCGTTCTAATGCAATGAGATGTGCGCCACTGCTCAATGCTAAACCAATATCACGAGCCAGAGCACGTATGTAGGTTCCTTTGCTGCAAACCACTTTAATTTTCAATATCGGGTTTTCAAAATCCAGAACCTCAATTTCATCAATTACTAATAGTTTCGGTTGAAGCTCCACTTCCTGACCATCGCGAGCATAATCATAAGCCCGTTTACCATCCACTTTTACGGCTGAATAAACCGGTGGTATCTGCCATATTTCACCAACAAACCGTGGAAGTATTTCATCCACCAATTGTCGCGTTATATGCCCGGTTGGGAAAGTGGCATCAACAGGCAATTCTAAGTCGAACGATGGTGTTGTAGCTCCTAACCGGAGTGTGGCAATGTATTCTTTGGTCTGATACTGAAAGCTTTCGATTAATTTGGTTGATTTTCCGGTACAAATTATCATTACACCCGTTGCCAACGGATCGAGAGTTCCGGCGTGACCAACCTTTATTTTTTTTTGTTGAAGGGTTTTTTGAAGTTTCCACCGCAATTTATTTACCAGATTGAACGAAGTCCAATGCAGTGGCTTATTGACATATAAAACTTCTCCTTCAATAAAATTCATTTCAGCTATTCCCAGTCTGTTTATTTTGCTAAAGCACTCAAATCAATCTTTAAAACTAAGATTAAGATCAGAATAACTGCTCCGACAATAACCCTGTAGTAACCAAAAAGTTTAAAACCATTTTTTGTTAAAAATGCTATAAATCCTTTGATTGCAACAATAGCGACCAAAAAACCGATTAGATTTCCAATTGCCAGGGTAGAAATATTTTGTTTTGTCAGAATCTCAGGAGTTTCTTTGAATGCATCCCACAAGCTTTTGGCAAATGCACCGGCTAAAGTTGGTACAGCCAAAAAAAACGAAAACTCCGCCGCAGCTTTACGTGTCAATTTTTGTTGCATACCGCCAATAATAGTGGCTGCACTTCGGCTAATTCCGGGTAATACAACTGCTAACACCTGAAAGAATCCAATTACAAGTGCATTTTTATTGCTAACCTTTGTTTCCGATTCGATAGTGGGGTTTTTAAACCAATTATCGACAAAAATCAAGATAATGCCCCCAAAAAACATAGTACAAGCAACAAATAAAGGCGTTCCGATAAGTGCATCAATGTGTTTTTTTAGCAATAAACCAAAAATTACAGAGGGAATAAATGCTATCAACAGTTTTACATAGAATTGCCATTTTTTGAAATCCATAAACTTAGACCAGTACAGCACGATAACCGATAGTATGGTTCCAAATTGAATATTCTCAATAAAAAGAGTAGTAAACGGACTTTTCTCAATGCCCATTACTGCCGAAGCCAATGCCATATGACCGGTTGAAGATATAGGCAAAAATTCTGTCAATCCTTCAATGATGGACAAAATAATTGTTTGAATTATGGTCATAATTATTTGTTTTTAGGTCTATACAAGATGGCAAAAATGATGGATATAAATCCAAATAATGAAACCATAGGTCCAACCGTGATTCGGCGGAAACTGAATACATCCGGATTAAATTCTTTAATTGTACCCGAACCAGTCATTAATGCAAAGCCCAGTACAACGATTATAAAACCAATGGCAATTAAATACATATTGATTTTTCCCAGTGTGAAACGTTTTTCGTTTTCCATTTTTGAATTGAATTGATAAAAATTTATATTAGATAAAAAACATATCGTTTGAATGCATTTTTAGATATTTGTTGACAGCCAGAATGGATGAGAAGGCCGATAAAATGACTCCGCACAAAATGACTCCAAAAGCAACTGACATTAAATTGAGTGCATGAATAAGTAAACCTGAAATTCCAAATTCGGTCTGAATAAAATAGATTACTCCCCCCAATAAGCATAATGATAAAAGCGATGCAATAAATCCATTAATCATACTACTAATCATATACGGTTTTCGAATGAACCAGGGTGTTGCACCGACTAACTTCATGGTGTTGATTAGAAATCGATTGGAATAGAGTGTGATACGAATAGTGTTGTTAATCAAAGCGATTGAAACAATAAGCAGAATTAATGCAATACCAACTAAAATCAAGCTGATTTTTTTCACATTATCATTCACTAAACTCAGCATATCTTTTTGATAAACAATGCTATTAATGCTACTGAATGCTTTCAGTTTTTTTTCAATTTTACTCACACTGTCGTTATTGGCATATGCTTCGTGAAGTTTTACCTCAATAGAAGCTTTCAACGGATTATAACCTAAAAAGTCCTGAGGATTTTCTCCCAGGCTGCTGATGTGATCTTTCAAAGCATCTGCTTTTGAAACATATTCAACGGATCGTGCATACGGCGAATTAGTCAGAAACTTTTCAATTCGTTGCTCTTCTTGTTTGCCTGACTGATCATTGAGAATGATAGATAAATTAATGTTTTCCTTTACATACGTGCTCATGTCACGACCTATTAAAAGTAGCAGGAAAACTAAACCAACCAAAAACAGTACTAGCGACATGCTAACCGTTGAGGTTAAATGAATGTTCAAAAATTTAGGTTTAGTTGTTTTCATTTTATGCAATATTATTTTCGTTCCTGATTTCTTGTAATCAAATTAAGCTTTTGCAGATTCTTTCTTGTGATTTTTCCATTGCACAAAAGCATAACCGAGAATGCTCAAAATCAAAATAATTGAAGAAGTCAGTGCAAGGGCATTTCCAATGCTGTACGATTTTGGTTCGAATTTGAATTCTATTTCATACGCTCCGGCTTTCAAAGGCATTGCGCGCAACAAATAATTAGCGCGAATGTAAGGTACTTTTTTTCCATTGATGTAGGCATTCCAACCATTTTCATAATAAATTTCGGAGAAAACTGCCATTTGATCGGTTTTAGAATTGAAATTATATACCAAATCGTTGGGTTTATAACTTGTCAATGCTATGCGGGCCGAACTGTCAGGTGTCAGTTTTGTTGGCAATTGTGCTGCAAAAGCTGTGTCAGCAACCATTTCTTTTTTCGTATTCATTTTTCCAAGCAATGCCATTTCTTCGTTGGCATTTTCAGCAATTAGAATTTTGTTTACAAACCACACATTGCCGTTTGCCGAAGGATTAATCAGTGGTGAAGCCTGTTTGTTGTAAATCAGGTATTTCATGTTCAACATATTCAAAACACCTAACGAATCCATGGTTTGATTTACGGTTTCAGCCGATTTAGCTCTGCCAAAAGCCCCGAATAGTTGCCCGATTTCTTTGTCGAGATGCATATTAATCAATTCCTGATAACGGCGGAGTTTAGCCGCGTGATATCCGCCAATATTTTTGTGAAAATAGGATGGGGAAGCATCGTTAAAGATATTTACCGTTGCATCCAACACACGGAATTGCGATTTGTCCTGAAGAACAATATTATCGGCTGTTGATGGTTCAATAAGCGTTTCGACACGACGTGGGCGCGTAAAGTTATCGTTGTTCAGATAACGTTTGGCAACAGGTACTAAATCGAAAAGAAAAAGAATTCCTAGAAACACATAAGCCACTTTGATTTTCAACAGATTTTTAGCATACAACCAAATCAATCCGGCAGCAGCAATAATAAAACCAAGTGAGCGTAACGCATCACTTCGTAGCATATCGAGGCGGTCGAGTGGTAAGGTTTCTTTCAGAAAAGAATTATTTCCCTGAAACTGAGCATCTGCCGCTGAAGTGAAATCCCCTGCCAGCGAAGGAATCAAAACGAATATCAATGATAATCCACCAACAATAGCAGCACTTATCAAAACAGGTTTAATCAACTTTTGCTTGTCTGTTTTTTCATCAAAAACCTCTTTTAAAGCCAATATTGCTAATAAAGTTATTCCAAAACCCGTTGCCACCAGCATCATGGATACGGTTCGGAATTTATTGTAAAGTGGAATGTGGTTGATGAAAAAATCGGTCAGTCCCATAAAGTTTTTTCCCCACGAAAGCATTAATGTTAAAGCAATCATCGGCAATAACCACCATTTGATTCGCTTATCTACCAAAAACAAACTTAATACAAACAAAAAGCAAACAATAGCTCCAATATAAACCGGACCTGATGTAAATGGCTGAGAGCCCCAGTATAATGGAAACTGATTTTCTTTCAGTATTTTATCAACATCGGGAGCACCCAGTGCCGCTAATTTTTTTCCGGTTTCGCTATCGACCGCTAAATTTGTTCCACTTGCTCCACCTTTGAAGTTTGGAATCAACATAGTCAGGCTTTCGCCAATGCCATAGCTCCATTGTGTAATGTAGTCGCGATTCAGACCGTGTTGTGAATTCTGAGCATCGACAGTGAGCCCGTTCGAATCGCCGCGCATGGTCGCTTTGCTGTATTCATAGGTTGTGAGAAGCGAAGTTGCATTCATTCCCACTGCAATAACTGCCGCAGCCAATAGCATTCCGCTTGTTTTTAAAAATGAATTGATTTCTTTCTCTTTGATGCTGAAAATCAGTTCAACTATAGTTAAAAAAATCAAGATTATAACCGTGTAATATAAAATTTGTACGTGATTGGCACGTACCGCTAAACTAAGAAAGAAAGCAGTCAACAAACTTCCCAACAACCGTTTATCCCTGAATGCCAGAAATACACTTCCAATCAGCGGTGCCATGTAAGCAATTGTAATCGCCTGAGAATTGTGTCCGGCTACAATAATGATAAAATTGAATGATGCAAATGTAAACGCAATTGAACCAACCATGGAAAGCCACGGATTTACCTTGAAAGCCAGCAATAATATGTAAAATCCAAGTAAATACAGCATTAAATTTCCGATTTGTCCCGGAAAAACATGAATAAGATCTTCAACATATTTAATCAGGTTGTAGGGCTGAGTCATCGAAATTTGATAAGTAGGCATTCCTCCAAACATTGAATTAGTCCACAAAGTAGCTTCATCGTGTGTCGAATTGAAATCCATGGTTTCTTTTGCCATACACAGCCAGCTTTCGGTATCATGACCTATAAGTTGTTTTCCCTCAATTATTGGAGAAAAATACATGACCGAAATGGAGATAAATAATAGAAAAGCAGCAATGTGCGGGGTGATTTTGGCAAGAATTGTTTTGTTCATTTTGGTAAGCTTAATTTGAGGAAAGCAGTTTTTGGGAAAAATCATACAAAAGTACATCTATTTTTCACAATTGATTGTTGGTAAGCGGTTAAAAATTGTTGAATTGTGAAATCGATTGAAAAGATGGTTCTTTTTGAGAGCTTAATATTAAAAATTTTACATGATTTTTCTATCGTTTATGCACTTCGGGCTTTTTTGAATAGTATATTTTTTAAGATTAAAAACAAATACCGGAAATCGGTCACGAAAATTCCTTTCTGTTCGCAGGCAGTTAAATATTTCATTTCAGATGCTTGAATTTCTTCTAAAGTTTTAGGCATATCAGCATAAAAGGGGGGTAATAGTCCTGGTTTAAACTTGTTTCGTTTGTCCTGTAATTCTTTTGAGTATAAATTATAGTATTGAGCACTTAATGGTCTGACTCCTACGACTTTCATATCCCCGTTAAAGAGATTGAAAAGCATGGGTAGTTCGTCCAACCAATACTTTCGTATAATAGTTCCAATAGTTGTAACACGAAAATCTTTTTTGAATTTGCCGCCCTCTTTTAACTTGTTTTTTTTATAAATATAGGATTGTAAATACTCCGAATAAGGATGCATAGTCCTCATTTTATATACTTCGAAGGGTTGTCCATCTTTGCCAAATCTTCTTAGCCTAATTAAAGGGCCGTAAACGCGTTTTTGAATTTTTTCGGGCTGCTTTTCACGCTGAGCTACTACATAGGTTAGTTGTCCAACTTTTTTTTCAGTAAGAATAGTAAAACCAAAACAGTATAAACGACCAAGTACTTCAGCTTTGGAAAAAATCCTGTTTTTTCCTCCCGTTATCATGTAATAGATATTTCTTGTGAAGATTATCTTTGGCATAACACGTTTAAACAAATAATCGAAAGAGTAGACAATATAATTCAAACCCCAACGATTTCGTTTAAGAATTCTCTTTTTTCGAGTACTTTTTGATTCGAAGCAGCAAACAAATATTCCTTGATCAGGTAATTTTTCGTTAATTATTTTTAGTTTTTGATTTATTCCACGCAAATTATTCAGTCGTTCGAGCTGTACGATAGAGAAGTATTGATATTTAGGAAGCATTTGAAGATTTTCAGCATCTGTTGAAATATAAACAAATATTCCGGAACTGTTCAAATCCAGATTTTGTTTTAAAAATTGTAACGCTTTGTCGCCGGAATAGGAACGAATTGTAGAACAAAGTAAATTGTAACTCTCATTATCAATGGGATGTGCTGATCTAATTTGCGCATCAACACGTTCTTCAGCTGGTTTAACTTCAATTTCGTTATAATCAACTGCTACCCGATACGCGTAATAAATAGAAAGTAATAAGTAGTTCACTAAAAATACTCCGAATGACATAGTCAATAAAACATTCGCAGAATATTGCGTGAAAATGAAATGCAGTAAAATCCAGAAAATAAGGTAAACAACGAAAGTTGAATAAAATAATCGAACTATATTGTCAAAATAGTTTTGTTTTTTAAGAGGCTTATATCGTCCTAAAAATGAAGAAACAATAACCCCGGTAATAAAATAAAAAAGTGAAGGTAAAGAATATTTGTTAAATGGAGTGTTTGTAGTCAAGGGAAACCAATCTAATACTACATAAAAGCTAAAAAGCAGCATTAGTAGATCAAAAACAATTCTAAGAAAAGAGGGTTTATGAAATTTCATTCTACAACTTAAATATTTTGCAAATATAATACGAAACCCTTCGAAATAAATAGCTAAAGTAAATATTTAATCTACAATGGCAATTAATTAGCTTAAATTGTGCTCAAGTGTTTGAAAAAAAAAGAAGCTGTCCTTTTAAGACAGCCTCTTTGAGAAGAATACGATGTCAAGATTACTCTTTAACTATTTTGTGAGTGCTAATGCCATCAGCAGTCTGAACCTCGAATAAATAAACGCCTTTGTTAAGAGTGTGAATGTTTATTTCGGTAGTATTTGCCGATGATTTTAGCAAGGAACCTTGCATATTAAATACGTTTATGTTTTTTACAATACTTGAAGTTGAAACATAAACAAAGTCGGTTGTTTGAGTTGGAAAAACTGTCGTGTTGCTTTGTGCTATTGGATCTATCAATCCGTTTGGCAGGGTTACTTGTTGATCTGTGTAAATACGTAGTTCACTCTGTTGTAAGGTTAATGACATTGACGTATTAGTAACATTAAGCTGAGTTCCTGTTAATAACTCGTACCATATTCCTGTTTTAGAAAAAGTTGGATATGCTGTAACGGAACCTGTACCTGTAAAATTACCTACAATAATAGCGCTGATTGTTCCATTCGTTAGAAATATTCTTCTGCCATTAGACCAGTCGGAAGTTGAAACCTGCCAATTCCAGCTGGTTGGACTTGCAAATAAATCGCTGTATTGTTTACGGAAATTTATAACTTTAGAATAAACATCATGCAATGCCAAACGGCTTGGAACATTCAGATAATCCCATCGAACAGGTTTTGGTGAGGTATTTCCTCCGTAAGAAGCAATGGAATAGGAATAACCCAATTCGCCAAACATCCACATCATTCGTGGTCCGGGATTTAAGAATACAAATGGAGGAATGACAGATAGTTGTTGCATCGCAGCCGTAGTATCTTTAATAGCAGCTTGTCCATAAGTTACAACTTTGTATGCTAAGCGTTCCTCATCATGACTTTCGGCATAACCCACCCGATTAGTTCCAACCATTCCACTTAAATCACTGCTTGATGAATAGCCCATAGCAGTTTGTTGATAGGCTGAAGCCATATTTCTCCATAGCATGGTATTGTTGTATGAAGCAAGTGCATCTTCTTCATCGGTATTACAGAAATGTTCTAGAATAGCATAACCATTTGGATTTGCAGCTTTAATCGTATTGACATACTCTTGAATATATCCAACACGTGTAGCATCATAATTTGATACTGTTGTTGTGGTACTTGATGTTTGAGTAAAACCTTTACTTAAATCAAACCGGAATCCATCTGCTTTGTATTCTGTAAGCCAGAACTGAAGGGCGCGATCTAACCATGACCGAACACATACTCTATCGTGTCGTAAATCATTTCCCACACTGTAAGGGTGAGGAGCAACTGCATTATAATATGGATTAGTAGACAGAGGCCTGTTGTTTGTTGCATCCCAATAAACCATACAATATGGACTTAAACCCCATGTATGATTAAATACAATATCCAAAATAACTGCCATTCCTCTTTTATGACATTCATCTATAAATTGTTGATAATCTAATTTTGTGCCATAGGCTTTATCAGGAGCAAAATAGAAATTTGGATTATATCCCCAACTATTATTCCCATCGAATTCCATAATTGGCATTAATTCAACAGCATTAATCCCCAATGATTTGATGTAATCTAGCTTTTGTATTGCAGCTTGTACCGATCCCTGGGTTGTAAAATCACGAAATAACATTTCGTAAATCATTAATTTGTTTTGTGCCGGAGCAGTAAAATTAGTCGTTTGCCATTGATATTTTGTAGGGTTTATTTGAAAACAAGATAGAATTCCACTTGTCAACCCAGTTGGATATGCTCTAAGATTTGGGTAAATTGAATAGGTTTGATTTATATATTGGTCATTATTTGGGTCAAGAATTTTCTCGCAGTATGGATCACCAATTTTCATTGCACTTGTTGCTGTTAAACCATCCACATAGTATTGATATGCATATTCAGTATTTGGATCTAATCCACTGATAGTTATCCAGTAAAAGTTGGTATTTAAACCATAGGTAGTGTTTTCCAATTGTAAGTTCATCATGTATTTATTATCCAACTTAAAATTATTGAAGTCACCCAATAAAAATACTTGAGAAGTGGTATTTACAGGTGCCCCTCTTACTAAAGAAAGACAAAAAGTTACTGATCCATCTGAGTTAATAGTAACACCTTCTTTAAGACCGGTAGGGCGTGCTAATGAAATCTGTGTTTTAGGGACACAAACATATGCAGTATCATATTTTGTTAATCCGTTTGAAGTCCCTTTAGCAATTATATAATAACTGTCCGGAGTGTTAAAAGTGTAAGAGGTTGTTAGGATATTTACTCCTGTTCCGGATTGGATAGGGGTAGTTTCGGTAATATTAGATGTACTAGTAGTACCAATATATAAATTAATATTACAAGATTGTGTTCCATTTGACACATTGGCTGTAATATTAGTAGCTGTACTTAGAGGAACTAATGTATTAGAAGTTGGAGTTGATAATTTAACGTTTAGTCCAGCTTGATAGACGGGAACATATATATTGCTACTTTGCAATGATCCATCCGAAGTTCTTACAACAAAAGCTAATTGAGTTACTATTGTACCGGCTGTTAAACCATAATATGAATTAATATCTGCCATACTTAAAGTCCATTTAGTAGTTGAGCCAACTTGAGTGAGTTTATTTGCAGTTGTATTTGCTAAAGTCAAATTTGTACTGCTCGGCCAAGGTGTGATTACATTTTTCCAGTCAGAATTACTAGTGCTTGCAGTAGTAATGACACCTGTATGGACGTATAAAGGACCCGCATTACCATTTAGTGACGTAATATATGAATCATCAAAAGTAATAGTTACAGATGAACCTGTTTGTTGTATTACTATTGAAGGAGAAGTCGTTACAACCTGAGCAAAAAGCTTAAAAGTTAATAACAGAGAAGCAATAATAAGTAGTTTTGTTTTCATTCTGATAAGGAATTATTAGTTGACAAATAAAAATAAAGTGATATTTTTTTATTCAGTAGGTTTTAGAAAAATGAAGAAAAGAATTAAAGAAGAAATAATTTCACGGATTTCGCACTGAAATCCGTGAAATTAAATAAAATAGCTTACGATCTTCTAAAAGAGTTTCACCTTGAAATTGATGAGACTCTTTTAAATTATTGTTTAATAAAATAATAGCAACCATCAATATCGTTAAAAACAGCTACATATGTGCCTGCTGTGATAGGAATGTTTGGACTATTATTTGTTGTCCCAAATCCAATAGGAAAAGTAGTTGCACCCCAACTATTTGCCCAACTATTGTTATTGAATTTAATTCCACCTGCAGCTGTAATTGTTACAGTGGCATACCATTGATGATTATTAGTAGCAAGAAATGGAGATGCTGGGTTTGCTGTTGATGACCAACCGTTAAAATCTCCCGACATTACCATATTTGTATATGTACTCGTTGGTGCTGTCGTTGGTACGATTGATAAAGTATTTGCAATTGAATTTAATGTAATGGTATAATAACCATCTGTAGGAACTGCAAAATTTCCAGAACTACTTGATAATATTGGTGCTATCGCTCCATTAGAACTTCCCCAGGATGGTTTATTCCAATCATAACTACTTCCAACTATTTTAAATACATTTGCGTGTTGAAAGTAACCTGTATAAGTAAATATACCATCGCCCGCACTACTGTATACATTCCCAGTCACAACACTTAATGGAAAAATTGATGAACCTATGTGTGCAGCATCATAATGCCAGGCTCCATCTCCTAAACCAATTATATACCAAAGATTTGGAGTTACCAATGTATAAGGTTTCAACGATGGTAATGGCTTAATCTTTATAGTTTTGACATTTGAATAAACGGGTTGCAAACTTGCACCAATTGTAGCCATAATTCGAATATCATAACTGGCTTTTACATTAATAGTTGCATTTATACCCGTAGCACTTGTTATCAAATTGTATAATTGAATTACAGTAACTGATAAAGTGTCTGTGGTAGAACTGGTAATAGTTTGTGCTTTAGCAAAATTGTTTCCGGTCTTGTCAATTTGCAAACTATAAGTGGTCAAAGTTTTAACGCCATAATCTGCAGCAGTGCAAATAAATGTTTCAGCAAGACCGGTGCTATCCATACTCAAAACATAAGCAGCAGAATCTGCTTTATATGCAGTTGTTTTTTGACTGGGTGCATTGAGAATAGGTGCTACCGGATTTTTTGAAATCATTAGCTTGGCGTCATCCGCACATGCTATCAATAACAGCCCTGCTACTATCGAGATAAATATTTTTAGATTTTTCATATGATTATTTTTAATTTATTATATGACTGATTGATTTATATCTCAATCTGTTTTATAAAATTAATAGCCTGTATTTTGTTTCAAATTAGGATTTGCATTCAAATCTGCATTTGGTATCGGATAATAGTTGCGGTAGCTTGGAACTCCTGTTCCAGATTTAACACCTGCTTTCCACTGCCAAACATAGTTCGCATCTGTCAACTTACCAAAACGAACCAAATCTGTACGACGGATAGCTTCGCTAAACATTTCGCGTGCACGTTCTTCCAAAATAAATGGTAAGGTCAGTTGTGTTGATGTAATTTCTCCATTTCCAAGTGGGAATGCACGATCTCTTAAATTATTGACATAAGTAAGAGCCTGAACAGTTGAGCCACCTGTTCCACCACGAAGTACTGCTTCAGCATAATTCAAATAAACTTCGCCTAATCGGAAAAGCGGAAAATCAGTATCAGGAAAAGATGGAAGAGGGTTTGGAGTAATTCCGGAACTGTTTTTTTCACTGTATTTAATCAATGGAGTTCCTTGTTTATATTGCGAATTATCATCGATACTTGGATGTGCAAAACCTGTATACACCATTGCAAACCTTGAATCATCTGTTAACGAATAACTTGCGCCCGAAGGTGGGTTAAATCGTGCCACAAATTCTTGAGTTGCTCTGTTACCACCCCAACCACCTGGAGAAGCTATTAATGCTTGAATATCACCATTTACCATCGATGACATTAAGAACATCATACCGCCCCACGAAGTCAGTCTTGAACCATCAAATACAATAGGGAAAATCATTTCCTTTGATTTATAGTTATCAGAAACAAAAATGTTTTGATAAATCGGTTCAAGTTGATATCCTGCGCTAATTACATTGTTACAGTTAGTAATGCACTTCGTATAAAAAGTGTTATCTGAAGTTCCAAGGTAAGTGTTCCCATTTAAGTATAATCGAGCTAATAAAGCCCATGCAGCTGCCTTATTGGCATGTCCGTATTTTGTAGCACTAAATCCAATAGATGGTGTCATCAAATCAGTTTGACAAGCAGTCAATTCACTTTCAATATAGTTGAATATTTGCTGTGAAGTTCCATAAGGTGGTGGTGTAGCAGTACCAATCTGGCTTTCATCATTTACCAATGGACCATTTCGATACATATCCAACACATTGAAATAAGCTAATGCACGAATAAAGCGAGCTTCGGCGCGAAATTGTGTAATAGAATCTTTCAGTGTCTGAGAAACTCCACGTGCTGTTAACAAAGCAGGGGTAGTTTGTTGCAAAAATGCAGTTGAAACAGTTATCTGATAATATAAACGTTCATAAAATGCTTCAAGAAAAATATCAGAAGCAGTCCAACTCAAATTATGAAAATTCTGAATTGTTTGGTCATTCCAGCAACATACTGCTTCATCGGTTGGCAGTTCCTGAAGATTCCATAACGGACGTAGATAACCAGCCTGGCTACCGCCATCATATCCGGTTATGTCAACCTGATTATCAGCTCCTTGTATACCGCCGGTGGCCAATCCTGCATATAACTTTGCAAGAAATGAAACATAAGGTGCTGACGTGTTTGTAAAGGTTACGTTCGATGTTGTTACAGATTTATCGAGCGGTGTTACATTCAAATCATTTACACAGGAATTGAATGCCAATGTTGCCATTGCAACTACTGCAATAATGGTCGTTAATTTATATTTTTTCATTGTATATTACTTTTTAGAAGTTAAGTTTTAAACCTACCAAAAATACTCTTGGTCGTGGATAGATGTTATTATCAATTCCGCCGGAAACTTCGGGATCTAATCCTTTGTAGTTTGTAATTGTAAATACATTTTGTACAGTACCATATAAACTGGCTGATAATTTTGTATCAAACAATTTGTTGAAATTATAACCTAACGATACGTTATCCATTTTCAGGAAAGATGCATTCTGAATATAATAATCCGATAGATATTGTGCATTGTTAAAATTGGTGGTTAGTCCGGATGATATAATATTTTTCAAATAGCCAGATGTGTCATAGGAATTGTTTTGAAATTCCATTCCTGATTGTACATTGTTGTAATTATAATTTCCAACATTCGCACGCAAACTGAAATTCAAAAACCAATTTTTATATGTCATTCTGGAACTTAAACCAAATGTAAAGTCTGGAGCTGGACTGTGATCAACATACATATTGTTAGTTGTGCCCGGAATGGTTTGATATGCGCCTTCAATAGGTTTTCCGTTAGCATCGTACACTTGTTTGTGTACATAGAATGAGTTAACAGGTGATCCAACTTGTTCCCAATATATTGTGTTTCCTGTTCCACCACTAATACCTCCCAATGGGATTCCATAACCAGCAATTGTTCCGCGTGTTAATTTGGTTATTTCATTGTGGTTGTAACTCATATTGTAACTCAAATCCCACATGAACTCTTTTGTTTGAATTGGTCTTCCTCCAAGAGTTAATTCAACACCTTGATTTTCCATATTGCCAATATTTGATAATAAAATATTGGTAAAGTTTGTTCCTGCGGGTACCGGTATATTATTCAATAAATCACTTGTAAGACGTTTGTAAAGTTCCACACTTGCTGTTAAACGGTTGTTAAATGCTCCGAAATCAAGACCAATATTATAGGTGGCAGTTGATTCCCATTTTAAACCTGCATTAAACCATGCCGGACGCAGCAGATGGTAGAATTGACTACCAAATTGATATTGTGCATCATTGTAAGTACTTGCAGTAAATGTTGGAATATAGGGATAATAATTTTCCGAAACATTTTGTTGACCCGTAACGCCATAACCCAATCGGAGTTTCAATTCACTTAACCAGTTTGCATCTTTCAGAAATGATTCTTCTTTTATTTTCCAAGCCAATGCTAGCGATGGGAATAGTCCCCAACGGTTAGTTGGATCAAAGCGAGATGTACCATCGTCACGTAGTGTAACTGTTGCTAAGTATTTGTCCATCAAAGTGTAATTTATACGCCCATAGAATGAAACTAAAAATAATTCAGCAGGATAATCAACTCTTGGAACATTTGCAATATTATCAGTATAATTAGTCGAACTCCAACTTGTTTGATAAAAATGTTGGTAAGAATAACCAACCATAGCATCGATTGAATGTACATCAAATGTTTTAGAATAATTTAAAAAGAATTCCAATAAAGTATTGCTTTTAAATTGATAAGTAATAAGAATAATATAATGTCGTATTTGTTTGGTAATGTCATAAAATAATTGTATATTTGTCTCATAATGAGATATATAATACTGAAAACAGAA
>Ga0214228_1000160_pt1 | contig 22367 bp, 12 predicted proteins | sample TroBogypolimnion_21_FD_153066 | JGI IMG/M metagenome (GOLD analysis project Ga0214228, IMG submission 153066) | Freshwater microbial communities from Trout Bog Lake, WI - 05NOV2007 hypolimnion | ecosystem: Environmental > Aquatic > Freshwater > Lake > Hypolimnion/Profundal zone | place: Trout... | reverse complement strand
GTGAAAGACTATATACAATGGCTCGTTTTGAATGGTCGATGGCTTTTCTAACTCCTTCAATTTCGGGTTTATGATAAGGATAGGTCATATCGTCCACTTTCACAAAATCCACTCCCCAGGCAGCATATTGCTCATACACTGAATTTATATATTCCTGTGCTCCGGCTTTAGTCAAATCTACTCCTTTCATGATAGGTGACCACTTGCATGTATCTATGAGATTAGCCACATCTTTAGCAAAATAACCTGTACCTTTTATAGGAGTATTATTTGCAACAGCATTCCATGGAATTCCACGCTGTACATGAATCCCAAATTTCAGACCTTTGGCATGAATATAATCGGCCAATGCTTTGAATCCTACACCACCTTTTGCAGAAGGATATTTTACGGTATCAGGAATTAAACGTCCGTATTTGTCGAGGTTCTGTACGGGTCTATAGGTGTTTGATTTGGCTGTATTTATTTCTTTAGGGTGATACCAACCGGCATCAATTACCACATATTCCCAACCATATTTTTTTAGATTGGCAGCCATATAATCGGCAACCGCTTTTATTTGGGTTTCATTGGCATCCAACCCAAGACAATCCCAACTGTTCCACCCCATTGGTGGTGTGGGAGTTAATAAAACTTTTGTTTCTGTTTTATTTTTTGCAATTGCAGCTAAAGTCAAAGACCATGCTGCTAAAATTGTGATTAATTTGATTTTCATAAATGATTATTTTAAATCGATTGCTAATTTCTGATTATTTACTTCTATAAAAAATCTACCTTTTTCTAATATTGATTTTCCTGTTCCAGCCACAAAACTTAAATCACGTTTTGGGTCAATGTTGAAAGTAAATATTGATTCCTGACCTGCTTTAATTTCCCTTTTCTCAAAGTATTTTAGCTTTTTCATCGGTTGAGTAATGCTGGCAACAGGATCTGAAACATACCAAAACACTGTTTCCTGACCATCAACGCCGGAAGTGTTTTTTACTTTTACTTCAACAGTAATTTGCTCATTTTCAGTAAACGTATTTTTAGAAACTTTCAAATCAGAATACTGAAAATTGCTGTAACTCAATCCATGACCAAACCAATACATCGGTTCATTTTTTACGTCCTGATACAGACCATTCCAGTCTTTCATAGAACTACGGGCATTGGGTCGCATATTGTAATAAGTTGGAATCTGCCCTGTAACTTTCGGGAACGAAATATCCAAACGGCCAGAAGGATTAAGTCGACCAGAAATAATGCCGGCAAATGGATTTCCACCAAAATTACCAGGCTGCCACACTTCCAGAATAGCATCAGCGAGAGGTTCAAGTCGAACCAATTCTAAGGGACGACCATTTGACAGAATCAATACTATTGGCTTTCCGGTAGCTTTGAGTTTAGCAGCTAGTTTTTCCTGAATTTCGGGTAAGGCAATGGACGCGCGCGAAGCATTTTCGCCGCTCCAAGCTCGTTTTTCGCCTATACAAAGAATAATTATATCGGAATGAGCAGCAATATTTAGTGCATTCTCAAAGTCAGACTCATCTGTTCCTTCAAAATCGCAACCTTTTGTGTAAGTAATTTCGACTTTGTTTTGAAACTCATTTTGTAAGCCTTCGAATAAGCTGATTGTATTTTCCGGTTTTCCATTGCATGTCCATGAACCCATAATATTTACCTGGTCTTTGGCAATCGGTCCAATTACAGCTATTTTTTTTATTTTAGCAGTTAATGGTAATGTATTATTCTCATTTTTAAGCAGAACCATGGATTCTTCTGCACATTTTTCAGCCAACTTCTGACTTTCGGGTAGTAAATATCGATTTACTTCCGAAATTTCTTCAACATAAGGATTATCAAACAATCCTAAACGGAATTTCACACGCAAAATACGACGAACAGCATCGTCAATTCGGCTCATTTTGACTTCATTTTGTTTGATTTTTGCTGGTAAATATTTTGCATAAATTTCATCGTTCATATCCATTTCTACACCCGCATTTAATGCTTTTACACCTGCATCGGCACTATCTGCAGCATAGCCCTGATTGATTAATTGAAAAACGGCTTTCCAGTCCGAAACCACAAAACCATCGTGCTTCCACTTATTTTTCAGCACTTCGGTTAAGGTATAATAATTAGCAGAAGCCGGAACTCCTGTAATATCGTTGAATGCACTCATCAAGGTTTGAGCACCAGCATCCACACCAGCTTTGTAAGGTGGCATAAAGGTTTCCCAAAGCGTAAGCGGTGAAACATCAGTTGCATGATAATCGCGACCTCCTTCGGAAAGACTATAACCAATATAATGTTTTAAACAAGCCGCCACAGAATATTTATCCGAAAGCTTTTCGCCCTGATAACCTTTTACTGCTGCCACACAAAATTGCGAATTGCTATAAGTATCTTCGCCGTAAGCTTCAGCAACTCGACCCCAACGAGGATCACGGGCGACATCAATCATCGGCGAGAAAGTCCATTTGATACCTGACAATGAAGCTTCTTTGGCTGCAATTTCACATGATTTTTTGGTCAGTTCAGGATTCCACGTACAACCCTGCGCCAATGGAATAGGGAAAATGGTTCGAAAGCCATGAATCACATCCATACCGAGCAAAACAGGAATTCCAATGCGTGATTGTTCAATAGCCTTACGTTGAATATCGTTTGCAAAACGGGGATCGTTGCTGAAATTAATAAACGAGCCGGTTAATGGAGAATAATTTCGCTTATCGAGTTCTGCATTGTTTGCGTTATTGTTCTGACCAATAATACGTTGAGTCATTTGCTCTAACTTTTCAGTTAGGGTCATTTGTTTAAGCAAATCCTCCACCCGCTTTTCAATAGGTGCTGCTGGATTTTTATATAATGGCTTTACCAATTGTGCAAAAGAATTGAGAAACAATAAAACACTTAGATTCAACAAGATAATTGCTCGCTTCATAAACTGATTTTATTCAAAAATTACTTTAAAAGCTTATATACTTCGATACCTGCCAAAAGGAATGAGCCAACGCCATACACTTCGCTGTTTTCGCGCTTGGTGGCTCCGGGAGCAGCTCCAATAGCCTGAGCCCAACCGAGTTTCCCATCCGATTCTATTGCACTTACCAACGCTTTCCATCCTTTCAGTGCTATGGGAGTATATTTTTTCTTATCCAAATATCCGTGATTTATACCCCAGGCTATGGAATAAGTCATAAAACCTGTAGAGCTTGTTTCGGGCACAGAATAGGCAGTTGGGTCAAGCAAACTGGCTGTCCAAAATCCATCTTGCCTTTGTAATGTGGCAATCTTGGTCGTCATTTCTTTAAACAATTGGATGTATTTAGCACGATAGGGGTCGATTTCTGGAGTGTTTGTAATGATATTTGCCAATCCACCAACAACCCAGCCATTACCACGTGCCCAATAAACCTGTTTTCCGTTCTTTTCTTTTCTCCCTTTAAAATTGGTATCGCGACAAAACAAACTGTCGGCTTTTACATACAATGTATCGTAAGTAACATCTAACTCTTTTTCAGCAAATTTGCGGTACGAATTATCGCCTGTAATGTTCGATAGACTATAATACACCGGTGGAGCCATAAAAATGGCATCGCACCAACTCCAACGATCCTGATTGCCTTTTACGTTCATTTGAAGCGGAACCTGTGGCAAGTTTTTCATAATGTATTGCAGTCGTTCCACAGTTGGCACAATCATCTCAGGTTGTTTGTATTTTTTATATAACTCCAAATACATACGACTTACACAAATATCATCGCCAAAGAATATTTTTTTAGCAGGTTTCCATTTTAACTCTTCACCGATTCCTTTCAGAAACTTCCAGTATCTTTCGTCTTTACTTAGCTTTGCCCATTCAACCATACCCACATAAAGTGCCCCCTGTGTCCATTCATCTTTGGCATAAGCATCTTTCCAGGTAGTTTGTCGTTTTACAGATTCTTCGAAAGTGGATATTTGCCAATCGGCAACCCGCTTTAAATCTTTTTTAATTTCTTTTTTTGAAATAGCGTAAGCCGGAATACTGCAAATTAGTAGAAAAATTGTAACCGATTTTAATCTAAAGTTCATAATATATTCAATAGATAGTTTTGTCTTTGTTCTTAATCATTTCCAATCCGAAAGTGCACGGTTGAATTTTGTTGATTTGATTTTTGAGGGAATAAATTTCGTACAAACGGTTTGTTTACTGTTGGGTTTCAGCACCATTTCAAATCCAAAGAGCGTTTTTCCTTCGTTGGATGCATCGTATTCATTCGCTGATTTTGTACTCCATATTTTGAGTTGTATCGGTGCAGATGTTTCGAATTTCACTAACATCCTTTTGCCATTTAATGTAAGTTCAACAGTATTTTCCCCGGTAATTTTAACCTGAGCTTCCGTCAAAGTAGTCCAGCGAACTGTATCTGTTCTTGTTAAAGATTCGATTTCGTCCTGTATCACTACATACTGCTTATTGACAATTGCCACACCGCGCTTCACATTTTTCAACTGATTTTCGTATACTTTCGACAAATCTGAAATGGCGAACATGAAATTTGGTTCAAAACCATTTTGATTAATTCCTGCTTTTCCTTTTACGTTTTGAAATTTGCCATCAACTGCTAATGTATTGTGTGCTAAATTATTGTATCTAAACACATTCCATCGCGTTGATTCTTGTGTTAAACTCCAAAGATTAATTCCCTTCGATTCCAGAGAATTATAATTTTGCATACCAAAATCGGATGCCCAGCGCTCACCGTCAGCATCTATCACAAAGGAGCCAATATCCATATGTCCGTGACTTGAGCCCGCCGAACCAGTTTTAAATCCAAGGTAAATTGCGTTTTTATCTGTCCAAGAAGTTCGCATCAGACAAACAGGAGTTTCACCTTTTCCAGTAAAACAATTGTTTTTTGGAGCAGTAACTTTAGATAAGTCAATGTCTTTACCCCAAATCATAAGTGCCGGTAGCGTTCGGTCGGTGGTAAATTGAGTATATTTATCTACTTTCGCTTGTGTTTTGGTTAATGGCAATCCATTGCCATCGGTTATCATCAAAAAACCGTCTTTTTCGAGATAGCTTTTTTCCACCCATAATAAAGACGGATCGTTTAGTTGAGAGGCAAACCAAAATTGTGAAGCATTCAAAATCGAATTTGGAATACAATCCATATAATTGAAACTTTGTCCCGAAGTGCCAACCATGTGTTGCAGATAGTAGGGAGTTTTAGAAAAACCCTTAAAATCCGCTATTTTCAAATCCGTTATCCCTACTTTTTGCAAGGCATCGAGCATGAAGATATTAAAAACAGTGCCGTATTGCCAATACATATACCCTTCGGCAAAAGCTCCATCCGGATCGTAACTTTTCATTGGAATAGTGATAGACTGCATAGAACGGGCAATTACTTTTTGAGCCAATTCGGAATTTTTATCTGCAATAGCTAATGCCGCATAAACTATTCCAGCATTACAAACCTGATTCCAGTTGCTCGGACCTTTGAAAATAGCTGCCTGATTTGAATCGAACGAAGGTTCAAGGGCTTTGGTTATTAAAGCTTGTTCGATTGTATTTCTTGATTCTGGTGAAAGTTCATCATACAACCAATCATACCCAATTGAAACACCCAACGCCATTTCGGCTACACCCAGAAAATGAGGAGGTTGCCAATCGCTAAAAGCTGAAACTGCCAGTAGTTCTTTTTCAGCACGTTGAGCATATTTTTCTTCACCCGAGATTCTATAAGCATATGAAAGATAAAAGATTCTGCGCAATGCCTCACGACTCACATCGAGCAACCGAACACCTTCGAGTTTACGTTCCAACACTGGTTTATCAAGCATATCATCAGATGCTTTTAAAATGGCTTGATGCATTTTTCCTAAAGTTGGATTCAATGCAATTGCCTGTTGAATTGACTTTTCCTCACCTTTAAGGAGTAGAATTCGGGGATGTTCAACCTTGATTATTGATGTAATATAGTTATTTTCTGCCCTTAAACCAGAAAATATAAGTGTTAGAAAAAATATCTGAATAATTGTCTTATTTGATTTCATTGCTATTTTTTTAAACATAAAAATTATAATCTCAGCATTATTGCCCCCAAAGATTCAACAATTTATCGTCACTTCCAACATACGTTTCATTTCCGTAAGGAATTAACTGAACAGCAACTTTAGTTGTTGAACCAGTTGGTAATTTCAAACCCAACACCTCAAGCAATCAAACTCCTATAAGTACACGCTCTTTAGGTTGTAAATTCATAAATTTATTGCACTTTGCCGAAATAAAATCGTGTACTTTTTTGCCATGAACCTGAAACTGCAATAGATTTAATTGTTTGTTACTCATGAGTTCCTCAAAGAATTAGGGGATGGGCGGGCATCATTATTTCTGTAACAGGTGGTATGACAGGATCATTTTCTTTGCATGAAAATAGAATCAGATTCATAACCAATGCTATAAGGAATAGAATATTTCTCATTTTAGTTTGCATAGTAAATTAAAATTTCCCCCAATCAGTGGGCGTATCCGATAAAACCATTTCGATTTTTCCACCATTTGTAATATCAGAATGATGGAATATAGGCCTTTTCCAGTCTTTTCCATTGATCTTGCAGGATTGAATAAACACCGCATTTCTACCAGTATTTTTGGCTAAAATAGTTAGTTTTTTTGAGCCGACAAGTGTTAGAACTGTTTTGGCATATTTCGGAGCATTGAGGTAGTAAATGTCTGTTCCAGCTTTTGGGAAAAATCCCATAGCCGAAAACAAATACCACGATGACATGGCTCCGGTATCATCGTTTCCAGGATAGCCAGTTATATCGTAATATTTATTCATTACATAATGTGTCCAATACGAAGTTAAGTCAGGTCTTCCTGCTTCTGAGAATGAACGTGTAATTAGAAATGCCGGTTCGTTGGTCAGGTCAATCAAATGATTTCTGAACGCAAAATCCAACCGTTTCACATAATTTTCTTTACCACCCATCAATTCAAATAACTTATCATAACCATGCGGAATACCGAAACTGTAAGTCCAGGTATCGCCCTCGTAGAAAGGTGACTTCCACGAACCACCATTTTTCTGTGGATAAATACCAGCAAACAATCCATCAGCACTACGAGCATCCATAAAACCTGAAAAACCTTTGCTTGAGAGTGTATCATTCCACAAATTCAGCCATCCCATGCTACGTTTCAGGTATTTCGTGTAATCTTCATTTTTGCCCAATAGCTTTGCAACTTGTGAAAAGCAGAAATCATTGTAGGCATATTCAATTGTATTTGACGAACTCATCACGCATTGCGGAATCCAACCCAATTCTTTGTAGCGTTTATTGTTAGCTTTGTTCAACGAATCTTTCCAAAATTTATCAGGCAAACCATTTCGCTCATTATCTGCATTGAATTTCAACAGCCTATAAACTTCATTTGTATCAATACCCTTTACATTTTTCAACACCGCTTCTGCCAAAATATTATCCACATCATTTCCGCCTTGTTCTTCCATTTTATCACGTCCAGCTATAAAACCATCACGTACGAAACCATTATGTTTGAAACGGTCAAGCAATGCCAATACATTATCATGCAAAGCTTTATTGTCAATAAGCAACATCATTGGAAAGGCTGTTCGCCATGTATCCCAAAAAGCATAATTATCATCCCAGTAAGGTTGATTCGATTGCCAGTTTGGATTATCCAACGAGCGGTCACGTGCCATTGTAAGCACCCGATACATTGCAGAATAAAATATCCTTTTTTCATCATCGGTCTTGGTTTCAATCTTTATTGTTTTCAGTTTTTCTTTCCAATCAGCTTTGCCTTGCGCCACTACTTTATCAAAATTCCAGTGGGGAAGTTCCAATTTAAGAAACGATTCTGCTTTTTCATAGCTACAAAACGAAATAGCTACTTTCATCAAGACGGGTTCATTATGTAAAGTTTTAAATCTAAAATAGGTGCCTATGTGTTGATTTTTAGAATCGTCGCGGGTTATGGTTGATTTTTGATTATAAATGATGTTGTCTTTCCATACGCCCCAATCAGCAAAAGGTTTATTACTTTCAGCCACAAAATAAATTGTATAAGCTCCTTCAGGCCATCCAGATTTGATTTTTATTTTTCCACGAATTTGACGCTTTTCAGCATCAATCGTAGCAATATTTTCATAGATTATTCCGCCCATTTGAGTGGCGATATCTAGCCCAATTGACTGAGATGCATCGAAAACAATGGAAGCATCATCAGTTTCCGGAAAATGGAAACGATACATTGCACTGTAATAACGAGGACTAACTTCAGCAGTGATATTGTAACGGTCAAGTTTGATTTTATAGTAATAAGCCTTGGTTATTTCGGTAGATTTTGGTGAGTCGTGCATTCCTTTTTCAACATTTAAACCTACTTGTGGAGAAATCAAAAAATGACCATAACTTCCCCAACCAGTTCCGCTGACATGTAATTGTCCAAAACCAATTATTGGAAAACGTGGATCGTATCCATCATGCCCTCCATATTTGTCATTCTGGTCGCGAAGAGTTTGTGGCGATGGATTAATGCTACCATAGGGCATCATTGGACCAATCACGCAATTGTTGGTGCGGTTGTCAATAACACCTATACTTGTATTTACAAAATCAACAGGTTGATTAGCTGATCCATTTACCGAAAATGCAAAAATTGCAAGCAACAGAGCGATTTGCAATCTGTCCTTTTTCATATTTATAAAACTAATTTTCTTGCAGTATTAAATGCCACAAAAATAGTCGTTTATTACAGCATTAAAGGATGATTAATTGTTGATTAATGTCCGAATTTTTGTCGAATTCACTAAAATCCTGTAAGTCGATGATTATAGATACTATAGTATTTGTATTTTTGTGAACTTAAATAATACTGTAAATAATATGAAACGACACATTGTTTTCGCTATCCTAATTTTTCAATGTTTACAATCTTATTCACAAACCCTTCGTTTTAATAAAATAACCTCAAACGAAGGACTGAGTCAAAGTGAAGTATATTCGTTTCTGAAAGACAAACAGGGTTTTATATGGATTGGTACTTTGGATGGTTTAAACCGTTATGATGGGTACAAAATCACAAAATATAATGTAGGATTGAATAAGTACAATAGTTTATCCAACAATACTATCCACTCTTTAGCTGAAGATCTAAATGGACGAATATGGATAGGTACAGATGATGGACTTAATGTACTCAATACAGTAAATCAACAACTTTTTGAAATTAAACTTCCAATAACTTCTAAAATATTTATTAAGATATTCCATCTTTTAGTGGACAAGACTCAGTTATGGATTTCTACAAATCAAGGCTTATTTCTGGCAGATATTAGTTCAGACAATTTCGAAACCATTGAAAGGAACACGATTAAACTTAAAAAAATTGGAAATATAGATATTGAAAACTATTCCATTTATAATACGATTCAACTTACTAATGGTATTTATTGTTGTGGATTAGGCAGTTCAATGATTACTTTTCATTTCGACAAATTGAAAAAGAAATGTATTCCCATTACACTTTGTCCTGAATTTTCTAGTATCGGTGCTTCACACATTATTGAAGACAAAAATAATAATTTATGGTTTAGCAATGTCAATATAGCAGAAAGTGGTCTCTATAGATTTAATATTGAAAGTGCTAAACTTACACATTTTACAAAGTCAAATAGCGAACTCTCATCGAACCGGATTTCGGCAATGGCTCTGGATACTATTGGGAATGTATGGCTGGGAACTATTGATAATGGACTGATACGGATTAATGCCGAAAATACTTCTGCAAAAGACCTTCCTGTAGATATTTTTAAAAACAATATCTATGATACAAAAAGTATAAATTCAAATCTAATTTATTCGCTTTTTGTTTCAGCTGATAATCAGTTGTGGATTGGAACAATCGGAAGTGGTGTCAATTTTTTAAATCTTAAACAAAAAAGCTTCAACCATTATTTTATTCCTCCTTCTGATAATGATAAATCGGTTCATTCCAATTTTATACGTTCGGTTTTTCTTGATAATAACAATTGTTTATGGATAGGCACTCATAATAATGGTCTTTTCTTGCTGAACCGACGAACAGGCCAGTATAAAAAAATCGGTTTAGATACACAAGTTATTTTCAATATCGAATATTTCGACTCAAACTCTTTATTTGTATGTACATCAACCGGAACATACCTTGTAAATCTCAATGGTCGGATTACTCCAGTTGGAAATATTAATAGAGCTTGCTTTTACAGCAAAAAAGTTTCGCCGGATATTGTCTTTGTAGGTGGCATTCTTGGGTTATATCGTTTGCAATTTAAAAATAAGAAAGTTATGCGTACCGACAATTATGATAGCAGAAATTCAGTAATGAAAATATCTTATGAAAATTGCCGATTTTTACACTACGATAAATTACGAAACAAGCTTTGGGTAGGGACTGAAGGTGGCGGTTTGAATATAATCACACTAAATAATGTTTTCGAACCTATTAAATGTGCAATCTACAAAAAAGAAAATAATACTTTAAGTTGTAATTATATCCGGTGTATTTGCCAAACAGATGAAAATACATTTTGGATTGGTACTCATCTTGGACTAAACCGATGTAATTATACTAATAACTCCGCAAATTTAGTGTTCAAAAGATACTACATGGATGATGGTTTGCCCAATAATATGATACAGAGCATTACTTTCGACAACAAAAACATACTTTGGATTGCGAGTAATTCCGGTCTGACAAGATTTGATACAAAAAAAGCAAAAATGACTTCTTATAGCGCAGCTGATGGACTTCAAAGTAATGAATTTTCAGAGCACACTTCATTCAAATCACAAAATGGTGAACTTTTTTTTGGAGGTATAAATGGCGTAAATTCCTTTTATCCCGAAAACATTAAAAGTATTAACCAGAACCCTCAGGTAACTCTCACAGATTTTTATCTGTTTAATGAAAAAATAACACCTAAAACAACCATAAAAGGACGAGTATTACTTGAAAATCCGGTTTTTATAACGAATAGAATTAACTTGAAAGCGAAAGAAAATAATTTCAGATTCGATTTTTCGTCAATGAACTTTCAGTCTCCTGAAAAAATCAAATATGCTTATATGCTTGAAGGATTTGATAGAAAATGGAATATAACAGAAAGTGGAATTCATTCGGCAACCTACACCAACCTCACGCATGGTACTTACACATTCAGAGTAAAAGCAACAAATAGTGATGGCGATTGGAGCAATAATGAAAGAAAAATTATTATTCATATAGCAACCCCATTTTATCTTACCTGGTATGCATTTTTATTTTATATTATAGCTGTAGGGTTAATCATTTTTTATTTTACACGCTATTCAATGATTAAAATTGCCACCAAACAGCAAATTATTTTGGATGCTGAGCACAACCAACGATTACATGAACTTGATATGATTCGTACAAGGTTCTTTATCAATATTTCGCATGATTTGCGTACACCACTTACACTTATTGCCGGACCATTAGAGCAAATATTAAAAAATACTGATTATCCCAAAGCGCTCAAGAGTCAGTTAAGTATGGTGTACCGGAATGCTACCAAACTGAAATATCTGATAGAACAATTACTCGATTTCCGTAAAGTAGAAGTGGGTAAACTTGCAACTTCACTTCGCAAAGTTGAACTCAACCAGTTTGTGAAAGATGAAGTCGACCATTTTGATTTCATTATGAAAGATAAAGGGTTAGATCTTCTTTACGATTTGAAACAAGAAAATATATACACATTTATTGATACTGAAAAAACAGCTAAAGTTATTTTCAATTTGCTTTCAAACGCAGTAAAATATACTAAACAAGGTTATATCGAGATTGGCATAGATACTTGCGAAATTGGCAATCCTACAAAGCCCTATACAAAAATTTGGGTGAAAGATACTGGCATTGGCATAGAACAACATAAAATTGAGAGAATCTTTGATCGATTTTACAATGATTCAAGTAATACAATTGAAAGTAGTTATGGTATAGGACTTTCACATTGTAAGGATTTGATTGAAGTAATGAATGGAAAAATAACTGTTGATAGCATTCATGGTAATGGCTCTACATTTACTGTTTATTTACCAATGGAGTTAGATGTTATAAATCAAACAATTAAAGTTATCCCAGTAATAAAAAGTAAAGTAATTGATGATAATTATATTAACGTTGCTGAGGTGAAGGCTTTTGTAAAATCAGCAAAGCTACAAACAGTATTGATTGCCGAAGACAATCCTGAAATGAGAGAATACATTAAAAGTTGCCTATATGAGCATTACAATATTCTTGAAGCCGAAAATGGAGCTGATGCATTTGAAATTGCCAAAAAGAAATTACCTGACCTTATTGTTAGCGATTATGTAATGCCAATATTGAATGGTATAGAATTTTGCGAAAAGATTAAAACCACACTTGAGACAAGCCATATTCCTGTGATTCTGCTTACTGCACGAACAGATAACGAAATTAAACTTAAAGGGATTGAAACCGGTGCTGACGATTATATAGCAAAACCATTTGATACTGATTATTTACTCACGAAAATAAAAAGTTTAATCAAAAACAGAGATAACCTGCGACAATTATTTCAAAATAATATAGTATTTGAACCATCAAAAGTAACAGTAACATCAACAGATGAGAAGTTTTTAAATGATTTGATGAAAGAAATTGAAAAAGGGATTCCTAATTCAGAATACACTGTCGATAATCTTGAGAAAGAACTGTCAATGAGTCATGCCAAATTCTACAACAAAGTAAAAAACCTAACTGGGCTTTCTGGCAAGGAATTATTACAGGATTTCAGATTAAAACGTGCTGCTCAGATTATAACTGAAAATGAAGTAAGTGTAGCTGATGTTTGCTATATGGTTGGTTTTTCAGATCCAAAGTATTTTAGTGCGTGTTTCAAAGCTAAATTTAAAGTTACACCTACGGAGTACAAAACGAAATACAAAAATGGAGTTATTTAATGGTTTAAAAATATAGTGCAAGGTGCAAGTGTTTCTATATATAGAAACTTGCACCTTACACTATGTATAAATAATTAGTAATTTGATACTTGCGTATGTCAAAATAATTGTGTAATTTTGAACCCGAAAGTTTAGCAGACAAAACGTTGTCACAGCAAGACAAAGCAAGACTTTTTATACGTTACCAAATCATTACTTGTTTTTGTTTCAATTGAAATAACTTATTGAAATAAAAATAATTAGCATGGAAATATGTGACCCCAGCTGGATCACAAAGTAAAACCTTCCAACTGTAAATTGGGAGGTTTTTTTAGTACTTAAAATTATTGTTTTTGTGTTTTTTATGGTTGTTTGGGATTAAAATAGAAAAAACCCCTGAAAAAATTTTTCTCAAGGGTTTAAATAAAAAATTTGAATGAATTTTATTTTGCCAATAATGCTTTAACTTTTTCTGATATCAAACGTCCTTCTGCTTTCCCTGCAAGTTGTTTGCTGGCTACTCCCATTACTTTTCCCATGTCTTGTGTACCGGTAGCTCCAACTTGAGCAATAATAGCGGCAACGACACTTTCCAGTTCGGTATCAGTCATTTGAGCCGGCAAATATTTTTCAATAACTGCAGCTTCAGCTAATTCGTTTTCGGCTAATTCGGGTCGGCTTTGCTCAGAATAAATCTGTGCAGACTCCTTGCGTTGTTTTACCATCTTTTGAAGGATTTTTATAGCAACTTCATCTGACAGATTCCCATCACTTCCTTTCGCTGTTTTAGCTTCCAAAAATTCTTTTTTTATACCTCGCAGTGCTTCTAATGATACTTTGTCGCGAGCCAACATGGCAGTTTTTATATCACCACTTACTTTATCAAATAGTTCGTTCATAATTGATTATTTGTTTAGGAGTTAGTTTATAAAATAGTAGTTTATATTATTTGTTCATAAATTTTCGTCTCCAAGCAGGAATATTGACAACTTTATTTAAGGTTGATTCATTCTCCAACTCATCTAATGTGAAAACCGGAAGTTCGGGTTCCAATTTATGTTTAGGTTCATTCTCAGCATTTAGTTCCAATTCAGACTCAATTTCAACCTCAGATTGTGTACTATTACCATAATATTGCTCATAGGTTTTCTCTAAATTTGGTTTAACGGGTTCATCGGTTTCCAAACCTAATTCCTGATTAATATCATTGTTATCATCGTTCAATGTTTCAACGCTCATTGGATGCTTGTGTGTGTGTTTTTTAGCAATACTAGCGGGCATTCCCGGAATATCACTTACTTCGAAGCCGGTAGCAATAAGAGTAATCTTAACTTTTTCCTTTAATTCTTCATCAAAACTTGCTCCCCATATAACCTGAACATTTTCACCAACTTTTGACATAAATTCGTGAATTTGTTCCACTTCTTCCATTCGTATCTGGTCACTGTTCGAACAGTACAAACTCAATAGAATTTTGCTTGCACCGCTTACATCGCTGGTGTTTAGCAACGGAGAGTTTAAAGCGTCTTCAATGGCTTTGGTAATTCGGTTTTCTCCCGATGCATAACCTGTATTCATAATAGCCACATTCCCATCTTTCATGATGCTGTAAACGTCGGCAAAGTCTGTGTTTATATAGCCTGGCACTGTAATTATTTCTGCAATGGCTTTAGCCGCGTTTGTCAACACATCATCAGCCTTGGCAAAAGCGTTGGAAAGCTCTAAGTCGGGATAAATTTGTTTCAACTTTTCGTTATTAATTACCAGAATCGCGTCTACATGTTCGCTTAGTGCAGCCACACCTTCTAAAGCCTGACGAATTTTCATGCTTCCTTCAAAAGCAAACGGAATGGTAACAATTCCAACGGTCAGAATTCCCATATCGTGAGCAGCTTTTGCTACAACAGGTGAAGCACCTGTTCCTGTTCCACCACCCATACCGGCAGTAATAAACACCATTTTAGTATTATCATGCAACAAATCCTGAATTTTCTGAATAGATTCTTCAGCCGCTAATTTTGCAACTTCAGGTTTTCCACCTGCACCCAAACCTTCGGTGGTGTCAGCTCCAAGTTGAATTTTTATTGGCACAGGTGATTTCAATAAAGCCTGATTATCGGTATTGCAAACCACAAACGATACATCGGTGATTCCCTGGCGGTACATGTGATTTACAGCATTCCCACCGCCACCACCTACACCTATGACTTTAATTATAGAACTGTCAACTAATGGCAAAACTAATGGCAAACTGTCGTCTAAATATCCCATATTTTTAATTTTATTAAAAATTAATTATTTGAAATTTCTTTTTTAAAATTTATTTTCACTTTCTTCTCCAAAAAAATTTGAAAACATACCTGCCCATTTATCAATTCTTCCATTTGGCAATTTTGGTTTCTTTTCGGGTTTCTTTACGGTTTCTTCAATCGGATGTGTTTTGCGGTAATCGTGCGTTAGCAGTATTGCGCCAACTAATTGTGCATATTTCGGATCGTAAAATCGTTCATTTGTATCATCAGACAGCCATTCAGAGTGATCACCAAATCGAGCGTTTATACCTGTCTTTTCGGCAATAAATTCTACAATATATTTTAGTTTGGAAGCACCTCCTGTTATTACTATGCCCTCTTGCAATTCAAAATTTAATGATGAAATAGTATCAAAAATGGGTTGTAAAATTTCTTCTAAACGTGCTTCAATAATCGTTGCCAAAAATTTGGTAGAAATTTTTACCGGTGGATTTCCTGCATCTTCTGCTGCAACTTGAATATAGATAGGATCTTCCACTTTTGATTCGAGTGCCACACCCTTCAGACATTTTAAGCGTTCAGCATTAGTTTCGTTTATCCCTAATTCCTGAATATCTTTCGTTATATTTTTTCCACCTAATGGAACTACAACAAGATTTTGTAAAATTCCATCGTGGTAAACGGCTAATGTAGTGGTCGTTGCGCCAAAATTAATCAATGCACAGCCTACTTCCCTTTCTTGCTCTTCGAGTACGACTGTTGATAAAGCTTCCATAGCTAATGGGTTGTATTCAAGCATAAACCCGGTTCTATCTAAGCAGCGTTCCACTTCATATTTAATAATGGAACTACCAATGATAACATTGTAGTTAGCAGTAATTTGAACTGCACGCTGACCCACCGGATCATCCATCTTTTTTCCATCTAAAACGTATGAAACTGGAATCACATCAAAAACCGTCAGATTCGCTTGTTGGGATTTTCTTTCACACTCATCAAACATCTCTGCCAATAAATTTTCAGAAACAACATTTGGTTTTCCAACAAATCGACTAACTGAAGCAGAAATTTGTTTCATGCTTTTAGCATTGAGTGGAACTGAAACATGCGAAATATCTAAATTTTTTGCGCTGTTTTTCAGTAATTTAAGCAATTCGCTTACTTTGAATGAAGCTCCTGTCGGTTTTTCAATAATACCACATTTCACATCCTCGGAAGCTTTTGATTCTTCTGATAAGATTTTTACTGCTCCATTTTCAAGTACTTCGGCAGCAAGGGCAGAAATGGATGTGCTTCCAAAATCAATTGCTATAAGTTTATTCGAAATCATAATTTACTTGCAATAATACTATCTTTTTTCTCTGTTTTAAATCCTTCTCTGCCAGGCTCTATGACCTCATCTTTATTACAAACCACCTGATCTTTATATTCTAAATCGATGGTTTTATATTTATTCCAACCGAAAATTTTAAAACCGTTTACATATAATTTCCTTAGTTTTTCAAGTTTTTTTTGATAATTGTCCAATGTTCCTAACAAAATGATAGCATCACCAACACGGGGTATCAATTCAATTTTTTTATCTTCGCGAACGTAAATTTGTTCAATTTGCGCATTCCAAAAGGGATTTTTTTCTAAAAATGTAACAAAATCAAAAAGTTGACCTGTAACCATCGAAACAGTAACTCTACCGGAAATTATTGGCACATAAGCTGCAAAATTTTTAGAAATTGGTAGTGGCTTCCGATCTGTATCTATATAATAACTTCCTGTACCTACCACACGAAATTTCGGACAGCGTTGAAGAATTCTTAAATTTATTGTTCCCGATGGTGTTTTGTAGCATTCAGCCACTTTTATCATCGGATTTCGATGCAAAAAATCTTCAATTGATTCGGTTCGGATATTTTTTATTGATTTCCCGATTGGATTTAGTCCGTTCTGTTCTAACAATTGCACAATTTCTAACTCAGTAATCAACTGTTTTCCTGAACTTTCGTCCATGAAAATCTCTAATTTTCCACAAACTTTATCATTTTTTCTTGTTGAGAAATACAAAACAGAAAATACAAGATAGCTTAAAACTATCAAAGTTGAAAGACTGATTAATATGTATTTCCATACAGGTTTCATAATGTTGTACAAAATTGTCAATCGTTAATTGTCAATTTTTTTAGTTGTTCTTTTATTTGTGGAACCAATTTTTCAATATCTCCGGCACCAAATGTGACCAATACATCCAATTTTTTTGTAGCAAGCAAAGGTAATAGATTTTCCTTGGAGCACAAAGTTTTGTTTTTTAGTTTAACATTCAGTAAAATAAGCTCAGAATCAACGCCTTGAATAGGTAATTCGCGTGCCGGATAAATATCTAACAGTATCAATTCATCTAATTCGGATAACGCTTCGGCAAAAGCAGGTGCAAAATCACGTGTACGACTATACAAATGCGGTTGAAAAATGCCGGTTATTCTGCGATCGGGATACAAATTTCGAATTGACAAAATACTTGCTTTCAATTCGCTTGGATGGTGCGCATAATCGTCCATGTAAACGATTTTTTCGGATTTATATACCACGTTAAATCTACGATAAATTCCTGAAAAAGAAGAAATTCCGGTTCTTATTTCCTCAGCACTTACGCCATTTAACCAAGCTAATGCCATGGCCGCCACGCTATTTTCAACATTAATTAGAACCGGTATACCTAAACGAACATCGTTAATCCTATCGTTTGGAGTTACAAAATCGAAATGGATTTCGCCTTTCTGCATCCTGATATTTTCAGCACAAAAGTCACCCCCATCATTCATCGAATAGGTAAAAAGTTTCACTCCTTTTTGTAATTTTGGTTCAATATTAATCCCTTTTCGCATAATTAATACACCACCAATGCGAATGAGCGATGTGAATTGCTCAAAACTCTCGCGGTATGCTTCAGCTGTTTCATAAATGTCCAAATGATCAGGGTCGGCAGAAGTGATAACTGCCATATAGGGTGAAAGTTGGTGAAACGAACGGTCATATTCATCAGCTTCGATAACCACCAGATTACTTTCGGTCGAAAGCAATAAATTAGTTTTGTAATTATTGGCTATTCCGCCTAGAAATGCATTGCAAGAAACCTGTGATTGATACAATAAATGTGCTGTAATAGTGGATGTTGTGGTTTTTCCGTGTGTGCCTGAAATACAAATTCCTTTGCTTTCGCGGGTAATATCACCTAATACTTCAGCGCGCTTTTTTATGATAAAATTATTTTCTCTAAAATAAAGTAATTGAGGATGATTTTCAGGAATTGCAGGTGTTAGAATAACCAAGGTGTTTGTTGGGTTTGTATATACAAACGGAATTTGGTCAACATTTTCATCAAACGAAACTTTGATTCCTTCTGTTTGCAAATCAGTTGTCAGTTGGGATGAGGACCGATCATAACCGGCAATTTGAAAGCCTTTAGCGTTAAAATAGCGTGCCAAAGCACTCATTCCGATTCCACCAATTCCTAGAAAATAAAATTTCGTAAACTTTTTCATAGCAAATCACTTCTATTTGTTGATTAAACTGATAATTTCTGTTGCAATTCTATCAGCCGATTTTTTTTCGGACAATTTTAAAATATTCTCTCTTAATATTTTTAATTCTCTTTCATTTTCAATTAGTTCTAATGCTTTGTCTACCAATTCATTTTTTGCATCAACATCGCGAATCATCACGGCAGCATTTTTTCGAACTAATGCCAGGGCGTTTTGAGTTTGGTGATCTTCAGCTACATTGGGCGAAGGTACTAAAATTACAGGTTTTCCCAATAAACATAATTCCGAAATGGAACTTGCACCGGCGCGTGAGATTACTAAATCGGCTATAGAGTATGCAAAATCCATTCGCGAAACAAAGTCTGTTACTAACAAGTTTGGTGTTGTGAACGATTCTGATGCTTTCTTCGCATTTTCAATGTAAATTTTACCTGTTTGCCAGATAATTTGAATATCGGTTTTTGTAAGTTTTTCAAGTCCGGCAATTATACTTTGATTTATGGTTCTTGCTCCCAGACTTCCACCTACAATCAAAATTGTTTTCTTATTTGGATTCAAGCCGAAGAAAAGATATGCATCATTTGACTTGGGCTCGATTGTAAATAAGTCTTGACGAACCGGATTTCCGGTAAGAATTATTTTCTCTTTGGGAAAAAACTTTTCCATTCCCTCGTATGCAACACAAATTCGGTTTGCTTTTTTTGCCAACAACTTGTTGGTAACTCCTGCATACGAATTTTGTTCCTGTAAAACTGTTGGTACTCCGAGTGCCGAAGCAGCCCGAAGTGTAGGTGCACTTGCATAACCACCAACCCCAATTGCTACATCGGGTTTGAATTTTTGAATTATTTTTCGAGCCAGCACCAAACTTCGTAGCAAATTCCACAACACTTTTACATTGCGTAGCATATTTTTGCGATCAAATCCGTTTACGGGCAAGCCTTCAATTGCATATCCGGCAGCCGGTACCCGTTCCATTTCCATTCGACCAAGGGCTCCAACAAAAAGAATTTCGGCATCAGGAAGTTGTTTCTTTAACGCATTAGCAATGCTGATGGCAGGAAAAATATGCCCACCGGTTCCACCGCCACTGATTATAAATTTTTTCTTCATACAAACACGGTTTTATATACTTTCTAATTCCACAACCGGAAGCGGTTCTTCCTGCTTGACATACGATTCATCGATTGGTTCATGTTCGCTAATAATTTGGCGGGTAATACCCAAAATTACCCCAAAATAAATGCAGGTAATTAAAATTGAAGTTCCACCTCGACTTATCAGCGGTAATGGTTGTCCGGTAACCGGGATTAAACTTGTAGCCACCGACATATTTATAAATGTCTGCAAAACTATCATTAATGAAAGTCCAATAACTAAAATAGCCGGAAAAACCGATGAACAATTCATTGCAATTCGTCCTGCTCGAAACAGTAAAATCAAATATAGTATAATCACAACAATTCCTCCTATCAATCCCATTTCTTCTACAATAATGGAATAAATAAAATCGGAGTAAGCTTGTGGTAAATAATCGCGCTCCACGCTATTGCCGGGTAAAACTCCAAAAATTCCACCGCGTGCAATGGCAATTTGTCCGTATTTTTCCTGTCGATTCTTATCTGTAATCACATATTTTTCAGCTCTTTTATCTTTATCACCATGTCGTTCGATGCGATTCACCCAAGTGTATGCCCGCTTGAAAGGTTTTGGCATAGAATGTTCGGGAATTGCCTTGACTGCCCCAAAAGCTAAAACCAATAAAATCAATAATATTCCTGCCAATGAGCCCAAATATTTGAATGAGATCCGTCCAATAAACATCATCATAAATACAACAATGAATAAAATGGCTGCAGTTGAGAAATTTTCTAATAAAATTAAACCACATGTGATTATCAGCATGATAATGGTATTCCGGAAATAAATCCATTCTTCTTTTGCATTATCGCGGATTCGCGAAATCATATCGGCAGCAACAATAATAACTGAAAGTTTTGCTAATTCGGACGGTTGAAACTGTACTCCACCGATGACTAACCAACGAGCCGCATCATTTTCGGAATGACCCTTGAACAACACAAAAACAAGCATTATTATCGAAAGTAACAAGCCTAAATAGGAGCAAATTCGAATAAATCGATATGGAATCATGTGCAAAACAAAAGCAATAATCACACCGCCACCTAAAAACATGACGTGACGTAAAACCGGTCCGGCATGGTTTGCAGCTTTAAAAGCCAACGTGCTCGAAGCACTGTACATTTCGATAACAGAAACAATACAAAGTGCTAAAAATACAACCCATAAAGTTGTATCTCCCTTCAAATATTTTTTAAATAATGTTTCCATCTTTGTTGATTTGATAATGATTGATTGGTTAACTGATTTTTTTAAATACTGATCAACTAAATAATCAATGAACTATTTAACCAATTTATAAGTTTCGCACACTGTTTTTAAACTGTTTTCCTCTGTCTTCGTAGTTTTTAAATAAATCAAAACTGGCACAGCAGGGTGACAGTAAGACTGTATCACCTTCATTTGCGATGTAATATGCTTCATTTACGGCATCTTCCATCGATTGTACGTCTTTGATTATTGCCACTTTCCCGTCGAAAAATGAATGCAAGGGTTGATTGTCTAAACCTAAAAAAATCAACCCTCGCACCTTAGAACGAACTAACTCATCGATTTCGGAATAATCATTGCCCTTATCGGTTCCGCCCAAAATAAGTACAACCGGAGTTTTCATGCTTTGCAGCGCATACCAGCATGAGTTTACATTGGTTGCTTTCGAATCGTTGATAAAACGAATATTTTTAACCGTTGCCACATATTCTAATCGGTGTTCAACACCTTGAAAATCCTGCAACGATTGGCGGATAATCTCTTTTCGAACATTCACAATTGAAGCTGCCAGTCCGGCTGCCATTGAATTATAAGTATTGTGAATACCTTGCAAGGCTAATTCTGATGTTGGCATAGTAAATAGAGTTTTAAGCGTTTTTAAAATCAATTCGTCATTTTCAATAAATGCTTTGGTACGTTCGGTTCGTTCTATCGCGAAGGTATATATTGCAGATTGAATATTTCGCTTCGATAGTTCGGCTTGAATTACCGGATCGTTTTCCCAAAAGATGAATGCATCATTAGCTGTTTGGTTCTGGGTAATTCGGAATTTTGAATTTACGTAATTCTGAAAATTATAGTCGTATCGGTCCAAATGATCAGGCGTTATATTCAATAAAATGGCAATATCTGCTTTAAATTCAGTCATTCCATCTAGCTGAAAACTACTTAATTCCACAACAAAATAATCAAAATTACCGGTTGCAACCTGTAATGCCAAACTTTGACCAACGTTTCCTGCCAGACCTACATTCAACCCTGCGTCTTTCAGAATATGATACACCAACATTGTGGTGGTCGTTTTTCCATTGCTTCCGGTAATGCAAATCATTTTAGCTTTTGTATATCTTCCGGCATATTCAATTTCTGAAATCACCGGAATGCCATTTGACTGTATTTTTTTTACTAAAGGTGTTTTATCCGGAATTCCAGGACTCTTAATGACTTCATCGGCGTTCAAGATCAAGGCTTCTGT
>Ga0214228_1000154_pt1 | contig 22774 bp, 13 predicted proteins | sample TroBogypolimnion_21_FD_153066 | JGI IMG/M metagenome (GOLD analysis project Ga0214228, IMG submission 153066) | Freshwater microbial communities from Trout Bog Lake, WI - 05NOV2007 hypolimnion | ecosystem: Environmental > Aquatic > Freshwater > Lake > Hypolimnion/Profundal zone | place: Trout... | reverse complement strand
TAACCAATAATCCTGCAAACGCAAGCGTGGTAATGACCGTAACAACCCGTGTCAATTATTGGTATGGATATATAGATACAGATTGGGGTAAGCCCGGTAACTGGACTGCCAACTACGTTCCACTTACAGGAGATGATGTTGAATATGCAACTGTTGCAAACTGGGGCTCGACAGCTATAAATGATCTTTGGTTAGATAAAAACCGTACTATTGGAAGTTTAATAAATGCAACAACGAAGCGATTAGTGATTCCTCCAGCAAAAGGACTTCAAGTTAATAATTCTGTTCGAACTGATAATAATCCAAGTCGTATTTATATTCAAACAAGCACAACATTAGCAAATGGATCACTTTATTTTGCGCAGCCCACGCTAAACTTATCTGTTTATGCTACAGTTGATATGTATTCAAGAGCATCAAGTGATTCTACAGGTGGATTTAATAATAAGTATAAATGGCAGTATTTTGGCAGCCCTTTGACTACTGTTAAAGCTAGTCCAACCTTTTATGGTTGTTATGTTCGGAAATGGGTAGAAACAGGAACTGCAATTACGAATCACTGGATTCAAATTGGAAACGATTCTGTCGTAAAACCTTTCTACGGATATGAAATTTGCCCAGGGTTTAAAAATACTCAAAAACCAACAATAACATTTGCCGGTCAATTAGTTGCCAGCAATTTTAGTTCTGGTCAATTGGCTATTACGCCAACTGCATTATATCCCGGTCAACATGTGTTTGCAAATCCATATACCGCAGGAATTTCAATCAAGAATCTTTCATTTGGGTCGGATGTGGATGCGACAGCTTATATATATAATACAGGAACATATAATCAGTGGCTACCGGATGGTGGAAATACTTCAGGATTAGGTGCCGGTCAATATATTGCCGTACCCAAAAATTATGCCGGTCAATTCTCGCTACCTGGTCAAATAGCCTCCATGCAATCCATATTAATTAAAGCACTTCATGCAACAAGTAATGCTACTTTTGGCATCAATTATAATAGTCTTGTGGTTGCAGTTGATACTACAATTCACAGAGTAAAGGGTGTTTTGGATTATAATAGTGATAAGGTTTATACAATAATAGATGTTAAGGGTAGCCGAACCTCAGATAGATTGTGGTTAGTAACTGAACCTGGTTGTTCGCATAATTTTGATAATGGATATGATGGTGCAAAATTTATCGGATCTGCTTTATCACCGCAACTCTATGCCGTTGAATCCGATGGCAATTATCAGGTAGATGCTGTGGATGATATGGATGCTACAAATTTAGGTTTCCATGTTGGAGAGGATACAAATTACACGTTTACATTTAATCAGAATAACATCAATACAAAATATGCCGGAGTATATTTACAGGATATGGTTGAGAATAAAACTGTAGATGTGACATTAGATGGCTCAACTTATTCATTTGTAGCTGATTCAATAACACAAGGTCCGAATAGATTCAGAATCATTGTACGTCATTACGAAAAAGATGCCCCTGATGCAAACTCCAATCTGAAAATATTTAGTGCTAATGGAAGCATTTTTGTTCAGAACTTAAGTGATTTGAATGGCGATTTGATTCTGTATGATATTGTAGGTCATTACTTACAGAAAGTTGCTGTCGTTCCTAATGGCATTGTTTCAATATCAGGAATAATTCCGGGAGCTTATGTAATTAAAGCAACTACCTCAAAAGATGAGGTTGCTAAACGAATAATTGTGAAATAAAAACAGTGGATAAAAAACAAAAGAACATATTATTGTGGGTTTTAACATGGGCTGGATTGCTCCTGTTAGTTCTTTATTCACCTCTGGGTAGCCCTGAGCTTTATTCTCATGCAAAATACTATGCTCCTTATCAGGGAGTTGTTTTTAACGGGAGTGAGATTCAAAATTCAATGCAAATTAAGAATAAAAGAACAACAGGCACTCCAAGTTTAAATCAATTATCTGTTCCCGATAATGGTCAACAATTAAAACGAGTTTTCGCATATAGTATTTCAAATGCGCCAAAACCATCTTCAAGTAATTCTGGAAATCAGGTTGTTTTAAGTCAGGACAATAATGTGGTTTCAAATTCAAATAATACTGTAGATTTGAACGCCACCTATAATGGTTTTGTTGCAAGAAATTCTAAAAGTGTTGAAAATCAAAATTTTGGATTACCATCACTTTCAACAGATTTAGGCCTGTTAGCTGACAATAACTTAAACAAACAATCAGCAGGGACGGGACTAGCCGGAACAACAGACCCGGGAGGTGATCCTACGGGCAATCCTATTCCGGTCGGCGATGGATGGGTATTTTTGATAGCTCTTTCAATAATTTATACTTTTTTGAAAATGAAGAAAAAGATTTTTTCTTCGATTAAAATCCACAACTAATATAGCCTTTTTTATGACTTTATAAATCTTCATCATAATTCCATTTGATGAAGATTTTTCTTTTTAACTCATCTCGTTGAAAAATGCTATATTTACTTTCTGTTTTTGTAGAATAAAATAAGTAGTTTTGTAATCCAATTTTTACTTGTTTACTAAAACCAAATTCATGATTGACCAAGCCACCATTGACAGAATAACCGATACCGCACAAATTCAGGATGTGGTAGGTGATTATGTTACACTGAAGAAACGTGGTGTAAATTTGCTTGGTCTTTGTCCATTTCATAACGAGAAAACGCCTTCATTTACAGTTTCACCCGCAAAAGGAATTTTCAAATGTTTTGGTTGTGGGAAAGGTGGAAATTCGGTACACTTTATTATGGAGCACGAACAAATATCGTACTCCGAAGCCCTTAAGTACCTCGCTCGTAAATACCACATAGAAGTACAGGAACGCGAACTTTCGCCGGAGGAAATGGCTGTCCGCAACGACCGTGAAAGTATGTTTTTGGTCAATGAATTTGCACAAAAACATTTTACACACTCACTTCACAACCATATTGATGGAAAATCCATTGGGCTTGCTTATTTCCGTGAGCGTGGTTTCCGAGACGATATTATCCAGAAATTCCAGCTTGGGTATAGTCTTGATCAGCGTGATGCGTTCTCACAAGCTGCTCTTAAAGCAGGTTATAATAAAGATTATCTCGTAAAAACGGGTCTCACTCTTGAGAATGAAAGTGGACAAATACTCGATCGGTTTCGGGGACGGGTCATGTTTCCCGTACATTCCCTTTCGGGCAAAGTAGTGGCTTTTGGAGGTCGTATTCTGAAGAAGGATGATAAAATGGCGAAATATGTCAATTCACCCGAGTCAGAAATTTATCACAAAAGTAACGAACTCTACGGTATTTATTTTGCCAAACAAGCCATTGTTAAACAAGACCGCTGTTTTTTGGTAGAAGGTTATACCGATGTAATTTCGATGCATCAAAGTGGCATAGAAAACGTGGTAGCCTCATCTGGAACTTCATTAACTCCCGGACAAATTCGATTGATTCACCGCTTTACAGAGAACGTAACGGTAATTTATGACGGCGATGCTGCCGGTATCAAAGCTTCCATTCGCGGAATTGATTTGTTACTCGAAGAAGGGCTAAACATAAAAGTGCTGCTTTTGCCCGATGGCGATGATCCCGATTCTTTTGCCCGAAAAACCAATGCTTCAGATTTTATTGAATATGTAGAGCGCAACGCATCTGATTTTATCCGATTCAAGACTAATTTGTTACTTGCCGATGCGGGAAATGACCCTGTAAAACGTGCTGGATTGGTATTGGACATTGTTCGAAGCATATCCATTATTCCCAATACTGCTATTCGGGGAGAATACGTAAAAGAATGCAGTGCCTTACTCAATGTGGAGGAGCAAATGCTTTATTACGAAATAAACAAACTCAAAAACAATGAACAGGAGAAAAATGTTGTTCGAAAGCCATCAGAAAGCGAATCCGCTATAATTAATGAAGAATCTGACAATATTACAACTCGCATCACTTCATCATCTAAATTTGAAGAACAGGAAAAAAACATCTTACAAATTTTGGTGAAATATGGTGAAACGACATTATATCCCGAAGATGAATCCAACTTGCATTCCATAAACGTAGGCAATTATATAATCGATGAACTTGAAATTGACAATATTGTTTTTGAAAATCCCGTGCATGCCTTAATGCTTGAAGAATTTAAAAATCATCACAACGATGATAATTTTATTGCCGAACGTTTTTTCCTCTATCATCAAAACAGTCAGATAAGTACACTTACGGCCGATTTAATTTCAGAGAAATATGCTTTGAGCCGTATTCATTCAAAAGTCAAAAAAGTTGAAAGTGATGTTGACAGACTAAAAGAATTGGTTCCACGCTTAGTTTTTGAATTTAAAAACAGTTTAATTCTTGAAATGATCAAACAAAAGCTTCTCGAAATGAAAGCTGCAAACGACACTAAAAATAACATGTTGGTAGATAAGATTATGCTGGAAATGAGTCAGCTGGAAATAGTAAAGAAGCAACTTTCTAAAACGCTGGGAGAGAGAATTATTATCAAATTATAGACCACCGAACCTTTACGAAAGGGGAGGAGAAAGAGTAATTGAAATAAATATCACAAACAAAACTAATTTGTTTTCCCCTTGGGGGAATGAAAGGGGGCTTGATTATATATGTTTTTATTCGACCAAATCATTTTCGGACCTATTCACAGCCGTCGACTGGGACTTTCGCTGGGTGTAAACTTGCTACCTATTGATGCAAAGATATGCTCGTTTAACTGTATCTATTGTGAATGTGGCTTCAATACTACCATGCAAGAATCACCCATACCTACACGGGAGCAGGTAAGTGAAGCTCTTGAAGCGAAACTAAAGGAGATGGTAGCCAATGGGCAAATTCCCGATGTAATTACTTTTGCCGGAAACGGCGAACCCACACTTCACTCCGAATTTGAGGGCATTATTGATGACACTATTGCATTACGAAATTACTATTTCCCAAGTGCTAAAGTAAGCGTTTTGTCCAACTCCACTCGGATTCATAAACCGCACATTTTCAGTGCCTTAAATAAAGTTGACAATAATATTCTGAAATTTGATACGGCTATCGATCGTACTCTGAAATTGATTGATCAGCCTGTGGGGAAACATATCAATGTGGCATGGTTTATTGAGCATTTGAAAAAATTTAACGGCAAATTAATTATTCAAACCATGTTTATTCGTGGCGAAGTAAATAGAGAGACTTTTGATAATACAACTACCGAAGAAGTAGAGGCCTGGCTCGCGGCATTGGACCAAATTCGTCCACAACAAGTGATGATTTATTCGCTTGATCGTGAAGCACCTACACAAAATCTCCAAAAAGTCAACATAGATGAACTTAATATTATTGCAGAAAAAGTTAGAGTTAGAGGCATTGAAGTTTCTGTGGCAGGATAAGATGGTCCCTAACCTCTAAAAGGGAATTTAGTTTGAACTAGTTGTATTAACGTTTGAATGAAAAATGAGAAGAATAGAGTAAACGAAACTAACCTGTTTTCCCATAGGAGCTTAGGGCTTAGGAGTAAAATATTAATTTGTCCACTCAACTGGGGATTGGGTCACGCTACTCGCTGTGTGCCAATAATCCGACAACTCCTGGTTGAAGATCATGAACCGGTGATTGTAGCTGATGGTTTTCCCATGTCATTTCTTCAAAAAGAGTTTCCAACACTCCGTTTTATTGAATTTTCCTCTTATTCTGTATATTATGCTGCCGGAAAATCACAGGTCGGGGCTATGCTTTTTAATTTACCCAATATTATTTCCGGAATAATTAAGGAGCATATTTGGTTGAGAAACTTACTTCGAACAGAACATTTTGATAGAGTAATTTCCGATAATCGATTCGGAATGTGGAACAAACGCGTTTATTCCGTTTATATAACGCATCAATTAATGGTAAAAATGCCTGAAGGCTTAAAGTTTCTCGAACCCTTTGTACATCGTCTTCACAAAGCATTTATCAGCCGTTATGACGAATGTTGGATTCCCGACCGTGCTGAAAATGGTGGATTGGCGGGTGATTTGGCTCATAAATATCCCTTACCAATCAATGCACGGTTTATCGGAACACTTTCGCGCTTTCAATGGTCTGAAAACCTTCATTCAAATCTGGATTATGAAATTGTGGGCGTATTATCGGGTGTAGAACCAACACGAACAATTTTCGAGGAACGTTTAATTCAGAAATTCCACGGCATGCCCGAAAGAGTATTGCTAGTTCAAGGTAAGCCAAAAACTGAAAAAGTTGAAAAACAAATTGATAATATCTTATTGGTTTCGCATTTGTCCGACACAGAAATGAGCGCCGTTCTGCTTGGTGCCCGAAAAATAATTTGTCGATCGGGTTATTCGGGCATCATGGATCTGGATGCCCTAAAATGTCTTCACAAAGCCGAATTAATACCAACACCCGGACAAACCGAGCAGGAATATTTAGCTGAAATTCACAGCACTAAATAATCTTGTTTACCACGCACTAATTTCATCCATAAAAATCTTACTGCCTTCTTTAAAGTCTGGGCTATCCATCGTACAATTTCCTCCACTCTGAAGTTGTAGTTTTAGAAAACGCACATTGGTGGCAGTAAATGTAAGTTCCGGTCTGATAATTTCCCATTCTGACGCGTTAGAAATAGGAATCTGACTTTCGCACAACAAATTATAATCAGTGCCATTGATTGACCCGTACAATTTTAAAAATGATGGATAAACCACGCACATAGCTGTGGCATGAAGCAATCCAACCGAAAAGCGACTAATGGCGGTCGAATCTTTCAAATCAATTATTATTTCAGCATCTCTCCCGCTTCCAATTCCAACCCATTGATTCGTGACAACCGTATTTCCCTGAATCCCATCTGTTAGTGCATATTTGCTTCCACCATCATACCAGGTATTATTCAGGTTTTGACTATATTGCAAGCCAGTTAGTTTGCTGATAATAAACGTTTTATTCAGTTTTTTGCCATACTGTTTTCCATGGATGGAAGCTATCGCAGTAATATCTGCAGTTTCAGATAATGTGATTGGTTCTGTATAATGCATCGTTTTACCATGGATTGAATAATGAATTTCTGCATCGGGACAATCGCACGAAAGTGTTATTTGTAATTTATTTTCGTCAGTAATTTTTGTTTGATACTGTACATCAAAAAATGCATTCGATGAGTTAATTTTCAGGTTGCGATATCGATTGAATTGAGTCAACATTCGTTTTGAAAATGAATCCCAATTGCGGGTCTCTTTGCTACTCCACAACACTTCCGCCAAAGCCGAAACCCGTGGAAATGCCATATATTCAACATTTTCAGGATTTTGAATATATTCAGTCCACACATTAGCTTGTGCACCGAGAATGTGTTTGGCTTCAGCATCAGTCAGTTCGGATGGAATGGGTTCGTATTGATAAACGGCTTTTAGAGGTAAAAATCCGCCAATGGTAAGGGGTTCAGTAGCCGGATTGGCTTGATAACGATCAAAATAACAGGTAGCACCGGGTGTCATTATCACGTCATGAGCTGCTTTGGCAGCTGCAATACCGCCACTTGTACCACGCCACGACATAACAGTGGCATTTGGAGCTAATCCTCCGTCGAGAATCTCGTCCCAACCAATTATCTGACGACCTTTTGAATTCAAAAATTTCTCAATCCGGTGTATAAAATAACTTTGCAGTTCGTTTTCGTCTTTCAATCCTTCTCTTTTTATCAGAGCCTGACAATCTGCACAAGTCTTCCAACGATCTTTCGGACATTCGTCGCCACCAATATGAATGTATTTCGAAGGAAAAATGGCTAAAATCTCTGTCAGCACATTTTCCAAAAATTGGAATGTGGTATCGCGCGGACAGAATACCTCTTTAAAAATTCCCCATCGGGTAGCCGTTTTTATGGTTGAATCACGTGTACACGAAAGATATGGATAGGAGGCGATGGCCGCTTGTGCATGCCCCGGCATTTCAATCTCGGGTATAACTGTTATAAAACGTTGGGCAGCATAGCTCACAATTTCGCGCGCTTGCGCCTGGGTATAAAATCCACTATACGATTTGCCATCATATTGTTGTGGAAAATTTCCATAATAATGTCCAATCAATGTTTCGTCTCGTTTCGATCCAATCTCGGTCAGTCGTGGATATTGTTTAATTTCAATTCGCCAACCCTGATCATCGGTCAAATGCCAGTGAAAATAATTTATTTTGTGAATAGCTAATGCATCGATATATTTTTTTATAAACTCAACGGTGAAAAAATGCCGAGCAACATCCAGATGTACTCCACGATACGAAAAACGGGGCGAATCAGATATTTCGACTGCTGGTACCGACCAATTTTTGCAACTGGTTTTTTTCTTGGCGTAAATCTCGCTTGGTAAAAGCTGATAAAGGGTTTGCAACCCATAGAAAAAACCGTTGCCCGCTGAGGCTTCGATTCGAATGGTTTTGTCCGAAATGCTTAATCGGTATGCTTCAGGATTTTCAACATTTTCGAACTTTTGGAATAAAATAGCTTGTGAAGTATCAGCTCCGATAATATCAACTATTTTTAGATTTAAATCCGAAACTAACTTGAGTTGTGCTGCAAATTGCTGTGCAAGTCTTACTTCTTCTGGTTGTTTATGATTGCATAGAATTCGGGTTTTAGAACTGAAAACAAACTGTCCTTGATGTGCGACAAGCTGTTGCGGAAAGGGAATGATATTGATTTCTGTAGCCGAAACTGAACTAATTGCACTCACACATAGTAAACTCAATACAAAAAAACGATTTAGCAGAACTGATGAAGATTTTAGCATAAAATTTTATTGATTTATACCACAAATGTACGATTATTTTATGATTCAATGCGCAAAACTTGGATTAGACTCTGAAAAAGGAATTTCAAGTATCGAAAATTATCACCAAATCAATACTATTGTATCTCTATGAAAAACAAGCAACTAATAATTCTATTTAATTAAAAAACAAAAAAACACCCTAACATATACGGTTGAAAAAAAATATTTCCTTACTTTAGTGGTCTGAAATAAAAAATAGATAAAATATGTTAATAATTGGAATTGCGGGTGGAACAGGTTCAGGTAAAACAACTGTTGTTCGTAAAATTTTGGAACGTTTGCCCGAAGGCGAAGTTGTCATTTTACCTCAGGATTCGTATTATCGCGACAGTAGTCATCTTCCATTAGAAGAGCGATTAGAAATTAATTTCGACCACCCCGATTCAATTGAATTCGAATTGCTGGTAAAGCATCTAAAAGAACTTCGCAAAGGCAAAACGATTGATCAGCCTATTTATTCCTATCTTACCTGTACACGAGCAGCCGAAACTATTCCTATCAAACCTTGTCATGTTATCATCATTGAAGGAATTTTGGTGCTCACTAATCCGGAATTGCGTAAAATGATGGATTTGAAAGTTTTTGTCGATGCCGATGCCGATGATAGACTTATCCGTGTAATTAATCGTGATATTGTAGAGCGTGGACGATCGGTTAACAGGGTTATGGAACGGTACGAAAGTACCGTAAAACCGATGCACCTCCAATTTATCGAACCATCGAAACGATTTGCCGATTTGATTATTCCACAGGGAGGAAACAACCATATAGCTATTGATATTCTTTCAAAATACATTGAAAACAAACTTTCGAGTGAGCAAGTATTAGTAAAACATCAACCAACCAATTGATAACTGAAAACTGTTAACCAATAACTGATATGAAAACTGACCTCACAAAAATCATGTTTTTGGATATAGAAACTGTTCCACAAACTGCGGATTTTTCACAAATGAGTAATGAGTTAGCACATTTGTGGGAAGATAAATTTTCGACCATTCACAAGCGAATGCCGGAAAAATACAGCGAAGAAACTACTGCTGCCGAGGCATTTAAAACCAGTGCAGGGATTTATGCCGAATTTGGAAAAATCGTGTGTATCTCTGTTGGGTTTATCTATTTTCAGGGAAAAGAAATGAATTTCCGCACTAAATCGTTTAGCGGGGATGACGAAAAAATAATACTTAGCGAATTTTCCAACCTGATTTCCAAATTCTGTGTTACCTCAGATCACACGCTTTGTGGACATAATATTAAGGAATTCGATATCCCCTATATTTGCCGGCGAATGCTTATAAACGGACTCAAATTGCCGGTAATTTTCAATATTGCGGGCAAAAAATCGTGGGAAATAAAATTTTTGGATACGCTTGAGTTATGGAAATTTGGTGATTATAAAAATTATACTGCACTTAAGTTGCTTACAGCTGTATTTGGAATTCCTTCGCCCAAAGATGATATCGATGGCAGTCAGGTAGCGGAGGTCTATTACCGAGAGCAAAATATCGACCGGATTGCTCTTTATTGCCAAAAAGACGTTGTAGCGACTGCTCAAGTGTTTCTTCGCATGAATGGATTGGAACTTATAAAGTCTGAAAACATCCAATTCATTTAATTCTAATTTGTTCTGTTAATCTCAAATTAAGTATGAAGAAAAAGTACCCGTTATTTTTAAGTCTTCTTTTTGTTCTGTTCGTTTCGTGCGGATCAAAAAATTCGGGTAGATTTTCGGGCGTTTTTAATCGCGATTTGAAGCAGATTGTAAAGTCGGATACCTTGAAAGTAGCAACCATGTATGGTTCTACTTCATACTTTTTGTTCCGTGACGATTTGCTCGGTTTTGATTACGAAATGGTGCAAAATCTGGCAGATTATCTGCATGTAAATCTTGAAATATGTATTGCCCGTTCACAACTTGAAATGAATCAATGGCTTGCCAACGGGAAAGTAGATTTGGTGGCTTACAACACAATTGAAACAAAGGAATTACTTCAACAATTTAAATTTGTACTGCCACAAGAGGAATCCTATCAGGTATTGGTACAGAATATTGGTTCAAATGTACTGTCGGATGTAACCGAATTGGGAGGAAAGAAGGTTTATGTAAATGCAAACAGCATTTATTACGAAAGATTGCAGGCGTTGAATGACGAAATTGGCGGAACAATTAACATTGTCATTGCCGCCGATTCGCTTACGACTGACGATTTAATTGATATGGTAGCCGATGGACGAATTGATTACACAATTGCTTATCATAATACGGCAATACTTCACAAATCGTTCAACAAAACCCTCGATTGCCGAATGTCTATTGGTTTTGGTCAGCACAACGGTTGGCTCATTCGGAAACGAAGCCATAATTTATTTAGAGCCATTGAAAAATGGCAAAATCTCCCCGAAACGCAGGTTACTCAAAACAAGTTATTTAATAAATATTGGGCAGAAAGTCCGTATTTTTCGCTTCGCAAAGTGAAAATTCCAAAAGGTGCAATTTCTCCCTACGATCCGTTTTTTAAAAAATATGCTCCTCTCATTAATTGGGACTGGCGATTGCTGGCTGCGCTGGCATATCACGAATCTCGCTTCGACAGTCAGGAAGTTTCTTGGGTTGGTGCTGCCGGAATTATGCAATTAATGCCTCATACTGCATCCAATTTTGGTCTTGATAAAGCCACTAAATTCAATCCGGAACTCAATATCGAAGCCGGAGTACAATACATTAAAAGTTTATCACTGATTTTCCGTCAGGTCGAAAACAATGATGAACGAATTAAATTCATTTTAGCAGCTTACAATTGTGGTCCTGCACATATTCTCGATGCAATGGCTTTGTCCAAAAAATATGGAAAAAGTCCGCATATTTGGACCAATCAGGTCGAATATTTTTTGTTAAAAAAGAGTGATCCTGAATTTTACAACGACCCTGTGGTGAATTATGGCTATTTCAGAGGCAAAGAAACCGTGAAATACGTTCGAAATGTAGTTGAAACCTACGGTAAATATCTGAAGAGAAAATAATTGGACTAAAACAATTAAAAAACCCGACAAATTTTAAAATCTGTCGGGCTATAAATTTTCTAAAAATCTTACAAGCTATTTATTGCATTCAAATCTTCAAAAGCCACTTGTAATCTGGCAATTAAAGATTCTTCGCCTTTGCGCAACCAAACACGTGGATCATAGAATTTCTTGTTTGGTTTTTCAGCTCCTTCCGGATTTCCAATCTGACCTTGCAAGTAATCATGGTTTTTGGCTTCAAAACTACGAACTCCATCCCAGTATGCCCATTGTGTGTCGGTATCGATATTCATTTTTACAACACCATAGCTTATTGCCTCACGAATTTCGGCATGCGAAGAACCAGAACCTCCGTGGAATACAAAACTTACCGGATGATTGACCGACAAACCGTCTTTTGCCTTGATATAATCCTGAGAATTTTTTAAAATTACAGGCATAAGTTTAACGTTACCGGGTTTATAAACGCCATGAACATTGCCAAATGAAGCAGCTATAGTAAAATTCGGAGAAACTTTACTCAACTCTTTGTATGCATAATACACATCTTCGGGCTGGGTATAAAGCAAGCTATTGTCAATACCGCTGTTATCAACACCATCTTCTTCACCACCGGTAATACCAAGTTCAATTTCGAGTGTCATTCCCATTTTACTCATACGAGCAAGGTATTTCTTACTGATTTCGATATTTTCGTGAAGCGGTTCTTCCGACAAATCGAGCATGTGGGAACTAAAGAGCGGTTTTCCTGTTTCAGCAAAGTTTTTTTCACTGGCATCGAGCAGACCATCTATCCATGGAAGAAGTTTTTTGGCAGCATGATCGGTATGTAGCACAACTCTAACGCCATAGGCTTCTGCTAAGGTATGAATATGTTTAGCACCTGCTACAGCTCCCAATACCGCTGCTTCGTGTCCATCTAATTTCAAACCTTTACCTGCATTGAAAGCAGCTCCACCATTTGAAAACTGAATCATAACTGGTGCATTAGCTACTTTTGCTGCTTCCATAACTGCATTGACTGTTGAAGAACCGACCACATTTACAGCCGGAATCGCAAATCCGTTTTCTTTTGCTACCTTAAATACAAATTGTAAATCTGCTCCCGTAACTACACCGGGTTTTACAACATCTGATATTTTACCCATAATTTTTTTGAATTTTGATTGTGACTAATTAATTGTATATAACACCTCAGAATTGAAAAAGTTAGAACATGTTCAATCGTTATTATTCATTTTTTGTCAATTCGCAGAAAATGTAACTACATTTTAATTTTGAGTAACTTTTTGAAAAAAAAAAGAGTCAACTATTTTTAGTTAACTCATTTTTTTGTTTTACCTAAAACTCATTTCATTCCTATAATCTTTTGTTTTCCAAGCGATTCCGGTAGTTGGATGTTTTTTGATTTTCCAATAATTTTTACGACATCAACCAACGAATCGGGATAGCTAAACTCTTTTAAATCAAAGTTTTTTACATTTTGAAGAATTAGTGCAGGACCTGATTGGGGAATAATTCGAATATTTTTAAATTTAATGCCATCAGATTCACAAAGAACAGCTCCAATTTGTGAAGTTATTATTGCATTTTCAATATTGATATTGGAAATATTCATTTCGGGTAAACCATTGAAAAACATGGCTCTACGGGCATTTCGTGAAACTATGTTTTTGACATATATATTTCGAAACGAGGGTGTTTCAGCCGTGACAGCCGGAATCTGCGCTTCGGCAGGAGTTTCATCGCCATCTTCCAAAGATTCGGATGCCGATTTACCACCATAATACAAGTCGAAAAGGAATGAATCGGTTATAATATCAAACATATAAATATCGCGGATATAAATATTTTCGACTAAACCTCCTCGCCCACGATTACTTTTAAAACGTAAACCAACATCAGTACCTAAAAACTGACAATTGCTCACCGAAATATTACGAACTCCTCCCGACATTTCGCTGCCGACTACAAATCCACCATGGGCTTTGAAAACTTTACAATTATCAACGATTACATTTTCTGTAGGACGAGCACGTAAACGACCTTCTGCATCTTTTCCCGATTTGATACAAATTGCATCATCACCCACATCAAAATTACTATTTGCAATGATAACATTCTTGCATGATTCAACATCAATTCCATCGCCGTTCTGAGCATAAGCCGGATTTCGAACAGTAATGTTATCAATAATCAAATTAGTACACATTAAGGGATGAATGTTCCAACTTGGTGAGTTTTCAAATAAAACGCCTTGTAACAAAACATTTTTACACTCTATAAAATTAACCATTACAGGGCGGAGAAAATCTTTGATTTCAAGCCATTCCGAATCTGTAAGTTTTCCGTTTGGAACATTCATATCACTCATTGACTCACCTTTCAGCGAGCCTTTTGTTGGAAACCAATACGTAGGATCTTTGAGAACTCCACCCGATTTTACAACTTTTTTCCATTGTGCATCTGTAACTTTCGATTTTTTCAACGGACGCCAGGCTTCACCCGAACCGTTGATTGAACCTTCGCCCGTGATAGCAATATTTTCAGCATTGCGCGCTGAAATTGGAGATTGACAGCGTTTTGTGTCCAGTCCTTCAAAACTTGTATTGACTAAAGGATACAGATTGAAATCGGAAGAAAAAAGAATGAGCGCACCTTTATTGAGATGCAAATCGATATTTGATTTTAATTCAATCGGGCCGGTAAACCAAACACCGGCGGGAACAACCAACCTTCCTCCCCCTTTGGCACTTAAAGCCTCAATAGCTTTACGAAAAAACTCTGTATTAAGAGTATAACCATCGCCCTTGCCACCAAAATCATTAACAGAAACTGAATTATCTTTAAATTCGGGAGCTTTAATTTGTGGCATTGAAAACGCCAAATTACGATATAAATAAGCATAGTTTTTTTTCGCTTCGGTATTAGATATAAGGCAAAGTAAAACTGTGATAATAAACAGACTACGTATGTTTTTTAATAAACACATTTTAATTGAGTAATTTGATAAAATTTAAAAAACTAAAACAACACATTACATTATTACCATCTTAAATCACCTGCAGAACCTTTTCCTGTAAAGTTAGTGTCTTTCAAACTAAAATTACCATTAATTGGATCAGTCCATAATGAAGTAGATGCTGAAGGATAAGCAGTCATGGAAGATTTCATAGAATAGATAATTCCACCAACCAATGTTTCATCTATATAATCTGATGTAAAATAACAACCGGTAATAGTCGTTGCAATTGGAGTATTTGAATTGGTTGCCTTTAGACCGGCACTCATAGATCCTGAACTTCCAAATATACAATTCTTAATACTTATGCCATTGGAAATGTTCATATAATCAAAATTGAAAAGAACCCTTGTAGCACCAATGTTTTGAGTTGTTTGATTAAAATTACAATTTTGAATAGTTACCGAATTCATACCTGTAACTGCTGATTGAACTATTGAAATAACAGGATAGCTAAAGTTATATAGCGTTGAATTGGCAATAGTAATGTTATCTATATAATCGAATGATTTACTAATATTCACAATTCCATAACCACTTGAAAAGCCCGTCTCGTTAATAATACAACCATTAAATATTAGGTTTGAAATCCTTTGACTCGTTGTTGGAGTAGCAGCAGTACCTCCTGAAAGCCTGAATGGTGTATTCCCTAAATTATGAATATTACAATTTGTAAATTTGATATTATTTACGGTACAAGCAGTTTTATTGCTGAACAAATAACCAATCTTAGTTGAAGCCGGATTATTATCGCAATAGCCGGTAAAATCAATATTTTCGAACACCAAACTATCAATGGCTGATGAAGCTACTACACTCATAAGATTCGAAGTTGAACTTGGAACTGCCGTAGCACCGGTTGTTAAGCAAATAATTGATCTACTGGATACAGATGTACTTCTAATTTTGATATTTTTACTGAATTTGTATTCGGCACCACCCAATGTATAAGGTGTTGTACCTGATAGAATTATCACTTGCCCGGCAGATGCATTGTTAAGGGTCGAAACTAAATCACCTCCTGCAGTTAAAACGATATCACCTTCGACTAATCCATTTACTGTTCCACGAAGAATGGTACCGTTATAAACACTAACTGTCCAATTGGAATTAGTTAGAGCAGGTACTATTTTTTCACCCGCAGTTGCTTCAGTCGTCGAAATTGCCACTGAATCACGAGTTCCTCCATCTGCCGAAGTAAGAATTAAATGGGTAACATTAGCTGCCGGTTTCCATTTAATATCTAAGGTATTGGCTGCATTCATGTAAGCACTATAAGTGTTGCCGGTATTATTTTTTGTACCATATCCTAAGAAGATATTTTCTTTCGGGGTTTTAAAGGTTAATGTATTGTTAAACTGTGAACTTTTAGTCGAATCAGCGTCATTAGCTCTTATTCGGGCATAAAAAGTAGTATTACCCGCCAATTCTTTTACATAAAACAGATTGGTTGTGGTAACACTAAATACAGGCTTCACAAAATTGGCACTGTCAGTTCCCACTTGTAAGGTATATGAAACTGCACTATCTACTTTTGCCCAATTGAATGTAACAAGTGTACTATTCATTGTAGCCGTAAAGTTTATTGGACGGAAAATGTATGGCAAATTCTTTAATGACATCTCATCAACGCACGAACTAAAAGTTGTACCGAGCATAAAAAGAAATCCCACAAATGCCATTAACGATATGTTTTTTAATTTTTTCATTTTTCAGAAATTTTATTAGTTAATCAAATATAAGATTTAGTTATCGTAACCATAATCATTAAGCAACATTCCATTGCTTACACTAATTATTTGATGCATAATTGGTAAAAGCTGGCGTTTATCAGGATTCCCGATATACATATGACCAATTAAACCGTCACTCAGGTAATAATCCGAACCGGAAATGGCTTGTGTCCAGCTTTTTTTAATCCAACCACCTGTTGGGTCAGTCACAGTTTTATCATCCGTTTCGCCACGTTGCAATCCATAGATTGTCAATACTCGTTCACCCGGAGTTGCAGCACCTGTCGGAGTTATCCATTTATAATAAATTGTAGCAGGCACATCGGCATAATTCCCTGTTCCATTACGAAGGTTAGTTAAATTACTTTCGGCCTGATCAATTGCCGACTTTAACATTCCCCAGCGTTCCAAATCGTATTTACGAATATTCTCACCACAAAATTCAAAGGCTCTTTCTTGCTGAAGATTAGCCAATGTCAGTGGTAAATCGTAAACGGATGTCGTAGTATTAAAAGCACGACGGCGAACCTGATTAAAATAAGTTGCACCTTCAGAACCATTTAAAAACAAGTCAGCTTCGGCAAACATTAACAATACATCAGCATATCGTAGAACTATCGGTGACACGCCATCATCAGTTCCCGAAATTGGAGTTTTAACCCATTCGGCACGCCATTTAGCGATATTAAAACCGGTAATTCCCGAGTTAAGATTTTGTTCCATTGCATTTAAAGTCGTGTTTTTCTGGATTTTATAAGGTACAACAGTAACGTCTCTACGTTTATCATTTACATTATAATCGTAGAAAAAGCTTGGCATAATCTTGAACTGACCACCAATTGTCACTGTATTATTTATTCCATCGGGGTCACGCGGTAAACCTAAATTATAAACCATGCGACCACGCAAGCCCATGTTGTATGGAAGCTGCCAGATTGTCTCACGTCCATGTGTTTCAATATCCTGACATTGTTGATAGAAAATATTTTTAAAATCAGGATCGAGTACATAATGTCCATCATTGATAATATCACGGCAGGCTTCACGAGCAATAGTATACAACTCACGTTGACGTTCAGGAGTTACAGTTACAATTATTTGAGCATCTGAAGTTCCCAATGGACGCATCGAATAACCTGCAGCCGACAAACAAACTCTGGCAAGTAAGCCTCTTGCAGCATCTTTGCTTACTCGTTTGGTAGTCATTGAGTATTTTGTACCTGGAGCATAAAGTATTTTTGATGCTTCTTGTAAATCCTTGATTATTTGATTGTAAATTGTGTCTCTGTTTGTTTTAGCCAAATAGATAGTTGGTGTTGAAACCGGAGAAAAACGAGCAGGGACATCACCCCACCATTTTATTAAGTCGTAGTAGAAAAATGCACGCAGGGTTAGGGCTTCTCCTAACAAATGTCCCATATCATTACCCGCTGCAGGTTTTCCATAAGAACGAATTCCATCGATAGCCAGATTAGCCCGTTCTATTGCCTGATAAATGCGACTCCATGGATTAGCAGATGTTGGATCGTTATATCCATCCGGAACAGATGAACTCGGACTTATTAAATTAAAATTATAAAGTGCTATCAAATCATCAGATTTTGTAGAGGCGGAAACAGTTCCAGAACCGTAACCAGGACGATATTCAATATCTGTATTAACTCCCAGTTGTAACCAAAGTCGGTTTCGGTACGAGTTATTTTCTCCAATTATTTCGTAAATAGAAGCAATAGCCTTGAGTGTAGAATCGGGATTACTGAAAACCACATCATCGCTTAACATGGAGTTACTGGAAACCACCAGCAAATCATTACATGAAGAAAATACCATGATAAACGCTCCCAATATTATATTTAAAATTATTTGTTTTTTCATTTTGTGTGATTTTTAGAAGGTTATATTAACCCCAAAATTGTATGAATGGCTTTTAGGATAGGCTGAATAATCTACACCCGGAGTAGCTGGAGTGGTACGACGGGTATCAACTTCAGGATCGTAACCTGAATACTTTGTCCAAATCCACAAATTGTATCCGGTAGCATAAATTCTTAGTTTTTGCACATAAAACTTTTTAGTCATTTTGCTGGGTAATGTATAACCAACTGTCAGGTTATTCAGTCGAAGGAATGAACCATCTTCAATTGCCCATGATGTTATAGCATATCTTCCGGTTGGCGCAGACCACATATTCACGTTTGCATTTACCGCATCCAATGTGGGTGCATCTGTAATACGAGCACCTGTTGCCCAATTAACCTGAGTGTAAGAATTTAGTGCTAACGAAAGCATATTTCTATCTTTATAATAGAGTGACGTAAGCTCTATTCTATTAGCATTATAAATACTATTGCCATATACCCAGTTTAAATTAGTAGAAAAATCAAACCCCTTGTAAGTTGCATTGATATTGAATGCACCGTAATGTTTTGGATTTGTATTGCCTATAACTTGACGATCGGCATCAGTAATTTTACCATCACCATTAACATCCTTCAATTTCATGGCACCTGGACCCCAGCTTAAACCATCAATCGTGCTATTATCCACAAAAATATTTCCATTAGCATCCTTATGAATGACTGAATTATCAGCTAATGTTACAGAAGTTGTGTATTTAGTGGCATTCATAACCCATTTTGTACCGTTCCATGAAAAATCATCAGATTTATACATACCATCATTTACAAAGCCATAGATTAAACCAACCGGTTTGCCTGGTGTAACAATAAAACTATTCGATCCTTCAGTCATACTTGTCCAAGCTTCATTAAAGGTATAACTTGATAAAGTACCCAAATTATCTACATTATTTATATTGGCACTAATATTAAACCCAAAACTCAAGTTAAAATCTTTGGTTTGAACTGCTACGGCATTAATATTTAATTCTACACCTTTATTAGCGGTTTGTCCAACATTTTGCCATTGGTAGGTATAACCCACACCGCTAATTGGCATTTTAATTAACACATTGCTGGTTGTATTTGAGTATACCTCCAATGTTCCACTAATTCTGTTCTTCAAAAAACCAAAATCCAATCCTCCATTACGTGTAGTTGTTGTTTCCCACTTCAAATCCTTGTTAGCCAAAACATCGCCTGCGGTAAAAAATGGCGTTTGCATTGAAGCCGGTAAATAATTATTCGATGAATTTGTATAGGTTCTTAAAAAAGCAGAATTATCAATTGCATTGTTTCCGGATTGTCCTAAACTGGCACGTAATTTTAAATTTGAAATCCAGTCAGCTCCGCGCATAAAGCTTTCTTCTGAAATTCGCCAGCCAATGGATGCGGATGGGAAGTAACCCCATTGATTACCGTTTGAGAATTTACTCGAGCCATCGGCACGAAAAATCGCTGCAAATAAATACCGACCTTTAATTTCATAATTTAAACGTCCAAAATAGGAGAATAAACGTTCATCCGGATTGAAAAAATTAATACTATATTGGTATTGAGCGCTAAGTGGGGATGCCCAAGCCTGAAACGAATTATCTGTCACAGGGAATGCTTCGATATCGTTAAAGATATAGCTGTTTTTCCGAATATAACTTTCCTGACCCAATACTACTGAGAGATTGTGGCTGGGGAAAATATTATCTTTTTTGTAATTAACGGTGTTTGTATTTTGCAGAATGGTAGTATTGTAATTATACATATAAGCTGCAGGAGCTGGCGCATTATTAACTTTACGCGCTCCTCCACCTATCACATAATAGGAGGATAAACCAAAGAATCTATTATCAATTTTAGAAGTGTTAGTCATTCCGAAAGTTGTTCTAAATATCAAATCTTTGGTGATGTTAAATGTCAGACCTCCATTCAAGTTAAAATCTTTTGTGTTTTGATAGCGGTTATTATCCTGAGTTTGTTGAAGTGGAGAATAAAGACTTACAGTCGATCCTGCATCGAGATTATCATCTGGTGCTAAAAGATTTTTTAATGGAACCGGGTGATAAAGTACTGCATTTTTAACGCGTGAATCGGATGTTGATTTTTCTGTTCCGGTTTGGTCATTTGCTCCCGAACCATCAACAATAGTGACTGCATAACGTGTTGCAAGATCAATTTTTAACCAATTGATTGGTTGAATATTTAATTTTCCGCTGATATTATCGCGGTGATAATCGGACATATACATAATAGCCTTATCATCAACATGATTATAGTTAACATTGAAGTTAACCATTTTATTACCACCGGTAAGCGATAGGTTATGATTTTGTGTTGAACCCGTGCGTCCAAAAGTTTCCTTTTGCCAGTTAGTTGGATTCATGTAATTGTAAAGGTTCATATCACTGAAACTTCCAAACACCGATTCGTATTCAGAAGCGATGGCTGTGCTTGAATTTGAAGTGTCCCAAACTGCCCTTTCGTATTGCTTTTGAGCAAATTGATACGGAGTTAAAACCCCTAGTAACTTTGTTACATTTTTGAAACCGGCATATCCTGTATAATTTAGTGTTAATTTCCCTTGTCCGCCCGACTTAGTAGTTACAATTATAACGCCATTGGCACCACGCGAACCATAAATAGCCGTAGAAGATGCATCTTTCAATACAGTTACGTCTGAAATTTCAGAAGGTGCAATATCTTTAATGTCATCTTTGGCAAAACCATCGACAATATAGAGTGGTGAATTACTTTGAGTAATAGAACCACCACCACGAACGCGAATTTTGATTTCAGCATCGGGCGAACCTTCAGTTGTTGTAACCTGAACTCCTGGAAGTTTCCCTGTCAGGGCTTCAGCCATAGTCGAAACTGGAATATCTTTTAATTCTTTTTCGCCCACTGATGCTACTGAACCGGTAAGGTCTTTCTTTTTTTGAGTTCCATACCCAATTACCACTACTTCGTCGAGCGATTTATCAATTGCCCGTAGTGAAACATTAATTACATTTTTATTAATTGGAATTTCTTGTGATTCCATTCCAATGTACGACACTACCAATGTTTTGGCACCGACAGGTACATTTAGATTAAAAGCTCCATCAATATTAGTGATGGTGGCTACTTTTGTTCCTTTTACAAGTACGGATGCACCGATAATTGTTTCGCCTGAAGCATCTTTTACTACACCGCTAACTGATTTGATTTGAGCATTTAAAACCCCAAAAGCAAATATTACGGTGATTAATACAAGTGTCAACCGGTTGAAAAATAGCGTTTTCTGTAATGTTGCTTCTTTCATTGTTTCTTCATGTGTTAGATTATTTAATTTGATTATAAGTTTTCACGGAACAAAAATAGAGTATTGTTCTGTTACAAATGTGCAAAAAATGACGTTTATCGGTGGAATTTTTGACTTATATGCAATTAAATCTTACAAATCACATACAAGTGCTAAAAATATCAGTTTTAAACAACAACAGATTAAAGTGATAAACCTTGAATTATTAGCTTATAACCTGATTTGCAGTACAAATAAAAAATTAAACCTGATTTGTAAATTAAGGTTTATAAAGAGTAGAAAAGTTGTCTGTTCAAACTTAATTCAATATAAAAAACTTATCTTTGAACGATTTTTAATTTCTCACTATGTCTTTTATTCAATACGATTCTTTTTCTAAATTTTCAGAAATTGCACATTTTTGTAGTTCCCGTCATGGAGGTGTGAGCAAAGGAGATTATACATCGTTAAATTTGAGCCCTTTTTCGGGAGATAAAGCTGAAAATTTTGCCGAAAACAAAGCTATTCTTTGCGAGACTTTTAAAATTTTGCCTGAAAAATTAGTAATTCCCTTTCAAATTCATGCTACTAAAGTAAGAGAAATTGAGAATTCATTCTTTGATTTGCCTGCTAGTGAGAGAGTGAATTTTTTAAATGGTGTTGACGCATTATTTACCCGAATACCCGAAGTTTGTATTGGCGTTACGACGGCTGATTGTGTACCATTGCTGTTTTACGATCCGGCAAAAAAGGTGATAGCTGCTGTTCATGCCGGTTGGCGTGGAACGGTGGAAAGAATCGCCGAAAAAACCGTTCATGCAATTGTTGAAAAATGTGGTTCAAATCCGGCTGATATACGGGTAGTAATTGGACCTTCCATTTCGGCGGGAGTATATGAAGTTGGTATCGATGTGGTTGAACGTTTTAAAACAAACGGTTTTGATTGTTCTAAAATCGTAAATAACCGAAATGGGGCTTTTTATCTTGATTTATGGAAAGCA
>Ga0214228_1000152_pt1 | contig 22941 bp, 11 predicted proteins | sample TroBogypolimnion_21_FD_153066 | JGI IMG/M metagenome (GOLD analysis project Ga0214228, IMG submission 153066) | Freshwater microbial communities from Trout Bog Lake, WI - 05NOV2007 hypolimnion | ecosystem: Environmental > Aquatic > Freshwater > Lake > Hypolimnion/Profundal zone | place: Trout... | reverse complement strand
TGGAGAAAAAATATTCGACAGACTTCTTATTGCTGCCGTTTCTTATTCCCCAGATTTTAAATCCAAAATTTATAATAGGACACTTTGCGGATAATCATTTTCTTTTTAATTACTTTTTAAACTGAGGTGCTAAGGGAGCACGACGTTTCCCACCACCACCAATATTATCTGCCGAGTTATTATCCACTACATGCAAGGAACTGTAAATCTTCGAAATATCTCTCGACCAAGGTGTTGACTCTTTGTAAACAATAAAATCAAATCCCCAGTTTTTCCGGAATTCTTCTGTAAATCTCCCGGTTGGCGACCATTCTGTTTCAATAGCAAAAACATCCCAGCCTGTATCGTCAACAATGTATGCTCCAAAATCCTGAAATGCTTGAGCCAACATCCGTCCCGGAATAGTTTCGAATTTCATATTATTTAGGTTTATTGTTGCAGGTATTGCCAACAATGCGCCCATTCGACATTCTTTTACAGCTGCTGATTTCCGAAGTATACCGTATTTTTTACCGGCATAATCGTCGGATGAAACTGCAGGCCATCGAAACCCTTTAGTTTCTGTATCGAAATACATATTTTTTGCTCCACAGATATTTATTTTCAATGCGTGGCGTATCGGACCAGAAGTGGGTGTTAGCTCATGATTGCGCAGAGTTCCACCAATAGCCGAAAGTTTTGAGCCACCGTGTGCACCATAAATACCATCGCCATATATGTCGTTTTCATATTTAAACATTTTCAACACTGTTGCATATCCATTTTCAGGACAAAATGAATAAGGCTGCCCCTGAATAATGGTTCTTTTATCGGGCATTAAGATGGCAATACCTGAATTTGGGACTATCCCATCCCATGTTTTGGAACTAACCACAAAGTTGGTGGGAATAGGATATTTACCAATCAATTTTCCTGTTTTCACACAACGATTTTTCGTTCTGTCCCATTGAGCATTATTTTCATATACTTGCAGCAAAGGTGCATCCGGTGTCATCACAATTAAATCTTCATCAACTGTAATAATTCCCTCTAATGGTTTCTCCAACTTCGCATCCACATATTTTGCGTTATTGCCAATGGGCTTATTCCAAATTGATTTTGCAGAAAATGGCCACAACAAAGGATTACGATTTTCCACAAGTGTGTACTTGAGTTGCTTTTGCAGCAATGACTCGTTGCTTTTCTTTTGGGCTAAAACCGGAAAGGAGAGCAATAAAAGTATGATACTATGTGAGAAAATCTTTTCCATTAAAAATTATACTAACAGTTATAATTGAACACTTATTACAAATTTATTTTTTGAACGGAGGTGCAAGAGAAACTCTTGGTTTACCACCACCTCCTATTGAATTTGGTGCATTGTTGACAACAATATTAAGTGCAGCAAATATTTTAGCTATATCTCGTGCCCAAGGCGTATCCAATTTAATGCTGGTTGTCGTAAAATCGAAGCCCCAGTTTTTTTTGAAATTATCGGTAAACCTACCATTTGGACCCCATTCTGTAATTATAGCATATACACTCCAACCTGTACCATCCACCACGTAACCACCATAATCCTGTAATGTCCGAGCAAGTATTTTTGCCGGTTTAGTTTCTAATTTGAAAGTATCCAGATTCACAGTTGCTGGTATTGCTAATAAAGCACCCATTCTCATTTCTTTTTGAGGAGCTTTCGTCCTATACTTCCCGTAATAGATATTTCCATCACTATCAGCTGCAGTAGCCGGCCATCTATAACCCTTATTTACTTCATCGTAGTAGATATTCCAACGTCCAGCCACATTAATTTTAATGGCATGTTTGATGGGACCGGATGTTGGAGTTAATTCGTGAGTTCTAATGCACCCACCAATTGCGGAAAGTTGTGAACCACCATGTGCACCTGAGTAACCTTCGCCATAAATATCCTCAGGTTTCCCGGATAAATGCCCCATAGTTGCATAACTACCTTGCTCACAATGAGCAAAAGGCTGTCCTTGAATAATTGTTCTTTTATCGGGCATCAATATAGCTATCCCTGCATTTGGCGTTTTTCCATCCCATGTTGTAGGACTCACCACAAAATTTTGAGGTATTGGATACTGTCCTATTAATTCTCCGGTTTTTACGCAACGATCTTTTGTTTTGTCCCAAAATGCATTATTTTTATAAATATCCATTAATGGGACTTCAGGAGTTAAAACAATATAATCTTCGTCCACAGTCATCAATCTTTCTTTAGGAAACTCCAAATCAGCAGGCTCGTATTGCGCATTACTTCCGATGGGCATATTCCATATAGAAGTAGATGCAAAAGGCCATAAAAGTGGGTCTCTTGTACCAGCATTAGTTACCTTGTTAGGGTAAGTTTGTGCTATAGAAATATTTGCAAAACAAGCTAAGATAACTAATACTGATATGAATTTTGTGTATCTCATTAAAAATGGGATTTGAAAATAATTGGACATTTTGAGATTCAGTATGTTTTTTTTCGCAAAGTCACTAATTAAGATAATTCAGCATTTGAACTTAAACATTAGCGATTTTGCGAGAAATATTGATTATAGAATCACTTTCTGAACCATAATACCTTTGGTTGATTGTAAACGAACCAAATAAATACCTTTATTCAAATTTAGCACCTGACCATCTTCTACTTTCGTAGATAAAACTAGTTGTCCAACCATCGAAATCACCTGAACGTTACCATTTTCAGATAGTTTTAAACCACCAGCAACTGGCACAACAAAGCTTATATTACTGATTTTCGGATTATTAATAGCAGTAGGTGGAGTAACTATACTTACATTTCCTGCTTCAAAAGCACCTACCGAACGTGGTTCAACAAACGAGCGACCAGAAAAATCTTTGCTGTATGTTGTATATGCACTTGCAACTGCAGTATTGTATGTTGCAGCAGTACCTTTACCAATAAAAGGAGAACCAGTTTGTAAACTCCAGTTTGCTTTTGTTACTTCAAGGAGGTCACTAACACCAACCACATTTGTTGATGATACAAATTTTGCATCCGCAGCTAAAAATGTACCATTCCCTGCAGCGATATTATCAGCAGTTGTAGTTCCCCACCAAAGTGCCTTATCAGTAGTGTAATTATTGAAAGCATTTGCCAAAGACATATTACCACCATCTATATTGTTTTGTTGTGTTGCATCTTGTACTGTAGTTCCTATATATTTTGCATTGCTGTAAAATATATTGTTAATAATATTGGGAACAATGGTGCCTGCCGACACAGCAAAATAAACTCCCGGAGTTTTAATGTTGGTAATTTTATTTTTTGCAAAAATATTGTTCATTACAGTCGTTGCTGATGGGGTTCCAACCGCACCACCATTACCCCAACTTGTTCCTAAAATACCACCACTTATCGAAGTCAACGTAGCGTTTCCGGCAAATTTTATATCATTATTATATAATAAATTATTGACAAAAACAGTTGGATAGGTATTTGCCAAAGTTCCATTTGAACCATTTACATAAATAAATATACCTCTTGTCTCCATTGTTGAAATAGTAGGAATTGCACTACCGTCCAATACCCCTGTATTATTTCTAAATACACAATTCGTAACAGATGGTAGGATATATGTTGCTCCTCTATGATAGTCCACATCAAACAAAAGAGCATATTGTGTTCTGGATAATAATACTGAAGCAGAAATTGTGTTATTTTCCATTAGGCAATAATCCATTTGACCACGCATCCACATAAATGGGCGAAGTGTTGAGTTCCCTGTCGATTCGGTAACAGTATATGAACCATCTCTGATAATACTATTTTTCAATACAGCGTTGGGATTAATGGTAAAAAGTTTTGAGTCACCAAAAGTGGTAGTTAAAGCATAAGTACCCGGATAAAATGTAAATCCATCTATCACCCTTTTTACGGTTGCTCCAGTTGTAAATGCCAATGCATTATTTGTTAGGTCGAAAGAAATTTTGGTTGGATATACGAACTCCCATGGCTCAACAATGCCATTACCATCATTGTCGGCAAGTTGACGTTGACTCAAAGCCGTTTCATTGCCTTTAAAACCGCCATACCAGTTTAAATCGCCTGTTTGAAATGCTTGCTTGCCATCTCCGGGAGTAGATGACTTGAATGTATAAATATTATAGCCGTTAAGTCCATCTGCATCACCCATAACCCATATATTGTCACCTGCTGTTGCCCTTACACGAGCAGTATCAGGTGTAAGAATTGCCTTAACCCACGAAGTTCCATCGTTCGTATTACTTCCATTGTAACTTACATAAATGGTTTTTGCATTTGTAACCAAAGCAAATGCTGATAAGCACAAAAGTGCAGTAAAGAGTCGTTTAGTTTTCATATTCATTCGATTAAATTTATCAATAATGATTAGTATGATAGTTAACTTGTTATATTATAATTTTCTGAATTTTCATGCCATTCCGAGTTTCTAACCGTAAAATATAGGTTCCTTGTTTTATGGTAATTATATGATCAACTTCAACATTTTCGGATTTAATTACATTTCCAAGAATTGAATATATTTGTAAATTCCCACTTTCAATTATTTTAATACCACCAGAAACAGGAATAACAAATTTTGGAGTAGAATCAGAGTTAATATCAGCTATTGAAGTACTAATAAATGCTGGTGCCAAGGCTTGACGTAGTGTTCCTCCTCCACCTATTGATGTTGCAGAATTGTTTGTGACAATATTTAATGCTTTATAAATTTTTACAATGTCACGACCCCATATTGTTGAAGTTGACTGACTCAAGCTCACCACAAAATCGTAGCCCCAGTTTTGTTTGAAAATATCGCGGAATCTTCCATTTGGTCCCCATTCAGTTTCTATCGCAAATACATCCCAGCCAGTATCATCAACCACGTAACCGCCATAATCTTGCAAAGCCTGAGCCAATATTTTACCTGGAGGTGATTCTAACCCCATCGAAGCGATTGTAACTGTTGCTGGAATAGCCATCAAAGCACCCATGCGACATTCGGGCTGAGGCGTTGTAGTTCTTAAACTTCCATAATTGGTTGACGCAGCTGCATCGACTGTTAATGCCGGCCATCTATGTCCTTTGTAAACATTATCATAATAAAAATTTTTATTCCCACAGATATTCATCTTAATGGCATGACGAATCGGACCAGATGTTGGTGTAAGTTCATTTACGCGAATTGAGCCACCTAAAACAGACAAATGCGAACCGCCATGCGAACCATAATAACCATCACCGTATAAATCCTGATTATCAGTATATACATAACCCGTAGTAGCATCTGAGCCATTACTACAATGCGCAAAAGGTTGCGATTGCCAAATTGAATGTTTATCCTTAAGTAATACGGCTATTCCAGCATTAGGAGTTGTACCATCCCAAGTCGTAGGACTGACTACAAAACTTTGTGGTATAGGTAAACTTCCCTGTAGTTTTAATGGTTGATCAGCAATACAACGATCCTTTGTTTTATCCCAAAAAGCTGTACACCAATAAATATTCATGTTAGTTACATCGGGTGTCAGAACTATCAAATCCTCATCTAAGGTAAGCATTTTGGCAGTTGGCATTTCAAGAAGAGCCGGCACATAGTTAGCATTACTACCAATTGGCATATTCCAGATAGAAGTTGCTGAAAAAGGCCACATAAAAGGATCTCTTGTTTCTGAAACTGCTTTAGTTTGTGCGAACACAACTGTTACATTTGTAAAATGGGTAGAAAAAAGAAACAATATTAGTAGAAAAGCTTTTCGCATTAAAAAATAGAGTTAAAATGAACAGGTTAAATGTTGATTGAGATACAAAATTGAATTTTACTCGCAAAGTCACTAATTTAGGTAAGCCAGTGTTTGAACTTAAACATTAGTTAGTGACTTTGCGAGAAATGTTGTTTATAAAATTACTTTCTGAACCAAAATACCTTTGGTTGATTGTAAGCGAACCAAATAAATACCTTTATTCAAATTAAGCACCTGACCTTCTTCTACTTTCGATGAAATAACAAGCTGTCCAACCATAGAAATCACCTGAATATTACCATTTTCAGTAAGTTTTAAACCACCAGCAACCGGCACAACAAAGTTTATATTTCTGATTATTGGATTATTAATCCCTGAAATAACAACAGAACTCACCGAACCTGATTCGAACGCTCCTACCGCACGTGTTGTAGCAAATGAACGACCTGAAAAATCGTTAATACATGCATTTAGTGCTTTGGACACTGTATCATTTTGATTTGAAGCTACACCTTTAGCCACCAAAAATGAGCCAGTTTGAAGACTCCAATTGGCTTTCAAGTAAGAATCGTCAGTTAGTGCACCAGCGGTTGTAGTAGGATTCACAAATAATGCCTTGTCATTTGCTCCCGTTTCAAAAGTTACATTGCCAGCAATTCTACTAGGATAGGCAGGGTTATTATATAATGACTTGCCAGTAGCATAATTATTAAAGCAATTACCCATTATCGAGTTTTTACTCATTACTTCAACTGTAGTAGGATCAACTAAAGCCCCACTTGTATATTTGACATTTTTCCAAAACACATTATTAAGAATATTTGGATAATATGTTGCACCATCATTAATCAACATCATATTTCCAGCCAAATTACTAGTTTTGTTATTTGCAAAAGTATTGTTTACAATATAAATTGTTGAAGGGCCTGCACCATTGTTGAAGCCTGTTCCCATAATTCCGCAAGTTATGGTTGCCGGTGAAGTAGATGACTTAATATATGAACATTCATTGTTGTAAATCAGGTTATCTGAAATAGAAGATGGAGTTCCTTTAGCAGGATCATTCAGGTTAATGTAAATCAATAAACCACGCTGACGACCTGCTAATGAAGTTAATGTAGAATTACTGAAATCAGCTATAGTTTTGTTGTTACGGATCACACAACCAACTATTGCGGGAGTTACATAAGCTGTATTTTGCTGATAATTTAGTTCAATAAGCGGAGAGAATTGGATATCAGTAGTACCTGAAAAGGCACCTGTAACAGTGTTGTTTTGGATCAGGCAGTATTCCATACGACCAAAATTCCAAATAAATGGTCGAAGAGAAGCATTATTTGTTTTAATAAATCCATCTCTGATTGTATTGTTACGGAACAAGGTATTATTTCCAATTACCATCATTTGAACTTCTGCTGTAACCGTAGAAAAATCATAATTTGTTGGCATCCAAAATTCAAAACCATTAAATTGACGAGCCGTTGTTGGTGCTGATTGAAATGCACGTGCACCATTTGATAAGTCAAAAATAAACCGGGTTGGATATTTGAATTCCCATGGTTCCACAATTCCATTGCCGTCATTATCCACAATTTGGCGTTGTGATAGAGCAGTTTCGTTACCTTTAAAACCACCATACCAGTTAAGATCACCCATTTTAAAAGCTTCGTTTCCCTGCCCGGAAACTGAACTTGTACGTGAATAAGAATTATAACCCGAGACACCATCTGCATCGCCCTGTACCCAAATATCATCTCCTGCAGCTGCACGTGCTTTTGCCGTATCAGGGCTTAATACTGCTGTAGCCCATGATAAACCATTGTTGGTATCCTTTCCATTATAACTACAATAAACTGTTTTTGCATTTGTAACCAACGCAAATGCGGTTAAGCACAAAAGTGCGGTTAAGAGTCGTTTTGTTTTCATTTTTACTTAGTTTTAAAATTATTACTTATTTTATTGAGATAACTGATTAAGATAGGAGCGAGTTTCATTCACACCATCCAGCATTCGATTACGGAAAATCAGATTGGATGACACGTGATAAATTGTATCATTTGATGGTTTCTTAAAAGTAAATTTCAAGTTAAAATCATGCGTTTTCTTGTCGTAGGAATTTACTCCATCGGCTTGGACTGTAGCCTGTCCTGAAATTTGTTGAAACGAAATACCTGATGAATTTACTGTAAGACTAAATTTCAAAGGTGTACTTGCAGAGGCTCCTGTAAGTTTCATTGAAGTTGTATATTCAGCAATTGGCGCTGTTACCAATACTGTAAATGGAGCTTGAGTTACTAACGACCATGCCTGATCATTACTTTCATTTGCAGAACTTTCAATGATAGTTGAACCAACAGTAACACCATTTAATTCCTTTGTAATAGAATTCTTATATAAATAATAACCTTCTGTACCAGCCATATACTTCACTCTCACTGTAACTGAGTCATTTATCTTGTTGATTGAGTCAAGTGAAGTAGCAATTATTTTCACCGGTATTGAAAACTTTCCTTTCAATGACAAAGGATCATTTAGAAACTTAACGGAATCAAGGACGATAGAAAAATAGCCGATAAATAGACCCTTAGGAATAATTGCCTGCACAGTACCGTCAGTGCCAAGTAAATGTACATAATTATAATAATTGGTTGGCATAATAATATGCGAAGTATCAGTAACAGCAAATGCAGTTGTTCCTAACTTAAAATTCACAGTACGATCAAAATCGTTATGAAGTACACCTGCCATGGCAGCACCAATTCGGAATTGCATACCTTCACCAACAACCACCGTGCGTGTATAATCTTTCAATGAGGCAAAATAAGCCATATTTTTAGGTAATTTCGCATCTAAATAACTATCGTTATACGCGCAACTTGATAAAAACGAGGCAATTATTGAAAGGATTAAAAATAATCTATTGAGTTTCATAATTTCTTTTATTTTCTTTTATTTACTTTTTCACTATTTGCTATTTTACTCTTAATAATTAATAACCTGCATTATTAACCAAATTTGAAGCCTTGATAATTTCACCATAAGGGATTGGCAAATAAGGTGAACGGAAACTACGATTTTCTAATGATGATGTAGAATAAATTCCGTAAACCGAATAGGTCAATGGAGTTAAATCGCTTTTCCCATTACACCAACGGCGTAAATCCCAGAATCGATGATCTTCAAAACAAAGCTCCAGACGGCGTTCGTTTTTCACAAAATTCAGAAATGTTATGTTATCTACCTTGTTTCCAATGATATAGTATTTGTCTTTAGTCGACGGACCTGAACCAAAAGCCCGTTCACGAATTCGGCGCATTATTTCTTTAGGTGTATATGTATATGTCGTACTATTCATATCGCCTGTTGCCATAAATACTGCTTCTGCAAAGTTCAAATAAAGTTCTGGTCTCCCCAATAGTATAGAAGCCATCGTAGTTGTAACGGTTGGAGATGTGAAACGCACACTCGGATCAAGTAACTTTTGCAAATAATATCCTGTACGTGTATTGTTTATCGCAACTCCAGACGCATCCGCACCTCCGGATGCAGAAGCAATAGTTATTCCGGCAAATGACTCTCCATTTCTAACGATAAAATTATCCAGACGTGGGTCGCGATTTAGATGCGGATTTAATGGATCCAATGTGATTGTAGAAGCCACATCAGCAGGATATCCATCACTTTTTGGAAATGCATTTATCAGATTCAACGTTGGATTATAAGTGCCATTACCTTGCAATCTGGGTGGGTAATTTTCTTTTTCGAGCGTAGAAACGGCAGAGTTTATCGGGCCACGAAAGAAAATATCTTTATTACTGTTATCACCATTATTCAGATTCATTTTATTGAAATAATTGGCATAGGTTTGTAATGCAACACTACCGCCCGTTAACTGAATAGCAGTCTGAGCTCCCTGAGCTGCTCTTTTCCATAATTCAATGTTATTTGCGGGATTAAATGCAGGACTTGCAGCGTAAAGGTAAGTTTTAGCTTTAAGAGTTTTTGAAGCAATTCCCGATGCGTGTCCTGAATATGCAGTTGAACCATTATCGAATGCACTGTTTGCGTCAATGTTGTTATAATCAAGAGGTAAATGTATAAATGCACTGTCACAATCCTTTGCTATTTGAGTAACACATTCTTCGTATGTGTTACGGGATACATTAAGATTCTCGGTTTCCTTATAGTAACTTGTTCTGATAGGAAAACCATAAACCTTATCGTCGGAACCTACACCACCATATTTCTGAAGTAAATCAAATTCGTACCATGCCCTCAAGAAATATGCTTCGCCCAGTGTATAATAAAATGTACGAAGGTTTACATTGGGATTATTGTCAAAAATAACCGGAGTTGGAATTGTTTTTGTATTATCCAATACCATGTTTTCGATATACCAGTTGATGTAATTAATGTTGGTGTAATCATTCGACCATGTATCACCAAGTGGATTCGACTGTGCTGATATTCCATATTTTGCTGCTTTTGAAGTGGATGAATTTTCGTTGTTTGCTACCAGATTATCAGTAGTAGCTTCATAAGTCAGATTAACACGAGTTGGAATACCTAGGTATGCATGATACAATACACCCACAAAATAATCACGCGACTTTAATAAGTCTGCTGAACTTACATAACTATCTTTCGATGGCTCCATAAAATCTGAACAAGAAATCAGATTGAATGCAATTGTTATTATTGCCAGGTATTTATATAAAATGCTAATATTTTTCATATTCATATTTACTTTTTGATTTTTTTAGAACGACATTGACAATCCTACTGCATAAGTACTGAATAACGGATAATTATTTACACCAGCATCAAATGATTCCGGATCTAAAGCTTTGATTTTTGAAATAGTAAAAAGATCAGTCCCGTAAACAGAAACTTTAAACTCATTCATTTTCAATACTTTTACCCATTGTTTTGGAAATGAATAGGACAGTGTCAGATTTTGTAATTTTAGGAAACTTGCATCGGCTGTCCAGTAATCAGAAGCTGTTTGATAGTCGTTTGTACCGGCACCGGCAGTCAACATTGGATATGGATTTCCGTTTGGCAAAGCATTTACTGTTGAGTATTTCCGGGTTGAATAATTTTGGAAATAACTGCTCAAATAAGGTTGGTATCCTCCATAACCTACCACATTGGCAAACAATTCAATACCTTTATATTCTAATTTAAGATTACCTGCATACATCAATCGTGGCATCGAATTACCAATTACAACCTTATCGTATTGGTTTATTACCCCATCTCCATTAACATCCTGATAGATTATGTTTCCAACCTTTAAACTTTTAGGATCCATGTAGCTTGGTGCTGCCATGGTCCCAGCCAACACTTTATTAATATCATTCTGTGTATAAAAGCCAATAGCATGATATCCACGAATGTCATCTGTTGCATCACCAATAGTAGAATAGTTTGGATCAGGTAATACATCGGCAGCTATTATCTTGGTTTTACCATAAGTAAAGTTACCGCCAATTGTATATTTAAAGTCTGCAACTTTTCCGGTATACGATGCAACAGCTTCCATACCGTTTAATCCGGTTTGACCATAATTGCTAGTCGGAATAAAGTTTGGGCCACCACTTGTTGCTGGCATAGTATTTACCCGTTGTGTAATTTGACCGTACGATAAATAGTCGAAATAGGAAACCTTGAGTTGAATAGCATTTAAGAGTTTTGTTTCGACACTCAAATCAATTTCTCGCATTTCAGGCCAGGTAAGTACATTGCTACCGGCACGTACAACATTGGTAGTATTGCCTGTCGAGGTTGAATTGAACATATAAGTATTAGGTGCAAACTGATTATAATACCAGGTAGTTCTCCATAAATTGGGCGACACATTATCATCACCCATATAACCCCATGAAGCATTTAATTTCAGGAAATTTACCGTTTTAGAATCTTTCAGAAAATCTTCTTTTGAAACCGTCCAACCTGCTCCAAATGAGGGAAACACTTCAAATCTCTTATCAGGTGCCATTATTTGTGAACCACAATAGTTTGCAACAGCTTCAAGGCTATATTTTCCTGAATAACTGTAATTTACCCGTAATCCAAGATTCTGACGCTTATAATCGTATAGCTGGCCAGCAGTACTTAATTGCGAGATAAAGTAGACCAAATCAGCGGTAACGGCATGATTTCCGAATGTACGGTCGTAATTAAATGTATTGGCAAAAGCCCAGCGCTGTGTGTAAGCATTAGCACCCATGGATTGACTTGTAGCATTAACCTGTGTTCTAAGTGTTTGAATGGCTGTTACATTGCCATCGAAATCGAATGACTGTGCATTGTACACACCAAAAGTATTGATTTTTCCCAAATTTTGCATGTGATAAAGATCAAAATTAAAAACCGGAGACCAAGATAACCCTTTTAACAATCCATTCAGATTAATATTGAGATTAACATCGGCTTGAACCCTCAACGAAGATTCACGTTGGTATCCACTTAATGCTTGTCCACCATAAGGATTATCCATCCAGGTGGATGTACCTCCAATTGTATCAGTACCTGCCTTTAAAAAAATTGGATATGCATTTGGATAGCGTGAAGATAAGGTGGAGATACTAAAATTCCCGGGATATTGCTTTTCGTCTAAAGAAGTTGCCAAATTTGCTAAAAGTTTTATGTTATTAGAAAATTGAGAATTTACATTTCCCTGAAGATTAAAGGTTTGGATTCCGGTTTTGCTATTTCCATAAGTTTCGTAATTTCCTTCATTTTTATAGCTCCCGTGAACGTAATAATTGGTTTTTGAATTTCCACCGGAGTATTCCACCATCAATCGGGTAAAATCCATATTTTTCTTCAAAAATTGTCCGTAATAATCCACATCGGGGTACTGATTGGCTGAAGTTTTATACTGATAGGCATCCAACACATCCTGGGAGTAACCCTGACCAGCCGGAAGTACACCGTTGTTATCGTTCATCAATGCTTTGTTATAGTTTGTAGCATAGTCGAACGAATTCATGTATTTTGGTAAAACTGTCGGATATTTCAGACCCTTTTGAGCTGTAACTGTAAATTTAGGACTTCCCTGAGCACCACGCTTTGTAGTTACCATAATAATTCCGTTGCAAGTGCGACCGCCATAGAGTGCTTTCGAAACGGCATCCTTGAGAATTCTGATTTCAGCTATCTGTCCTTCATCATAAGCAGTTAGTGACCGTTCAACCCCGTCAACCAGAGTGATATAACCACCGGAAGCACCTCTGACATACATATTAAAGTTGTCTTCGCCCGGATTGCCATTGTTTTGTAAAATAAATAGCCCTGGTAATTGACCAGCTAATGCCTCGGTTACAGATACAGCCGGATAATTTAAGAGATTCTCGCCTTTAACCATATCAGTGTTTCCCACAAAACGGTTGTAATCTTGCTTGCCAAATAAAACACTGATTCTACTATCCTTTAAAGAAATTATTGAATCCGTTTTTTGTTGAGCATCTACAATTGAGAATTCTGTTACAATTGTGAGTAAAACAGTAATTAATATTTTTATTTTTGAACACTTCATAATAATTAAAATTGTGATTTTGTTTCTATACTTTTTTAGATTATGTTAGTCTTATTAAGTGGACTACCAACCGGGATTTTGAGTAAAGTTAGGACCTAACTCTACATTTTTATAAGGAATTGGAAATAGATAATGTCTGTCCTGCCATTTCAATTGTAAGTTATCTGGTAAAGTTACTACGGTATATTCAAACGAACTTACACCGGTTTTTTTAATATAAACTCCTTTTTGAATTAGCACTGAAGGGTCCAACATTATTTTCCAACGACGTAAATCATAATATCTTTTTTCTTCGAATGCAGTTTCCACACGATTTTCGTTTCTAATAGTTTGTTCAAACTGAGTAGCATCACCTGTCTGCAACCAGGTTTGACTTCCATCGTAAAGTGGCATACCGGCACGTGCACGAACTTTATTCACCGCTTGAGCAGAAGTCAATGTGAATCCTGAAATTCCTTGAGGTACTGCATTTGGTCCCCAGGCACGATTGGCAGCTTCTGCATAAAACAGATATAAATCGGCTAAACGAATTTGATTCCAAAGAATACTAATTATTCTTGATGGAGGTGGTGTTGCAAATGAGGCATCACACAATTTTGCATTATAATATCCGGTATATGTAAAGCCATTTACCGCTACCTTTTGTGCAGTTATTTTCAGCTCTTTTGCAACAACATTGTTATATGATTCATTCCAAATTTCAACTGTGCGAGATAAATTTGCAACCATTGGATTTGTAGCTCCATTATACATGATTGTTTTATAGAAACGTGGGTCACGACCAGTGTAAGGATTAGTAAGATATCTATTTGAAGTTGGATCTATCGACGATCCATCGGCCCATTGAAAGCATTCTGCCAGATTTTCTGTTACCGATTCGGCTCCATTAAACGATCCACCATTAAGCATATCCGATTGAATACCCACCCATATAGGTGTCCAGGAAATAGCTTGATTAGCTGTTAATCTTCCAAAAAGAACTTCTTTAAACGTACTTGCTTTGGGATTGACAAACAAATTATTGAATTCAGCGAATGGAGCTAATGCATAATAACCGGAATTTTCAGCAGCACTAATTGCTTCTCCCGCAGCTACTGCTGCATTTGACCATAAAGTCAGATCATTTGAAGGATTTGCAAACGGACTGGCAGCCCACAACAATGCTTTTGCCTTGTAAGCCAACGCTGCCATTTTGGAAGGACGCCCCCAGTTTGCATCTTGAACTATCAAGGGTAAATATTGTGAAGCTTTATCAAAAGTGTCAGCTATTTTTTGGGCAGTTTGTGTATAAGTTAAACGTGGAAGATCCATATTAGCGTCTGCTGCTAAAGGCTCTTCTAAATAAGGCATACCACCCCATCCCTCAAGAAGTTCAAAGTAAAAATGTCCTCTCATAAAATAGGCTTGTCCTAGAATTCCATTAATTTGGTCTGAAGAACCATTTATGATCCTATTCGCATTTTTAATTGCCAAATTACATATCCGAATTGCTCTCCAACAATCATTAAACCGCTGTTCTGCTCCTTCCTGAAAATAGGTTCCATCATAATAATTTCCGAAAAAATTACCCCAACGGTAAGGTTGTTTAGGATGCCAATTACTTCCCTGATTCGGGATACAATTATCAGTTATTGATTCACGGAGTCCATACATACGCTTTCCATTGAAACCTGAATACAACGCTTGTTGGTTGTTTCCTAAATCGTTGTCATCAAAATAAGCGTATGGTGCAAGTAATTGATCAATAAATGCCTGACTTTTAGTGTAGTCAGTGAAAATCTGCTTGTCTGTAAATGCCACTGAATCAGGTGTTTGGTTTAAGTAATCAACACATGAATTCAATGCAAAAATACTGGCAGCAATTATTAAAAATACTATTTTGTTTCTCATTTTTCAAAATTTTGTTTTTAATTACAAAGTCAGTTTTATTGATAAGGTGATACGACGTGGCAATGGATAAAATTGGAACGAACCGGAATAATCGTTTCCATAGAAGTCTGTAGAACCCTCATTCTCAGGATCACCCAATATATATCCCGGTGCTATTGTTAATAGGTTAGAACCTTGTAATGCAAATCGGGTAGAGGTTAATCCCAATGATTTGACCCATTTATTTTGAAGTGTATACCCTATCTCCATCGATTTTAGTTTCAGATAACTGGCATCAACAATTCCTTTACTGGTGGAATTTGCTCCTCCCAAAACCGCATATTTAGCATTTGTATTTTGTGGTGACCACATATCATTAGCACTAGTTCCTTTCAAAAGGATGTATGAGTCAACCGGATCATACGACCACATTGGATTAGTGTAGTTTCCAAATGATTTATTTACACCGGTAGCACCCTGAAACAGGAAGTTAAAATCAAAACTTTTGTATGTAAAACCGGCGGAAAAACTATAAGTAGTGTTTGGTCGGTTTGTTAATCCGGTAGCAACAGCATCATTATTGGTTGTCGCATCACCATTAAAGTCAAGAACTTTATCACTTCCAATTTTTAAATTATTCTGACCAAGCGAATAATTCATTACTTCATCCATATTTTGGTAGTATCCAATATTCTTGCTTGAATAGATTTGTCCAATTTGTTTGCCTTGAGTTTTTTGATAATCGTTCATATATGCAGGCTCACCCCAGGCAACGATTCTATTTTCGTTGAAATTATAATTTCCTTTTAACCAATAAAAGAATTTATCTACATGATTATTGTACCCAATTTCTATTTCGTAACCGTGTTTTTTTGTTACTCCTATGTTTTGTGCCATCATGCTTTGTCCAAACATAGCCGAAACATCATTACGTGTAGTTAAAATCCCATCTCTTTTTTCATCAAAAAAATCAATTGTACAAGTTAATTTATTGTCGAACAAACCTATATCTATTCCAAGAGAATTTTTAAGAGATCTTTCCCAACGCGCATCAAGATTTGGTGCTGCACCTTCCTGCACTGTAGTCAATTTTGTCTGGCTTTGAGGTGTACCAATATTGAAAGAACTCGAGTTCGTATACTGTGAAAGATATAAGAATCCATTGGTGCCGTCATACCCTCCTTCACCATAAGAATACCTGATTTTAAGATTATTAAGTGTTGGTAAATTGTCTTTAATAAATTTTTCTTTGGCAATGTTCCACCCACAAGCAATAGCGGGAAAGTATCCGAAACGATTGGCAGGTGCAAATTGCTCAGAACCGGCTATTCCCAGATTTGCTTCCAACAAGTATCTTCCATCATAATCGTAGGTAGCACGTGCTACCCAGTTTTCTTCAAAGTGAGGAAAGGTTGAACCTGACTGACTGTTGCGACGACTAAATACACCTAATGCACTAACATTGTTTTTACCAAATGAGCGGGCATAATTCATCTGAGCACTATATACTAAACTATTGAATGGTGATCCATATTGTGAAATGGTAGATTCATAAGGATTTTGAATTGGAGAAAGACTATTTGGTTTATCATAAATGTATCTTTGCCATTGATAACCGTTTCCAACCAGTTGAAAAATATAATAATCACCAGTATATGAATACCCTCCTCCTTGCCATGTCGATTCATTATCATAACTTACTGATAATTTTGCATTTAAGCCTTCCGTAATAAAATCAAGTTTTTGAACAAGATTTATATCGGTTGTTAAACGATCACGCATTTCACCAACAGTACCGGTTTGATTATGAATATAATCAACAGTTGCAGGGATAGCATATGGTATTAAGGATCCTGCTGACCTACCGGATATTATTGGGAAATTTATTGAAGGATACTCTGCAACAAATGACGCAGGATAATAATACGGTGTCATATAAGGTGGCATTACCAAGATATTACTCAATACTTTAGCTGGCACTCCATAACTGCCTCCATGACTGTCTGTCCCTACATAACCACCACTTGAAATTGACAAAACTGTGGTTTTACTGAGATTGAAATCAAAGTTCATTCGGTAATTTACCCTGTCGTATTTATAGGACGGATCGTAAAGCGACTGATTATCTTTTACAACATCGCCTTCATGCAAATAACTCAATGTCAAAAAGTATTTTGCATTGGTAGTTCCACCTTTGGCTGAAATTGATGCCTGAGTATCCATTGTAAAATCCTTAACATTATAATTCCAGGTGTCTACATTAGGATAAACATAAGGCATATCATGTATTTTATAATGATTCAGCACATCGTCGGTCAATACAAGATTGTATTGATTCGTGTTTCTGTAAAGTGTATTTCTTGCCACCAATGTATTGTATGAATCCTGTTGAATACTACTTGTTGAAGGCTGTTTCAAGGTTTGGTCGTATGTAACAGATATTTCCATTTTTCCTTCCTTTCCGCGTTTGGTTGTAATCAGAATTACACCATTTGCACCTTTAACACCAAAAACAGCAGTTGCGGAAGCGTCTTTTAAAACAGAAACTGTTTCAACTTCTGAAGGGTTAATATCATTCATGCTACTTTCAATACCATCTACTAATACCAATGGTGTACCACTTCCTGTAGGTGATGAAAGTCCACGTATGTAAATTTTTGAGTCATCCGACCCAGGTAATCCTGTAGCCTGAATTGTCACCAACCCTGGAACTTGACCGGCTAATGCATTGGAAACTGAGGTTACACCTGCTTTCATTAAGTCTGAACCTTTTACTTGTGATATAGATCCGACCACACTTTCTTTTTTCTGAGTAGCATAACCAACTACCACTACTTCGTCCAACCCTTTCGAATCTTCAGCAAGCGTGATTTTTAGAAACGTTTTCCCTTGAACTGCTACTTGTTGAGTCTTGTAGCCAACATACGAAACTTTTAAGGTTGAACCCAATGAAACTTTGAGCGAGAATTTTCCGTTTATATCACTAACAGTACCTGCTTTTGTATCTTTTATCAAAACAGATACTCCGGGAAGTGTTTCTCCTGATTTCTCATCAACGATTATCCCGTTTATTGTCAGATTTTGGGCTGACACAGTTACCATAATAACACTGAAAAGTAATAAAAGTGTTGCTCTCAGAGAATTCAGTTTCTGATTTACTTTCTTCTTGTACATAATTTTATTATATCAAAATTTTGATTTGTAATTTCGGATGATTGTTGGAAATTTCTTAGAAACTGATTTTTGTGATGAACGCACAATATTGGGTGGATAAAAGAAAGTTATTTTATTCATATATTTAAATTTAAAGGATTTGTTTTTTACTTTGCAAAGGTAGGTAGAGGAAAATAATTTTAGGTCGAACTTTTGTTGAAATCGTACCTAATTTTTGTTGAACGATATTTTTTAAATTATTTATCTATCTGATTTTCAGAAAATATATAAATATAGAATTAGAAAAAACCGACAACTCAACATTTTTTTGTTGAAAGTGGGCATTTTCTGAATCTTCATATTAAATCGATAATTCACTTCAAATGCACTTGCACCCCCTGATGATTTACATCCATGTTTGCAGCTATTTGCAGGTGAAATGTTGCTTTCTCTGAATTACCAATTCCTAAATAACCTAATCCAAGCATATAATGACAATGAATTTTATTTCGGAAAGTCAAATCATCTTCCCAAATCAGTAGGTCAGGTAAAGATACAGCAAAGTAATCCAGTTTTATGTGTTCATCCAAATGCTTTTCTACAAAGTTAATCAAATTGTAGAATCGGGAATAAGCTTCATCTTTACGACCTAGTTTTAGCAATGCCAATCCCTGATAAAATATTTTATCTGGTTTTTGGTCGTTATAGAAAATAGCAGCAGCTGGTTCGGTATTGCCGTCTTTGGCTAATTCCCAATACGTTTTTGCTATTTCAGCTTCTCCGAATCCTTCGTAAGCACAGCCCAACCAATAATGAAAATCGTTTTCCTGTGATCCGTTTAATTTGCCTTCTCCCAGATTATGAGGATATTCCAAACATTGTAGCAATAATTCAATAGCCGGTTCATATTCTTTTTTCAATATAAATTCTTTGGCTAATTCCACTCTTGCTAATTGATATTGAGCAGGCACTTTGCCTTCGCCACCTTCCCAAGGATGAAATTGTCTTTTATCAATAAGTTCTTTTGCTTTGGTATAATTACCAATCTGATTGCACAAAGTGGCATATTCAAGATATACATCGTCTCGTTGTTCTACCAGATCAAAATGTTTTTCAAGGAATTCAAGTCTCACAGTATGTGGTCGGCAAATTCGTTTGTATAACTGGTCCAGCTCCATTAAAATGCGTGAATCTGTTGAATCGAGTGCAAATGCTTTTTCGAGATATTTAATTGCTTTTTCTTCCTGATTTAGTTTGTTGAAATAAGCCAACGACAGATTTCGTAATACAGTGGGGAACTTATCGTCAATTGCAACCGATTTTTCCCAACAAGCAATGGCTTCCGGGTATTGACGTTTATCATACCAAAGATTTCCGAGATAATAGGGTGCTTTTGAATCTGCCCTATTTGCTTTTTGAGCACATTCCAATGCAATAATTGCCTCCAATCGGTTTGGAAAACAGAATTCGGGGGCATGTGACGCAGCTTTCTCAAAAACTACTTTGGCATCTTTACCTGCAATTGTCATAGCCCAACCCATGTAGTAATAAGTCATAGGTGTGGTTGGACAATTTTTTGCACCTTCTTCCAATATCTGAATGGCCTCTGAATATATTCCTGCAGCGATATAATCCAATGCTACAATTTCGTAGTTATGAATTTCGCCCCGCATCAGTTGGTTCATTTCATGCAATACATTACTATCAGCTGAAATCAAATATTTTTCAAACCTACATCCAAAGTTGAATAAGTCAATCTTTAAGGAGTCTTCAATCCAACTCTGTGCCTCTTCCTTTCGTCCGATCTTGCGCAAAATAGCCGTTTTCAGCACGCGGGCTTTGTGGTTATGCCAATTCCGAATCAACGATTTTTCTACTTCATAAAGTGCATCGGTCAGTTTATTGTTGATACACGAAATCTGTGCACAACCGAAAAATCCGGCATCCTGAGTAGCGGCATTCCAACACGATTTGTAAAAAGCATTGTAAGCTTCATTGTATTTGCCCTGATATTTAAGTGTCAATCCCAAGTTATAGCGTGGTTCACCGTCGTACGGGTTTGGATTGCGTTGTAACTGAGTTTCGATTGCTGTTTTAAAATATTTTTCGGCTTCTGCAAATTTTCCACGGCGCAACAGCCAAAGTCCCATGGCATTGTTATTGCGTACATCGCTTGCGTCTCGCTTTAATGCTTCCAGATAATAATCTGTGGCATTATACGTGGCATGGCGGTATTGTTCCAAATGCAATCCGGTGAGGTAAAGTTGTTCGCAAGTTGGTGTTTCTTCGGGTGGTAAAGCAGCTTTGGCAGCTTCAGCTACAGGTCGTTCCTGCTTTTCGGTTCTTATGGCAAGTAACTCACGACCAGTTGAGGCATAAACCGCTAAAAATAAATCAGATAAATCAATGTCACCAACAATAATTTCACGCATATAAACCGACTCTGGGCTTAAATTGACTATTTCTTCCCAAAAGCCTTCCAATACTACCTTTGCTTCTTTTTGAAATGATGTTGCAAATACTTTCACAACCACTTTATCATCCACCTTGTCCATATTCAACAATAAATCTTTCGACGCATTTTTCACCACGCCCAGCTCACGATATGGCAAGAAATACTGTGTAAAGGTTTTTTCTTCGTAAGGATTTAGCCATGTAAAATCGGGCTGATTGTCAGTAAAAATTCCTGCCATCAATTCAATATACGGACCATCTTCATCTGTCAGATTTCTATCCCACGCTTTTCCAAAATCGCCATTTCCCCAAGTCCATTGCTTTTTTCCTGGTGAAATATGGTGATTAGCTACGTGCAAAACGCCTGCTTGCGTATCGTTTTCGTACCCGCCCACAAAATTAAACTCCGAATTAATAGCCATGTACGATGTTGGTACGGGAATATTTTTATAATTCGAAATATCAACTCCAGCTGAATAATCAATTTTATAATAGGTTCCGGTGGCGATAGGGAAAGTTGATACATCGCGTTTGCCATGGTCGAAAACCGCATGCACATCGGGAGGGAAAACGGATTGATAAAAATCGTTTACGGCTACAGCCGGATTAGCCCACCAAAGGAATGTTTGTGGCACAGGAGTCGGATTGTAAAGTTTTCCTTTTATTTCTAAATATGCTTTTCCGGGATGTAACGTAAATCCTGCCATGCCTTTTTGGTGGAACATCTTTTCGTTTTCGCTTACCCAAATGGTTACACTTCCATCGGCATTGTGTTCAATGGTATAATCTACCGGCAAAAAAGTACTTGGACGATGATGTTGGGGCCAGTTGAACTCAATTCCCCCTGAGATCCACGGACCTGTTAATCCCACTAAAGCAGGTTTTATAACCTGATTATAGTAAATAAAATGACGTTGTTTAATTTTATCATAAGCCATTTGCACACGTCCACCCAACTCAGGCAAAATCATGATTTTGATGTATTCGTTTTCGAGAAAAACTACTTTATATATTTTATCGTGCTTTTCGTCTGCAATTTTTTCGATTACGGGATAGGGATAAACCACACCACTACTTCCCTGATACACCCGTTTTTCGAGGAAAATCGGATTTTTCTCGGGTTGTCCAATTTCGTAAGTGGGTATAGCCACTTCTTCGCTCCAAACCTTTACTTCACTTTTTTCTACCGTACTTTTAATTAAATACTTAGTTATCTCTTCCATGAAAATATATTGTAATAATTTATTCTATTTTTCTAGTTAATTAACTCTTTCTCAATTTCTTCTAAACTTTTACCTTTTGTTTCAGGTAATTTTTTTAGAATAAATAAAAATCCGAGCAAACAAATTCCTGAGTACACCCAGAATGTTCCTGCTGCACCCAATCCTTTGTTCAGCAAAGGAAAAGTATAGGTAAGAATAAAACAGGCAATCCACAATCCGAATGTTGCCAATGCCATGGCAGCCCCCCGAACCCGATTAGGGAAAATCTCAGACAAAATAACCCACACGATCGGTGCCAGTGACATAGCGTAGACGCCAATACCAATAACTACCAAGGACAAAACAGCAATTCCTTTTATGTGAAAATAGAATGCACTTCCAAGCATCAAATAAGTAATAGTCAAACCTACAGAGCCAAGAACCATCAGTTTTTTGCGTCCCCATTTATCTACAGTAAACATAGCTACCAATGTAAAGATAAAATTCACACTCCCTGTAATCACAATATTAAACAGAGTATCACTCACGCCGTAACCTGCAGCAGTAAATATCTCTTCAGCATAATTAAAAACGGTATTGATACCGCACCATTGCTGAAAAATAGCTAGTACCAATCCTATAACCAATACATTGCGAAATTTGGGATTGAACAAAGCCTTAAAATCAATTTTCTCGGACACATCATCGAGTGTCGCCTGAATATTGCTCATTTCTTCACGAGCAAATTCTTCGCCTCCGATTTTTTTCAAGGTGGGAAATGCTTTATCGGATTTACCTGCCTTCATTAGCCAGCGTGGACTTTCGGGGAGAAAAAAAGTCAATAAAAAGAATGCTCCGGCAGGAAATGCACATGCATAAAACATAAACCGCCAACCCATTTGCCCATTCCACGAAGTTTTAATAAATTCATCGGATACACCAACCGGAACTTTATCGGCAATAAGCAAATTTATTACTTGAGCAGCCAGAATCCCGATT